>JAEEGJ010024668.1_pt1 | contig 12438 bp, 7 predicted proteins | sample 8958761 | NCBI WGS metagenome assembly JAEEGJ01 (sample SAMN16246546, study PRJNA631951) | gut metagenome | biome: gut microbiome; feature: rumen; material: RS-attached | host: Bos | place: Iran: Karaj | collected 2018-10 | reverse complement strand
TATAGCGTTCAAAAGCGTTCAAATTTGCGGGCGAGCACGATGTCGTAAAGGACCTGTTTTGCGGGCAGTTGTACGAACCGGCATCCATCAAATCCCACGGACCTGGCGTATAGCGGGTCTTCACATGTGTGTCATTGACGTTCACATCATAATGGTCCTGGAGCCCAAGCACATGGCAGAACTCATGGCAGAAGGTGCCTATGCCGTTCAACGCAGTCGTGTTCTTATTAATCATGTATGATTGCCCGTCAATTTCAGGGGAACAGGCGTAACGGTTCATGGTATAACCAGAAGTAAGGCGTTTTCTCACATTGTACGAATGCGGCCAAATTGCAGCTTGCACGTCCGTATCCGCCGAACCAACGCCAGCGTAAATCATATAGACAAAATCGACAACCTTGTCATTATCGCTGTCGTAGGGCGAAAAGTCCGTACCCCGAGCCACAAGAGAATCCATCGCCTCGCTAATCGCATTCACAGCACCAGCAGCGATGTTATTCGGATTCACTTGAGAACCATAAGAATTGCGGCTTCCTTTCAACGTAATCGGCCCGGCGACATCAAAAGTCGGCCTATACTTGCCCAACGAGTTTTCTATAAAGAAATCCCTGACACTTCCGCTCATATAATAACCGGAATAACCTTCCTTGTTGAGGTAATCCGTATATTCTTCATGGGCATTGTCGCGTTTGAACTTCACGTCGCTAAACTGGACAAGAACAACAAGACCACGGACATCGCCTTCTTTTCTGACAGAATTTAATGCAGGACGCGTCGGCCAGTTGGTGTTGGTCGGCTGGGTGACTCCACCTCCCCAGCCACCCCATTCATTCGCCATTTGGGGAGCATCCGCAGAAGACTGGAGCATCAAAGGCTGGTTTTCAAGTTCTTTTTCGCGTTTTTTGCGATGATTTTGATGGAACTTTTCAAGAATTTGGCGGGAATCCCGATTTCTGAGGAATTTTTTCTCTTTTTGTCCACGTTTGGACTTGGCATGCACCCGAATTCCGGTCTTTTTGCCATGTTCATCGGCGTAATTCCAGTATCCACTAGAATCTCGCACAATGAGCACGCTGTCTTCGCCAGTCAGCGTGTAATTGAAGTGCTCGTTTCCGACCTTTCGAATCTGTACTACAGAACCATCCGGTTGCGTAGAGTTCATAAGGAACGGAGATGCCTGAATCGCCCATATCGATGAGGCACCGACAAAGGAACTTACTAGAAAAGATTTCCACCAACTCATGGTTATAAACATATATTAGTTTACGGAATATCCCTCATTTTTTTTCCTTTTTTTTTAAGTTTTTTGTTGACAGAACACCAATAAAAGTCAACAGTCGGCACAAATATTAACAAAATTTTACATTTTAGACAATGCGAGCAGCGCAGCACCGACTAAAATGACCGAAGTTGCAACCGCAAGCCTAATCCTCTCTGTTTTTGTAGGGTATTCATGGAAAACGACCACACCCCAAAGCAGATTCACGAGTAAATTCAGCTGCGTCAACGGGTACCCCACGGCATAACCCAGGGCACCCTTCGTGTCAATCGCCCAGAAACAGCCGTGCTGCCCAGCAATCCACAAAAAGCCCATCAACACCGAGACAACGGAAGGAGCCAGCTTGTATTCAAAAAGTGCACGGCGTTTAATGCACATTATGGCTATCAGGAGTTCCGCGGCAATAAAAATACCTATCGTAAAGGAGCTCATGAATTCCAACAAGGGAATATCGGTAAACTTATACGGAATCAGGAACAGCCCGAACACGGCACCGGCCAACAGCGAGCGCCAATTTTTCCACAGACTGCCATGGGAAGGAGCCAGTAACTTCAAACCCCAAAGCAAAAGCGCAATGGCAGGAATCGAGAAATAGAGCAAGGTCGATTCGGAGAATATCAGCACGCCACTCAAAAACGAAGCGAGGATGCTCATGCCCATCGCACGCACGCCAGCACCCGTCAAATCTTCAGCCTGCACGGCCCAGAAACAGAACGCACCACCCAGCACCCAGAGGAACCCAGAAAGGATACCCACCGGCGAGACGCACAAAGTCCCCGTCAAAAGCGAAATGGCGAGTTCCCCGACGCCAATTCCAAGAGCGACGCAGGAAAGGTACGCCCACGACGAAAACTTGGGCCACGCCTTGAGCGGAACCATGTAAGTGCCAAACGCCAAAACGGCAAGGACGACGCCTAAGTAGCTATTTCCCAATGCAGAACCCCGCAAAAATCTTTTGTAAAACATCTTCGGACGAAATTTCGCCCGTTATACTCTGGAGCGAACGGCGCACCAGCTGCATTTCGAACGCCAGAAGTTCCACCGCCGGATTCGTGCGGATAAGGCTAAGCGCACGGTCGATGCCAGCGAGAGCTTCTTCGAGGCAGGTCTTTTCACGCTCGCTCGTAATCCAGAGGTCTTCGGAATTTTCCGTTTTCTTGAAAAGGGCGGCGTTCATCGCGCGCTTGAGTTCCGCGAGACCCTCGCCCGTCTTCGAGGAAATGCGGAGGCGAAATTCACTGGATCCTTCGCTTTGCTCAGGATGACAAGGTGCAATGTCACTCTTCGAAATGACGACAAAGTCGGGCTGAATTGCTTCGTCACTATCGTTCCTCGCAATGACGTGTTCTTCATTTGTCATGCCCGCGAAAGCGGGCACCTCCTTTTTTGCGTCACGTTCGTCTGTCCCATCCACGACAAGAATCTTCATGTCGGCTTCAGCGAGGATTTCCTTGCTCTTTTCCATGCTGAGCGCGTCGAGAGCGTCGGTCGCCTTGTCCGCAATCCCAGCGGTATCGACAAGACGGATTTCGCCCCCGTCCAGGAACAAGCGGACTTCCACAAAGTCGCGGGTCGTGCCGGGGATGTTGCTCACCAAGATGCGGTCTTCGCCGAGGAGCGCGTTCACGAGACTTGACTTGCCCGCATTCGGCGCACCGTACAGAACCGCGAGCGGCAAACGGCTAACCGCCGCCTTGCCCTTGAAACTTTTCAAAATGGATTCCACGCTTTCGCGAATCGCAGAGATTTTCACGCCCCAAGTGGCGTAATCCGGGTCGGCTTCTTCTTCGGAGAAATCGACGTCCAATTCGAGGCGCGCCGAGATGTCCATGACCTGTTCCGTGAGCGTCTTGACCTTTTTCGAGAGCGCACCGCCGAGCAAGCGATGGGCGTTCTTCAGTTCGTCACGGTTCGCGCTGTGGATGACGTCGGCAACGGATTCCGCCTGCACCAAGTCCATGCGGCCGTTCAAAAAAGCGCGACGCGTGTATTCGCCGGGTTCCGCCAGACGCACGCCATCAATACTCTTGATAACCTGAATCAGCTCGCGGACGATAATCGGGTTCCCGTGCGGGTAAAGTTCCAGCACGTCTTCGCCGGTGTAGGAATTCGGACCTTCAAAAAAGATGTAGAGGAGGCTGTCGATGACTTGTGCCGTTTTGCGGTCATCGCCGACCATTGTACGATAATCCCTCGCAGTCGCCAATTTCGCTTCGCGGGGTTTCAAATTCTCGATAGCCGATTCGCCAAACAACAAACGCACCACTTCGCGCACCTTGGAACCGCTCACGCGGATGGCGGCAACAGCACTCACGCCCGCGGGCGTCATCGGGGCAACAATCGTTTGGGAATCCATGAAGGGAAAGATAGTAAATTGTAGTTACTAGTTAATAGTTACTAGGTACTAGAAGAATTAAGATACAAGATGTTTTTTTCTTTCCAAAATTTCTAGTAACTAGTAACTTAGAACTGATTACTTATCTAGTTAGGAAATTACTAAATTCCCTAGCAACGAACAACTATTGACCAATGACGAACAACCAATGACCAGATTCAAAATTATCTCCCGTCCTTTGGGCACCGTAGAGTGCTACGTCTTGCAGCGCAACGACGGCGCTGAATTTGAAATTTTAAGCGGATACGGCGCAGGCCTCAACGCATGGCGCATTCCCGACAAAAACAGCAAACTTTCCGATCTCCTCTTCGGTTACCGCGAAGGCGATGACATCTTCAAAATCGGCCCGGACACCAATGCCGGTTGCAGGCTAGCCCCGTTTCCGGGACGCGTAGCCTACGCCAAGTTCAACTGGAACGGCAACGACTACCAGCTCGTGAACAACGTGAGCTGGGCCCCGCACGCGCTCCACGGCTTTTTGCAGAACAAAGAATGGAAGTTCGTGAGCTTCGAAAGCGATAGCGAAAAATGCACGGCAACATTCACCATCGACTGGCCGGGTGCATTTACCGGATTCCCGTTCCCCTTCCGCGCGATCAACAAGATTACGTTTACCGGCGAAAGCTACACCGTGGAATCAACCGTCACGAACATCGGCGCAAATGACCTTCCCTATTCCGAAGGTTGGCACCCCTATTACACGCTTGGCGAGAAAATCGACAATCTCACCATGACTCTCCCCGAAACAAACCTCGCCCTCCTCGACAAGGCCGACATCCCGACGGGCGAATTTAAGCCGGATACCCGTTTTGTAGGTGGACGCCTCATCAAAGACGAATTCATCAACGACTGTTTCTGCTTAAGCCAAGGCGAAGACCCATTCGTTCTCAAAAATAAGAAAAATTTTGAGAACATTTTAGCCATTACAAAGCTCCAAAGCGACACCCAAAAGCTACTCATTTGGCAAAAAGCAGGGCAAGAACAATATAACGCCATCCAAATTTACACGCCACCTAACCGTATGAGCATCGCCATCGAGCCGATGACCGCAGAACCCGATACTTTAAACCATAACAGAGACTTAATCGTGATTAAACCGGGCGAAACCAAAACATTTAGCTTCGGCGCAACGGTGGAAAAAATCGGTTAAGCGCCCCCAAAAGCCACCAGTAAACATATTTTTTCCTTTCAAGCGAAAATGCAGTTGCATTTTCGCTTTTCGTTATATATTTTGAGAACATACATTTTAAGGAGTGAACATGGGATTCAAAAAAGTTTTGTTAACATGCGGCCTTTCTGCAGCATGTTCCGTCTTTGCGGCTCAGTACGAAGCCGAGAGCGCAACCCTTTCCGGGGACGCAGCCGTTGGCAATAGCACAGCAGCTTCCGGCGGCAAGTACGTCAAGATGAACGGTGGCGACATCACATTTTCTAAGGTTACAGTCGAAAAAGCAGGTAAATATACCATCGTAATCCATTACATGAACAATTACGGCGGTTCCAAAATCAACAACGTCGAAGTCGGCGGAGCCTCCTCTGCAGTCACATTCGACGTAACCGACAAGGGCAAATTCGTCGATGTCGAAACAGTCATGAACCTCGCCGCCGGCGAGAACACCATCGCCATCACCAATAGCTGGGGCTGGATCGACGTGGACTACATCGACATCAAGGGCTACGAAGCAAAAGCGTTCAACCTCTGCAACGCTCCAGTAACCAAGACCGCCACCCCGTCTGCCATCAAGCTTTACAACTTCCTCGTCAATAACTTTGGCAAAAAGACTATTTCTGGCGTAATGACCGGCAACATGGATGCCTACACCGTGGGCGACGCCACCCAGCACGAAGACGTTCAGGCAGTCTTTAAAGCAGGCGGCAAGTACCCCGCCCTCGTCGGCGTTGACCTCATGAACGCCACCGGCGGAGACAAGAACAACGCTTGGTTCCAGGAATACACCAAAAAGTCCATCGACATCGCCAAGACGACCTGGAAGAAGGGCGGCATTCCCGCTTTCACATGGCACTGGCGCCCGGGTGACGAAACCGACTTTTACGTGAAGAGTGCACGCAAAGAAGGCGAAACCTACACTGAATTCGATTTCACCGAAGCATTCATTACCGGCACCACCAATTGGGATACCGTTTCGACCGCTTATAAAGCACTCATCGGCGACATCGACCTCGTCTCTAAAATTTTCCTTGACTTGCAGAAAGAAGGCGTCGCAGCTATCTTCCGTCCGTTGCACGAATCCGGCGGGAACTGGTTCTGGTGGAGCACGCATACCGGCAAACAGTTCGCAGCACTCTACCAGTTGCTCTACGAACGCATGGTATTCACGAACGGCGTGAACAACCTCATTTGGGACTTTAACCCGAAAGACGCCGCAACCATGTCCTGGACTCCGGGCGAAACCTACTATGACGTATTGAGCGTTGACATTTACAACGCCGCAAACGATCACCAGAGCAACAGCTCCGCATTCATCGACCTCACGAACAAGGCTGGCACAAACAAGCTCATCTCGCTCAGCGAAAACGGCCCGATTCCTGACGTCGAAAAAATGTACGAAGACGGAGCCACATGGAGCTGGTGGATGCCATGGTACGAATCCCCATCTTGGGGAGGCGGATACGTTAGCCAAACTTCCGCAAGCGTATGGCAGAAGAATCTCGCCGACGAACGCATCATCACCCTCGACAAAATGCCCGGCTGGGACAACTACAACGAAGCCGCCGCCGCAACAAACGCATGCCCGACCTCTACACAAAACGCAAAATTCGGCGCAGACACCGCCAAGGCAAACCCAGAAAACGTTGACCTTATCATGGGCGTGACCTACAAGGCCATCAATGACAGCGGTGCCAATATCGAATACAGAAAGGTACCTAATTTAACAGGCGCAAAGAGCATCTCCGTGACCATCGAAAACAAGGGCTCTGGCGGAGCCGATAACGGCATCTGGATCGGCATGGCATTCGTCCGCGACGGTTCCAAGGACAAGGAATGGACCTGGGAACAGTCCCCGTCTGACGGTTGCTGGCTCAACGACGGTGCCAAATTGACCTGCGAATTTGACATCACGACTTACACCGACGATAAGGGCGTCGAACACCCGATGGACCTCGACAAACTATTCTCCGTCACATTCATCTTGGCAGGCGCCAACGGCTTTGAAGGCACAGTGCTCTTTGACAACATGGTCACCGACAACGGAATCATCATCAACGGATTCAACAAGAAAACAGAACTTTTCACCGCTGCAGACCAAAGCAAGGGCCACATCGCAAGCATCGAACTCTTCAACAAAGACGGCACGCCAACAGCAATCAAGCCGATTGCAATCGCAAAGAGCTCCGGACTCCGCGTGAATGGTTCCAACATCGCCCTTACCGCAAGCAAGGCAGGCTTTGCAAGCATCGACATCTTTAACATGAACGGCAAACGCGTTGCAACACTCTACCGAGGCGCCCTCAGCGCAGGCGAACATTCGTTCAGCCTCAAGAACATCTCCAAGGGTCAATACATCGTGCGCGCGAAGGGCGCAGGAATCGCAGCAACCAAGCCGATTCTTATAAAGTAAGTACATAACACAAAAGCTAAATAATTAAAGGTGACCGTAATTACGGTCACCTTTTCTTTGTGATACACCTTCTGATAAGCCTCAAATTCTTTTTTAACGAATAGCGTGCAAAACGAGTGTCGCAAAATTATGCTTGCATAATATTATGCCGAGTACAGCCGCGAACGCTTCTAGAGTCAATCTAAATACTCGAAAACACTCAGTCAACAGCTTGAATTTATTGTCAAAAAGCGCTTCTGGCAGCCCTCGTAAGCGATGCAGGTAGCGGAAGAAAAACAGCCACTTGCTCGAACTGTCAGATTTCTTTTCGATAAAGAAAGGGACTTTTGAAAGTTCTATGACCGTATAATTGTAAGAGTAGAAATTTTCGTAGGCGTATAGCCCCCAATACTGCTGCGTCTCTAGCTTCGATCTACAAGAGTAGAAATTTTCGTAGGCGTATAGCCTTACGCGTTCCGATCTCGGAACCATCCGATCTACAAGAGTAGAAATTTTCGTAGGCGTATAGCCAGAGCTCGTTTCCGGAAGCGATAAAGCTATCTACAAGAGTAGAAATTTTCGTAGGCGTATAGCCAGCTCTTGAAGGTTGTCGATGAAGGGAAATCTACAAGAGTAGAAATTTTCGTAGGCGTATAGCCTTAGATGAACTCTGTTTAATACTTCAAAATCTACAAGAGTAGAAATTTTCGTAGGCGTATAGCCCCTATTGTATCGGAAGAGACAACATTGATCTACAAGAGTAGAAATTTTCGTAGGCGTATAGCCAAGGATATCATGGGCTAAAAGAAAATAATCTACAAGAGTAGAAATTTTCGTAGGCGTATAGCCTTGTTTATTTGTCCTTGATGAAATGAAGATCTACAAGAGTAGAAATTTTCGTAGGCGTATAGCCACTGCGTTTTCAGCGTCAAACGCTCCGATCTACAAGAGTAGAAATTTTCGTAGGCGTATAGCCACTGCGTTTTCAGCGTCAAACGCTCCGATCTACAAGAGTAGAAATTTTCGTAGGCGTATAGCCCTAGAACTATTTCGTTAAAAGAATCTCATCTACAAGAGTAGAAATTTTCGTAGGCGTATAGCCTACACAACTTCCGGCAACTTGTACGTGATCTACAAGAGTAGAAATTTTCGTAGGCGTATAGCCCGCCTAGAGGGGTGATCGGACTAAATCTATCTACAAGAGTAGAAATTTTCGTAGGCGTATAGCCTTTGTACCGCTGAATTTATCCATATACAATCTACAAGAGTAGAAATTTTCGTAGGCGTATAGCCTTCGTGTGTATAATGAACAGCATAAATAATCTACAAGAGTAGAAATTTTCGTAGGCGTATAGCCTTTTCAAAAGATGACGTTAGAGAATTTATCTACAAGAGTAGAAATTTTCGTAGGCGTATAGCCTATTAAAGCGCTTTTGTGCAATAGATAATCTACAAGAGTAGAAATTTTCGTAGGCGTATAGCCGAGGCAACATATACAACAGTCTTGCATTATCTACAAGAGTAGAAATTTTCGTAGGCGTATAGCCCTTGAGGACTTTGGTCGTGGCATGGCTATCTACAAGAGTAGAAATTTTCGTAGGCGTATAGCCTAAGCATCATTTTGGTTTTAAGAATGAATCTACAAGAGTAGAAATTTTCGTAGGCGTATAGCCGTAACCGCCTTCGAAGCAGGCAAACGCATCTACAAGAGTAGAAATTTTCGTAGGCGTATAGCCTTGGGAAAACAAAATAGTGTATATGGAATCTACAAGAGTAGAAATTTTCGTAGGCGTATAGCCGTAAAAAATCGGGGTTCGGGTGATTGGTATCTACAAGAGTAGAAATTTTCGTAGGCGTATAGCCTAACAGCGTCTTTTAGGGCCTTGCTTTAATCTACAAGAGTAGAAATTTTCGTAGGCGTATAGCCTTCGGCGACACGGATTACAATCCGAACATCTACAAGAGTAGAAATTTTCGTAGGCGTATAGCCTTTGTTTATGGCAGGAAAAGTTTACATCTACAAGAGTAGAAATTTTCGTAGGCGTATAGCCCTTCAAAGTCGGCCTTAGTATCACCCTATCTACAAGAGTAGAAATTTTCGTAGGCGTATAGCCTTCTTCAAGTATGGCGTTTATGTTCTCATCTACAAGAGTAGAAATTTTCGTAGGCGTATAGCCGGACGACCTTCCACACGACAAATCGATATCTACAAGAGTAGAAATTTTCGTAGGCGTATAGCCTTGACAGCCATGCCAAGCCCACCGCCAAATCTACAAGAGTAGAAATTTTCGTAGGCGTATAGCCTTGATGATTTCGTCGAGATACTTGACATCTACAAGAGTAGAAATTTTCGTAGGCGTATAGCCTCTATATTTTCAAATTAGCTTTTTTTCGTTTTTTTTCAAGAAAAAAATTCATTTTTCCTGAATTACAAAAAACACCCTAAACAAAAAAGCACTATTTTCAGCACTTTTCGTAACATTTTGATTTAAGAAGAATTACATAAAATAGAGTTTGAAAGTTCTAAAAAATAAGCACTAAGGTTTGCGTTAAAATATCAATAAATCTTGATCTCGATGAATAGCATTTCCATATTTAACAGTTTTCTCAGGATCAATCTCAAAAATCATAACACTATCGTCAGCAGAAAACTCTCTTTTAAAAATGGTCTCAATTTGCATTTTCAGAATATCTTGAAATCTTTTGGTATGGCAAACTTCATATACCGAATATTGCAACCTTATGGCTCCATTTGACTGCAACATTTTTGAGAAAGCATTTCGAAGCTTATCATCTTTAATATCATAACTTATCAACAACATGATTTACTCCAATAAATAGGGATCCATAATCTCTGCATTTTCTCTCATAAAAGCCCTATAAAAAGAACGGACATACGAAAATATTTCATTCTTATGAGCAACTAAATCTTGTATAAATAAGGCTGAATACTCTGCGTATTTTTCAAATTTTAAAAGATATTCGCCCTTAACAACATTAAAATCTTCATTTTTTATTTGTTTCAGATTTAAAGCTTTACGAACCCTAATATCTATCAAACAACGAAATGGTTCCATCATATCACAAACCAACGATTTTCGTTTAAACCAAAGACAATGATAAACCCCAACATACGGATCAAAGCCAAATAACCTTAAAAAGACTTCTATAAAATTAAACAGAATCGTATAACCAATATCAAGAGTCGCATTTATCATATCATTTTTTGCGCGGGGCAAACGGGCAATCCAATTATAATTTTCAAAATACGATTCAAAAAATTTTTTTGAGACGTATCCTTCCATTCCCATTAAAACATCATATTCAACAACATCAGAGAGTTTTTCCAAAACATCAAAACAAGTCTGTTTTGCTTCTATCAAAAGACTACTTTTTTCTCTAATCTTGCCAAGAACTGTTTCTTGATTCAAAATTTTATTTCGAACAATCTGTTTGGCATAGGAAATATTTTCTTTTTCAAATAAATATTGTTTTTTATGAAGAATAAAATTGGCTTCCGCATGATTTGCCCAAAAGAAGACTGGTCGCAAATTCGATTTCATTACAACAAGTGCCACATCAAATTTTTTGCATTTTTCCAATAAAGGAGTCGTAATAGAAATCGGTCCAATTATGAAAAGGGCTAATATTTTTTGGAAGGGAAATTTTGTCAATGTTTTTCGCTCTTCAGCTTCCTCTAAAAGGAGTTCCCCTGAAGCAACCCTTAAATTTCTTTCTTTTATACAATTTATTACAAAGATACTCCGACATTCAATATCTTTATGAGTAAACATTGCCCACCTCCGTTTTATCACATAGATTATTGTATATACAGTGCAAGCACTTGCTTTCTATAATATCTATTTTTTTTGAGGGATCGAACGCTCTAAACTCGACTAAAAATTTTTGAAATTTTATAAGTTCTTCTTCATTCGGAAGTTCTATCGGAATCATTTTATTAGTAGAAATTTCATAAAATGCCAGTTTTTCTACCTGATACCCCATTTCCACCAAACATAAATACTGAGCCCATAACTGATATATTTGCCCTTGAAATATTTGTTTTATTTGGTACTTTCGTTCTATTAAAATATGCTCTTTATTTTTTAGCAAATCAATTTTCCCAATCAAACCATATTTTTCACTAAATACAGGAAGAGAAGTAATGTCATTCTTTCTCGTACTATAAGTTTTTTTATCGATCCCTTCATGCGCAATTTTACCGCGAACTTGAGGTGTCGCGTAATACACAGATTCGTCGGTTTCCATATACACATTATGAAGGTAAATGGAATACGGGCAGAATATAAAATCATTCAATGTAGAAATTAGAATATAGTTATCCATATACAAAAATCCCGGAGGTTTCTCTCCGGGACCCCCTAATAATTATTTATTTCTTGACTGAACGAATTCAAACCATTTCTCATTAGGAATTTTCAAATCTTTGCCTCCAGCATCAAATACGTTCTTTATTAGATATAGTCCTTTAAGTGCAATGTGATAGGCTCCATTTGCGTCTGCATTTTTAGGCAAGGTTTCATTACAAGATCTACTATCATAGAATTCTCCATTCTTATTCATTACAGGAGACACAAGGTAATCTTCATCCGTATTTGGAATGCTATTACGCATTTGAAGAGTTTTTTCAAATGCATAGCAAATATCACCAAAGAAAGAAGCTGATTTGGGAGATGCCTCAACAGAATTGATTGCAGAAAGAACATCTAATTGGTCTGTTAAAGCAATATTCTGTTTTACAAGAGCAGTCTTGATGATTTCTACAGGCGAAATTTCCTTTGCAGATTTCGATTCTTTAACGAACACAATTCGCTTGCCTTGAGCGTAAACGGTCCACTTTTTGATGAAATCTGTCTGGAAACACTTGAAGTTCTTGTAATTAAAGCTGAACAAAAATCTGTCATTCTTTCCGTCATAAGTAATGTCTTCAAAGCGAGAAAGAAAATCTTTCTTCTTTTCAGCACTAGTCAATTCAGTCATGTTAAACAGATTTGCGAAACCTGTGGTAGGATCAATCTTTGACGTGTATGCGGCAGGAATATAGAACAGGAAGCCGCTCTGATGATGCAAATCTTTGAACGACACAAATTTTTCTGTAAGCTGATAACCCTTAAGAACTCCACCCACATCCCCTTCAGGCTTATCCTTGAAAACAAGATAGTTGAGTTTATCAATCAACATCT
>JAEEGJ010024667.1_pt1 | contig 12439 bp, 16 predicted proteins | sample 8958761 | NCBI WGS metagenome assembly JAEEGJ01 (sample SAMN16246546, study PRJNA631951) | gut metagenome | biome: gut microbiome; feature: rumen; material: RS-attached | host: Bos | place: Iran: Karaj | collected 2018-10 | reverse complement strand
CAGACATTCGCCGGGCATTCGCCATGACCTGCTGTTCTGGCATCAGGTTCTGTCATGTCGAAGCATTGACATACGGTGATGTCGATTATGCCAACCGCATCGTTTCCTTCAGACAGAAGAAAACTGTAGGTCACAGCCACAAAAGTGGTGTAGTGATGCCACTAAATGATACCCTGATGGCGATTATAGGCGAAATGCCCAAAGAAGCCACATCAGAGACTCGCATCTTCAAACTACCACCAAACAATAGCGGGGATAACTGCAACCACTTCCTGAAGCAGTGGACGAAGGCTGCTGGCATAACCAAGCATATTACCTGGTATTGTGGACGGCACAGTTTCGGTACCCAGTTACTATCCAATGGTGCCAATATCAGGGTTGTCGCCGATCTTCTGGGCCACAGCAGTCTGAAATACGTTCAAATTTATACTCGCGCCGTTGACGAGCTGAAAAAGAAAGCTCTTGATAGTCTGCCAAAAATTGACATGTGATATATACGTATATACAAATATACAACGCTACATGTATATAGGTAATAATGTATTCAGGATTACGTGTGTACATATAAACATGTAAACATGAAAACAATAAAACATTGAAAGTTGGTTGTGTCAATTCCGGCACTCTATACTATTGTTAGTAATGATGGCAACCGTACCGACGATGGATGCCGTACTTAGATTTGAACATCCTGTTTGTCGAAACATACCATATAGTGCTTATTTGGTACTCTCGCACCCCGCCTCACAGGGTCTTGGATATTGAACTTGTTTATATTTCTGGGGAGTCACAGGTCTCTCGCATTCTCTGACTTCCATCTTTTCTCTTTTTAGGGTTTGCTTCGAGGCAAGTCCCATGCCGAGGTTATTGACAGCATGTTGACCGAGACCTGGAACAGTCCCATGACATCAAGATCTAAGGCAATCCGGGGTTGTTATTGTAACAGTCATTTAAACATTAGTTGTACTTTTACACACTTTTTAACGCGCGGGAAAAGTTTCCCTTTTCCCTTGCCCCCTACCCCCTTTGAGGGGGATGCTTGCTCCCTTCCCCACACATTTACCTTCGGCGCCAGCCCCATAAACTTCTTACCTGCTAAGTTAGCATGGTCTACTAATTACCATTACCGCATTTTGCTCAGCCCTCATAAACAAAGATTATTTCAATTCTTCTTACCCACAGATTTAACCTTCTTACCCACAGATTTAACCTTTTGGGACTATTCTCTTACCCACAGATTTAACCTTCTTACCCACATGCCAATTATCTATGTGGGTAAAAAAAAGAAAGATTTTTTAATAAATATTTGGTGGTCTCAGATTTTCTTCGTACCTTTGCCAACGGTTACAAGATGATAGTAGTCTATCCGGCAGAGCACACGTCAGTCGCTCAGCATACAATGTCTGGGCATTTTTATTGCCCAAAGTGCATCCGTATAACGGCTGCCTTCTCGTAAGATCAACTGCTCTCCGGAGAAGCCATCATCTTGTAACCAGCGGGAAGTGCAGCCGTTTCTCTGTCTCCGCGCCAGTACGGATTGCTGGTTGGTTACAAGATGATGCAATTATGAACAAGTTAGAACAGTTAATGAAAGAAGCTAACTCGCTGAAGAGTTACGCTACCGAGTTAGAGTTTTCTATCGCAAAGGTAGATGCCGAAAGTATTGCTTTCGGAGAAAAACAATCGGTCAGTACAACAATGAAGAATGCCGTTCAGGAAATGCGCCAGGTGGCAGAGCTGCTGGACGTGTTTCACAACTCCGAAATCGTCAGCAAGAGGGATGCTGCAGTCCTCAATTATTTGAAGTTAAACACCGAGAACTTTCGAAAACAGAACGATCAGCTGAGTGCCGTTCTTGGCGAACTGGTAAAGAAGCTGGATCTCGATGGAACAGGTATTGATGTCTATCTCCTGCACTATATTTCCGATGGCATGGAGACTCTTCGCGCTCTCATAGAAGAGACTAAAGGCATCGAGTACGGTAATTAAGCATTTTGCACAAGGGGGGTGAGTGTGCAAGAATAGGGGCGATTTTAACATTTGAGCGACCCATGAAGTCGTAAAATTGTTAATATACGACTTTTTATTTTTCAAGGGCACTACTTCAAATACTAAAATATACCTTTGCGAAAAATTTGAAATCAAAGGAAATCGTTATGGGAAACAACAACATCGGAAGAGAGAGTGAACATGCACCAGGATGGGAGCAGGCACTCGCACGAGCAGAGCAGATGCTCGACGGGAATAGTGATGTGAAGGTTCTTCTTGCGCAGCAGCTCATTCTGCAGGAGCAAAATGAAGAGCGTATAGGTGCACTGGAGGGTGTATTCCTCTGCCAGAAGGAGATATTCAATTTTGACGAGGCTGCCGCCTACCTCAGTATGAGTAAAAGCACTCTTTATAAGTTAACGGCGAAGAAAGAAATACCACATTATAAGCCTAATCGGTTTGTATTCTTCGAACGTAGTGAGCTTGATAATTGGATCCGCGCTGCTGCTGTCAAGACTGAGGAACAGTTGAGTCAAGAGGCTATTGACTACACAATGAGACACACTCTACGCGTATAGTAGTTATGGGGAAAAGATCAGAACTCATTATGACAACAAACAATCGAGATATAACTATATCTTGGCTGTTTGTGTGGGCAAGACATAAAAAAACCTTGTCTATCCACCAGATGAGACTGATTCTAAGGATTCTTGAATTTTGTCAGGATGAAATTAAAGGAATAAAATACAAGGATAATCTCAGACAATTGGAATATCAAAAAGATGACGTGGTTTTGAGGATGCCATACACTGACGTATATTTCTCAGACTTCTCGCTAAAGACAATACGGGATGACCTGAAAGATCTTCGAGAGCGAACCATTGAGTTCTATGACTACACAAATAAGATTTGGTCTGCTTGTGGCATCATTGAGAAGCCTCATGTCCACGAAAGAACTGGCATGATGGAAGTCAAGATTGATCTTCAGTTCTGGCAGCAGTTGCTCAATCTCACTCATGGAATCAGGAGGTGTGAACTAAATAAGGCTCTCAACCTTCCTACGGTCTATTCTATGTGGTTTTACATTTTTATCTCTGAAAAGAACGAGCCTATGGACATTACCATAGAGCATCTGAAAGAGAAACTGGGTATTTCTGCAGACGATTACAAGCGTAAGAATGGTAAGGACCGAATAGACCATTTAGAGGAACGCGTTATACAGCCTGCCCAGAAAGCCTTAGACGAATCTTGCCCCTATTCTTTCAAATACGAAAAGATCCGAGAGAATCCGAGGAGTCAAAAAAGTCCCGTAAAGCTGCTACGGTTCATACCTATTTATCAACCGCAGTTCCGAGACGAGAGCTTGGAGAAAAAAGCTTTAGTTGCGAAAACTTCTGTTAGTCTTATTAACCAGCAAGCCGTCGACTACATGATACAGACAATGGGCTTTGAGCTGAAGGAAGTCCAAAGCAACAAGGAACTGTTGGAGGAAGCAACAAAACGTTTACCCAATATATTGGAAGATCTTCGGGATATCCAGAACCGTCGCAGACTCAAAGGAAAAGAAAAAGGTTGGATTATTAATGCGCTAAAAGGTAAGATTCAGGATGCCAAGAAGGAACATGACACTCCAAAAACAATAATTACCAATAATGGCTATATCGCAGATATGTTCGATGCAAATCGATAAAAATTAACAAATGTATAGGATATGGTATACAAAAAGAACTCCCGGCGAACTGACAAACAGCAGCTCATCGATCCAAATTACGCTCATCTTCAGCCGCAGGCTCCTGAGGTTGAAAAGGCAGTCCTTGGTGCATTATTGATAGACAGGGATGCTTTTGGCATTATAGGTGATATTTTGAAACCTGAGAGTTTCTATCTCCCTAATCACCAAAAAATCTATAGTGCTATTCGTGATTTGGCTATGGCCGAAAAACCTGTAGACGTTCTAACAGTTACAGAAAAATTGGCAAAAATGGGACTGTTAGAAGACATAGGTGGCCCTGCCGCCATTGGTGAGATTTCTGGTCGAGTGGCTACGAGTGCAAACATTGATTACCACGCACGAATCTTGGCACAGAAATATTTGAAACGTCAGCTTATATCAACTACCAGTGATATACAGACAAAGGCTTTTGATGATACAATTGACGTTGATGACCTGATGGAACATGCGGAAGGTAGAATCTATGAACTCGCAAAGCGTGACATCAAACAAGACTTTTGCGACATTAAAGAAGCAGTAAAAGAATCCTTCGATAAGACGATGAGAGCTTATTCTAACAAAGGAGAATTGACTGGGGTTCCTACAGGATATTTTCGATTAGATGAAGTCACCAATGGCTGGCAGAACACCGATTTTATTGTCTTAGCAGGCAGGCCCGCTATGGGAAAGACTTCTTTCGCATTATCCCTGCTTAAAAATATAGCAGTAGATAGAAGAATACCATCGGCATTCTTCTCTCTCGAAATGTCAAAGGTTCAACTGGCCGACCGCCTCATAGCCAATGTGACAGATATAGAAGTAACAAAAATAGCGAATGGGCAGTTGTCTGATATAGAACTTTCTCAATATGACAGTAATCTTCCTACTCTCATGGATGCACCTATATACATAGACGATACTCCTGGATTGTCGCTTATGGAATTGAGGACAAAGGCAAGAAGATTGGTGCGTGAACATGGAGTAAAAATCCTCTTCGTAGACTATCTTCAGCTGATGAATGCCAACGGTATGCATTTTTCTTCACGTCAAGAAGAGGTGTCAACCATTAGCCGCTCCCTAAAAGGATTAGCCAAAGAGCTGAATCTTCCTGTCATAGCATTATCTCAACTGAATCGTGGAGTTGAGAGCCGTGAGGGACTGGAAGGGAAACGCCCACAGTTGAGCGACCTTCGAGAGTCTGGAGCCATTGAGCAGGATGCGGATATGGTGTTGTTTGTGCATCGTCCAGAGTATTACAATTTCTATCAGGATGATAATGGACGCGACCTGCGCGGAATGGCGCAGATTATCATTGCCAAGCACCGTAAGGGTGCAACGGGTGACATTCTATTGACTTTCAAAGCAGAATTCACACGATTTGAAAATCCTGAATATTCTGCCCTGAGATAAGACTTGCTGACGCACAGATATTAATTAAGAAGTTAGTCTATTATATATAAATAATGTATACACTTAAACATTTAAACATAAAGACATTATGCAGAACAAAATTATTCTCACAACAGCACTGAAAGGCGGCGTCGGTAAGAGTTGCCTCTGTGCCAACTTTGCCACGTTCTTTGTAGAACAAGGGCAACCGGTAATCGTATTGGATGCAGATATCCAACAGTCGATCTCACGTCATCGGAAGCGAGACCTTGACTCCCATCCGTCAGCCAAGATACCCTGGCAGGTTCATTTTTTGAATCCAACTGACCTTGATGGAGTACGAGAGATGATGAAGCGCATAAAAAGACTTCCCTGTATTGTCCTCATTGACTGTCCCGGTAATATTCAAGACCCTGCTCTGCAGATTATCTACAGTGCAGCGGACGTTGCCATCATCCCCTATGAGCTGAACTCTGACAGCGTGGATGCCACAAAAATCTTCGCGGAGGTGTTCAAGAAAAACTTCTCAGCCAAGATATTCTTCATTCCAAATAAAATTTCAGCTGTATTTGAGAAGAGGGGCGAGGTTCGCAAGGCTCGCGAGGATGCAGTAGAAGCGCTTAGTAGAAAGTTGGGTGAGATAACACCCGACATTCCTCTTACCACCCATCTCAATGGTTACTCCACTCTGGAACTATTCAATTTCGAAAAACGCAAAGCCCTCAAATATGCTTTCGGGCCTATATATAAATATGTAACGTGTTAAAATGATGTGGTTATGGCTAAGAAAAAGATCATAGACAATCCAGCCAACAACATCAATCTTGTTGGTGACATGTTGGTTAGCACTGGAAACGCAGTACCAGAGAAGAAAGAAAAAACGCAGAAGTCAGTAACTCCGCAGGTTACAGCCAATACCGCCTGGACACACTTCACGGTAATCTGCAACGATAACCTTGTAGAGAAGATAAAGGCTATAGCCCAAAAAGAGGGCTTCAGCATTCGTGAAGTGGTAGAGAAATCCTTCAGGAACACCATCAGCAGTTACGAGGGCAAGCATGGCCGTGTGACTGTCAAGAAACGCAAGAAACAAGACATCAATGATGTACTATAGAAAATATGTCGTAAAAGTGTTAATATACGACTTTTAATTTTTCAAGGACACGAATCACGAAGATACTTTATATCTTTGCGACAATGAAATGGCAATCGCAAGTCCCCTTCATGGGTTGGAGGGGAGTTTTAATAACAAATAATAATAAATATATGGATGCAAACAAATTTCTCAAAATCGGAGTAGGAAGTCTGTTAATAGTCATTGCTATTTACATCTTGTGCCTGATGGCAGTGCCCCTGATTGCTTATTATCGCGCTGTTAATAAGGCAAAAGAGGCAGAAAAGACAGAAATGGTCAGGATTGATATCAATACTGGCAACGGCATGGTGACTGTTCACACGGGAATGCCAAAAGACTCTGTGTTGAAAATTCTCGGCCAGCCTTCATCCTCGAATTTCGGCAATAGCTTTCACGAAAGCTGTGAATATGACCTACCAGGTCATAAGCGGGCGCTATTAGATTTTAACGATGGGAAACTCGAAGAAGTAAGACAATATTAAAAATCTACAGATATGGCAAATCCAGACAAACTGAAGTTCTACGAGAGCATGAAAGATGCTGCTATTGAGCAGCAGATCAAGTATGGCATTCCTGCTTCTGTGACACTGGCACAGATGTATATCGAGTCGCGTGCTTCAGGAGGTGGGCCGAATGCTCCGGCTGCACAGTGTAATAATTACTTTGGTATTCATGACGACAATGGTTACTGGCGTAAGCATGGCGGGCGCACACAGCAGTTTAATGATGCTGGCCGCATGCACCATTTCCGTGCCTATGACACAGTGGAACAAGGTATTGAAGACCATTCGCGCTTTTTCTTCCAGAATAAGATATATAGTGCTTGCTATTCTCTATCGAGTGATGATCATTCAGGATGGGCATTAGGCATCTGTCGTGCTGGTTATGCTGCCAAGCCGAAGGAAGACCCTGACCGTTATGCCAAAGCCATAGAGCGTGAAATCAGAGATTATGGTCTTGACCGCTATGACCAGGAAGCCATTGCTAAGGCCGTTCGTGAGAATAGGACTATCGGCTATATGCGTAGCCAGGCTGGCTCTCACGTAATGCCTTCTGGGCAATCCACGTTGTCCGTTCCGGAAGAGAGCCAGCAGACAGTCGCTATGGCTTATTGCTTCCCGATTACTGGTGACATGACTGTCACCTCCTTGTTCGGTCCGCGTAAGGCACCTTGTCCTGGAGCATCTACGTACCATGGTGGAATTGATATCTCTGTTCCCCGCGGCACGCCTGTCCTTGCAACGGAAAGAGGTACTGTTGTAGCCATCAAGAACGATCTCACGGAGCATGATAGCGCTGCCATCCGGCAGCAGAAACCTAATAAAGGCGGTAACTATGTCATTGTTGAGTATCCCAGATCAGATGGTTCATCTTACTATGTGAGTTATTGTCACCTCACTGAAAATGGTGTTAAGGTGAAGAAAGGTGATACAGTGAATGCTGGTGACATCTTGGGGTATTCTGGCAGTACCGGCAATGGCACTGGCCCACATCTGCACATGACAGTAAAGAAGGGCCCGACGGGAAGCGAAAATGATAATGATAGGACAAAAGTTGACCCTCTAACCTATCTTGCTGAGATTTCCGTGCGTGGTGACCTGCAGGGTACGGCAGTAAAAAAAGGTACCCATGCGGATTTGCTGGCTGACCTGAAGGGTTCGGTAGATACCACACCCACTCCTGCTGACACATGGCTGGCAGATCAGCAGAAGCCCAACCTGACGGATGAACAGCGTCATAACGCCGAGGAGGGCGCTTTGTTGGCGAATGCCACCGGCAGTAATGATTCGAAGAATATGCTGGCCTACCTGTTAGGCATGAATGGCGACCAGGCATCACAGGGTGCTGACCTGTTCTCCAGTCTTATCTCTGCTCTTTTCATGGCAGCTATCGGCATGGCGAAGATATTGAATGACGAAGACGATAATTCCCAGACAGTCGATGATACCCGTCGTATCGTACCTTCTGATACGGAAGACCATACGTTAGTCAAGCGTCACCGAGAAGGCATCGACCCTGTTCGTGCCCGTGAGCTGGCTACCATGAATTTCGAGGCTGAGAGCCCGGAGGAGAACCTTACTGTTCAGAGACAAAGATTATAATTTTTTTAATAAGATAAAACAATTATGGAAACAAAAAGTTATGAACATGGTGCTGCAGAGCAGCAACCTAAACTGTGGGGCATGCTGCTTGATAGCCCCATCGCTGAAATAAGAAGTGAGCATTGCTCCGGAGAATCAGAATCAGAAGAAACATTTTTTCACCTCCACGTAAAAGCGCCGGACGGTAAGAAGTATTTCTTGAAAGTGACCTATGGCATTGACACAACTGAATCATGCTTGGAGTATGCGCCGCGCAATGAGAAAGCAGCAGCATTAATAGGCCGTACCGTGCGGGATATCCTTAATTTGCCGACCGATGAAGAACTTCAGAGTCATCATCGCTGGCTCCCGTGACTTTACGGACTACCGGCTGCTGTGTCAGAAATGCGATGCTATCCTGTCTTCCAAGAGGCAGGATAGCAATATTGTCATCATCAGCGGTACGGCCAGGGGTGCCGACCGTCTGGGAGAACAGTACGCTGCTGAGCGAGGCTATCAGATAGAGCGCTATCCGGCTGACTGGGATAATGACGGTCATGCCGCAGGCCCGATCAGGAATGCGAGGATGGCAGATAATGCCGATGCCCTGATAGCCTTCTGGGACGGCCGCTCCAGAGGAACAAAAAATATGATAGAGACGGCCAGGGCCAAAGGTCATGCCGTAAGAGTGATTAACACCAACAAACAATTTGTTATGGATGCACGGAATGATAAGAAATGGGCAGAGATATTACAATATGCCAGGGAGCATGCCACAGGTGAGGGCATGCACAAAGGTTACAAGTGGCTCCATGATGCTTTTGAAGAGTACTTCAACAACCATGAAGAGCGAGTCGAAAAAGGAACCATGTGGTCTTTCGGTGGTCAGTCTTTTAGTGACCATAACCGCACGGTGTTCGCTGCTCAAATTGCTCGATCGTTGCGGTACAATGAGAATGGCTACGAAGGCCCTCGGTTGACTGACGAGCAGTTCGAGAAGCTGACGGACACGCTGCAGTACATTAGCGAGCATCCTGCGAAAAAACAAATTAAAATTTGAAGATAAAAAATGAGGCAATAAAAAGAACTGCCTCCTGTTACACCACTCCGCACCAATCGCGGGAACGTCAGCAACAGAAGCAGCCGATAGAAAATAGAACTGTCAAGTGGTAAAATGTATGGAGATGAAATCTGCATACCCCGACCTGACAGTCCTGAAGATTGGAGAGCCGTTTTTCCAGTCGTTATCGGCTTTCGCCTCAGACCCTCGCAGACGTGCAAATGCACCCGTGAATACCTATTCCGCGCTCTCCAGTAGTAATCGCCTTCATTGGTCATAGATGCTCGTTCGAATGAACGCCCCCTAAGTTCAACGTCTTAACCTGCATCCATCACAAACGGAGTCATGCTCCAGAAGAAACAGGTGCAGTAACCGTTATCCAGTCCTTCGGCGATATAAGGGCCTGGCACAGCAACGCTCATGGGATGGACTAAGTGAACGGGTCTCTATGACGCGCTCACTTTGACCGGCCTGTCGTGAGCTGTCATCCTGAATGGTGGCAGTTCTTTTTTTTGCTAAATCTTTGGTAATCTCAGATTTTCTTTGTATCTTTGCAACCAGAAACTGGAGATTTAATGGTTTCTCGGACCTCATTCGCCGGGTGATTTCCAACAGATTCTCCCTGAGAAGTCACTGAAGACAAGCCAGACGAAGTGAGGCCTTTCAAAATAATCCAGGCCAAGTGAATTAGTGCCGAGTGTTGTAACAGGAGGCAGTGCTTTTTTTAATCTGTGCCATAGGATTTCCAGACGGTTGAAGGTAGATAATCACCTACCTTCTTGGCTGTTTGTATTATACGTTCTGATTCGTCGCATACCGCAAGTCTCGCGCCTCCCAGCTGATGGTCAACAGGTTCAGACTGTAGCCTTTTTTAATACACGAGAGTATCCCAGCGATGATCCAGGGTTGGCTGTCCTTGGGTCTCGTAAGCATGTACTCCCAAGCGGTCATACCGTTGTCCAACATCGTTTGCTGAAGCAGCTGCTTCTGCTCTTCCGTCAGTTTCTCTTTCAGCTCCTCTGATGGCTCATGTTGACACAATGGCCTTTCATCCTTTTTTGGCGGGTTCCGCAGATCTTCGGCGGCCCAGAAAACGGTCAAACGGTTCAAGGGGAGGCCCTTCTTCAGCAATGACAGTATTCCTGCGGCTACCCATGGACGGTCGGCCTCATTCTGCCATTGTACGTACTCCCAGGCGTTCATACCGCCTTGGAGCGTCGTCTGCAGGAGCAACTGCTTCTGCTCTTCCGTTATCGTCTGTGCCATAAGCGTTATTATTAATGTTCTGTTTTAAACTCAATTCCTTCCATGCGGAGGTATTTATATACCGTATTCCTGGACCGAATGCCAGTAGTCCGCATGATGGCCGACACGCTGTTACCATTCTTGAATAGTTGTGCGCACATCGATGCGCGTTCCGGCTTCGGTTGCTTCGGCCTGCCGAACTTCACACCTTTTTTCTTGGCCTCTCTCCTACCCTCTTCGGTACGCTCCTTTATCAAGTCGCGTTCAAACTCGGCAAGGCTGGCGAAGATGTGAAGGGTCAGCTTTCCAGTGGTGCTTCCAGTGTCGATATTATCCCGGAGTGATACCAGGCTAATATTTCTCTTCTGAAGCTGCTCGATGATATCAAGCAGATCCTTCAGGGAACGGCCCAGACGGTCAAGTTTATAGATGACAAGGGTGTCACCTTCACGGAGGAACTGGAGGGCTGCTTGCAGTTCTGCCCTCTCCCCTACTCCGCTGACCTTCTCGGCGTAGATCTTCTCACATCCGGCATCGGTAAGCGCAGTCTGCTGCACGTCGAGGTGCTGGCCGGAGGAACTGACACGGGCATAGCCAATTTTCATAACTAATCGTCGTTATCGTCAATTATCGTATATACGCTCATGAAGTCATCGCCTTCCTGATGGGCGTTCTTGAATGTCACAGCATCATCCAAATTGTCAGGGCCGAAAAACTTGGCTCCTTCTAATTCGATATCGCCACAGCCGCCGTTTGCAACCAGGAATCCCATCGTCTTATAGGTGCCAGCATTTCGTGGAGTAATTCTTGCATAAACCAGCGGTTCAAGAACGTTGAAGTCCTGTGCCATCAACCACAGGAACATCTGGGTATTATTACAAATGGAAGTCCTGTCCGACATTCTTGAATACGGTTCACGGAACGATGCCCAGTAAGAAAGATTGCCATAGTCGAAGTGTAAGGTTGCCGAAGACTCCAATCCGTCCGACAATCTTTTCTGACCATAGCGTATTGTAACAGAATTCTTGAACATCGTCCTGTTTATCCGAGTGATTTTTGGTTCACCCCAAAACTCCTTTGCCCCGTATAAGTGGGAAATGTTCAGAATCATTGCCAATTCGTCATCGGTAATATCCTTCAGATGTCTTGTGCCTGTCGTTATCATGTCAATGTATATTTAAATCCTACTTCGTTGAAACGTCGTTTTTATACACTTGTGCAAGTCCTGGATCCCGCTGTTCCGGGCGCAGTCCGCACTGTTCACTCTATTCCTAACTTTTGTGGACAGGCAAACGTTCCTCTTTTCTAATCTGAACGATGACCTCATCTCCCACGTTGAGACTCTTAGGAATAGACATCACAATATCCTTATAGCCGTGAGTAAGCTCGTCGCAGACAACTAACCCTTCTACGGTCTCACCCTGTTCGTCTATCGGCTCTGGCAGTAAGTCTACTTGATACCAGCAGAAACGCCTACCGTCTCGGGCAATAATGCCCTCTTCTGCCAAATCAAAGACTTCTCCCGTGTCTCTGTGTCTCGCTTTCATACGCCGTCCTCCCTTGGTAATTCTATTTCTGCCCAATATGTAAAGTATGGCCGCTGTTCCTTCCCTTTTCCTTTATACAAAGGAATCACCTTTCCTAAGTCAGATGCAGGGTGCCAGCCTTTCTTTGACCAATCACCATTTGAATATTTTGCAATCTGTGGCAAACATCTGCAGCCAGGATATACAAAAACGTATTCACTTTCACCTGTTCTTTGGTCAACAGGAGAAAACTGCTCAGATGTTTTAATCGACTTCATAGAATTTATTGATTACTGATAGCCT
>JAEEGJ010024660.1_pt1 | contig 12440 bp, 19 predicted proteins | sample 8958761 | NCBI WGS metagenome assembly JAEEGJ01 (sample SAMN16246546, study PRJNA631951) | gut metagenome | biome: gut microbiome; feature: rumen; material: RS-attached | host: Bos | place: Iran: Karaj | collected 2018-10 | reverse complement strand
ATAAGAACTGCTCCAAATTATGCTGAGCATTTAGCTTTTGAAGATGATGTTAAAGACAAAATCTGTATAATTCTGGATGATATTATCGATACAGGCGGAACAATTATTTCGGCTTCTAATCTGCTTTTAGAGCATGGCGCTAAAGGCGTTTTAGTTGGCGCAAGTCATGCTGTTTTATCTAATAAGAGCATTGATAAACTTTTAGAATCACATATTAAAGATTTAGTGTTTACTAATTCAATTGAAAAAAGATTATCAAAAAATATTACTGTTTTAGATATTTCTAAAATTATTAAATTATAAGGATACATCATGAAAAACTTCTATTTAGAAATTAAACATATAGACAAACAAACAGGAGCAAGATATGGAGTTTTACATACTCCGCACGGAGATGTTGAAGTTCCAATGTTTATGCCTGTTGGTACTCTTGCCACTGTTAAAACTTTATCTCCAGAAGAATTACATGATATGGGTGCTGGTGTAATTTTGGCTAATACCTATCATTTATCAATTAGACCTGGTGCTGATATTGTGGCTAAAGCTGGTGGTTTACATAAGTTTATGAACTGGGATGGTCCTATTCTTACTGATAGTGGTGGTTTCCAAGTTTTTTCTCTTGCTGAAAGAAGAAAAATATCTGAGGAAGGCGTCCACTTTAAAAATCACTTAAATGGCGATAAATTATTTTTTTCTCCGGAAATTGCCATAGAAATTGAAGAAAAACTAGGAGCAGACATCATCATGTCATTTGATGAATGTATCCCATATCCTAGCAATTATGAATATACTAAACGTTCAACCGAAAGAACTATTAGATGGGCCAAGAGAGGGCTTGACGCTCATAAAAGAGAAGATCAAGCATTATTCGGCATTGTTCAAGGTGGAGACTATGAAGATCTTCGAAAGATGTGCGCTGAAGAATTAGTGAAGATGGATTTCCCTGGATATTCCATTGGTGGTACATCCATTGGTGAGCCAAAAGAAAAATTCTTTGAAATGGTCGAATTTGCCATTAAATATCTCCCTCAAGATAAACCAAGATATGTGATGGGTATCGGTTCCATTGACTATGTTTTAGGAAGTATTGAACGTGGCGTTGATATGTTTGACTGTGTCTTACCTACTAGACTAGCTAGACATGGTGCCCTTATGACAAGTCATGGGAGGGTCAATATTAAAAACGAAAAGTATAAGGAAGACTTTACTCCTTTAGATGATAAATGTGATTGCTATTGTTGTAAGAACTACACAAAAGCATATTTAAGACATCTTTACATTTGTGATGAAACATTTGGTAAACGCTTATTATCCATCCATAATGTGCGTTTCTTAATCCATTTAGTGGAAGAAGCTAGAAGAGCCATTAAGGAAGATAGATATAAAGAATTTAAAGAAGAAACTCTTAAAGAGTTTGGTGATGAAAGAGGATTCTAATGAATATAAACTTATTTGATTATTATCTTCCGGAAGAATTAATCGCCCAATCACCTAGCGAAAAACGAGATCATTCCCGTCTTTTAGCTGTTAATAGAGAAAACCACACATATGAAGACAAACACTTCTATGACATCATCGATTATTTAAAACCAGGCGATGTTTTAGTAAGAAATAACACAAAAGTTATTCCTGCGAGATTATTAGGAATTAAGGAAAAGACTGGAGCGCACTGTGAACTTCTTCTTTTAAAGCAATTAGAAGGCGATAACTGGGAATGTTTAACTAGACCCGCTAAATCACTTAAAGTCGGCGCTAGAGTGGATTTTGGTGATGGCAAACTTATCGCTGAATGCACCGAAGAAAGAGAAGAAGGCCTTAGAGTGTTTAAATTCATCTATGAAGGCATCTTCTTAGAAGTATTAGATCAATTAGGTAAAATGCCACTTCCTCCATATATTGCTAAGCAATTATGCAGTAATGATAGATATCAAACTGTCTACGCTAAATATGAAGGTAGTGCAGCTGCTCCAACAGCGGGCTTCCATTTCACCGAAGAATTATTTGAAAAGATTAAAGAAAAAGGCATCGAAGTTATTGATGTTACTTTGCATATTGGTTTGGGCACATTTAGGCCAGTTAAAGTTGAAGATACTAAAGACCATGTTATGCACTCTGAAGTCTATGAAATTAGCGAGGAATCAGCGGCTAAACTTAACGCTGCCAAAGCCAATGGACAACGTATTATTGCGATTGGAACTACCTCAGTTAGAACACTTGAGGCTAACTATTCTAAGTATGGATGCTTTAAACCTACAAGAGAAGCAACTAATATATTCATTGAACCAGGCTATAAATATAAGGTTGTGGAAGCTTTGATCACTAATTTCCATTTACCAAAATCAACTTTAATTATGCTTGTCTCGGCATTTATGGAACGAGAATTCACATTAGATGTTTATAAGCATGCTGTTGAGGAAAGATATAGATTCTTCTCATTTGGCGATGCAATGTTTATTTATGGAAGAAACAAAGATTAATTACCAGAAAGAACAAGAAAAAATCCTGCAAAAGTTGGATAAAAATTTGCAAAAGCCTACTCTTTTGCTTCATGTTTGCTGTGGTCCTTGCTTCACTTATCCATATGAATTGATTAAAGATTATTTTGATATCACGATCATTTATAACAATTCAAACATTTATCCGGAAGAAGAATATAATCGTCGTTTAAATGAACTCAAAAAGTATTTATCTGATATTGGTGCTAATAATATTAAAGTTATTGAATTTCCATATGATAACACAACCTACAATATTGACTTAGAACCATTCGCAGAACAGCGCGAAGGAATGGATCGCTGTCGCATTTGTTTTAGAAAGAGATTAGGCCAAGCTATTGAATATGCTGATGAACATGGATTTGATTTTGTGGGCACAGTCATGAGCATTTCTAGATTTAAAAATTCTCAAGATTTAAACAAGATTGGTTACGAGTTATCAGAAGGCAAAAAAGTCAAATGGCTACCTGCGGATTTCAAGAAAAATGGTGGTTATGAAAAGTCTCTAGATATCGTTAGAGCTTATAAGATGTACTTCCAACATTATTGTGGATGTAAATTTTCCATTAGGACTAAAAAAGAAGATATTTAAAATCTAATTTTCTGTCCAACCTTTAATCCCCATTCTTTCATTTTTCTATTCCAAGCTCTTTTGCATGGCCTTTTTGATATTATTGAAACCTTTGTTGGGTAACTTAATTTGTAATCTTCAGTCCCATCTTTTCGTTTGTATTTTGTTATTCTTGCATCAAATTTAAGCCATTGACTTCGCTGTGGCAAAAGACTATAAAATTTTCTGCCACAGTTCATCCAAGCATGGTCAGTAACAGGTTCTCCCTCGCACATAATCTTTGTAAAAAGAATTGTCCTTAATGGCAATTTATTAATAAATCCTTTTTTGAAAGAAAATGATGTAACTTTAGCAATAAATGTATATCTTTTATCAAGCCCCAGTTGTTTTAATCTTTCTCTCATGCCAATAAATTCATGATTAGTTTGACAATTACATCCATTTCTTGTGGATTGCTTTCCGCCGTTAAAACGGTTATCGCCACCAAAGCTTCGTTGGAGATAATTTGTCTATTATTCCGATATAAATGATTATTTTTATATAAGAAGTTAATAAATAAAGTTGCTGCGATTCTCTTACATCCATCAGCAAATGGGTGGTCTTTGACCAAGAAGTAAAGAAGATGAGCAGCTTTTTCTTCAATTGACGGATATAATTCTTGGCCAAATACATTTTGATATACTTGGGCAATAATGCCGTTGAGCTTTCCTTGCTCTTTTTCAACTCCGAATACATCTGACATATCATTAAACTTCATTGAGTCAATAATTTCTCGCGCCTCTTGATAACTCATCAAATATGCAGATTTCTCACCTTTTGGTTTAACCAAGGTCTGGTGATCATAATTATCAAGAAGATCTAAAGCACGTGTGTATTCCTTTATAACCTTTGAAAGCTCTTCTTTGTCAACATTCAAAGAGTACGCAAGCATCCTGTTTTGGATATCGATTGTTTTGTTAAGATTATCGAGCCTTTTTTGATTAATGGCATAACCTTTGATTAGGTAATCCTTTAAAACTTTATTTGCCCATATTCTGAATCTAACGCCTCGTTGTGATCTCACTCTGTAACCAACAGAGATAACCATGTCTAAGCTATAAAGACTAACAGGCCTATCAGCATTTGCAAAGTGCGTTTTCCGCACATTGCTTTTCTTATTAAGTTCGCCATCTTTGATGATACTATTAATGTGCCTGGTAATTCTTGTTCTGTCTACATCGAACAAAAGCCCCATTTCTTCCTGTGTTAACCACACAGTGTCGTTTTCTGAATCAGTGCGAACGTTTAATTCAAAATCATTGTCAGTGAATCTAACTAAATCAAATTTGTCCTTTTTCATAAAAACCTCCTATTTTGGACATATTGGTGTCCTCAAAGGAGGTATAGAAAAGCCATCCATAGAGAAAACACCAAAGATGTAGTTAACATTTGCTATATCCCAAGCAACTTAACTACTGGTGTTACATCCTCCTTTGGATGGCCACATGTTCAATTAATAAATGAACTAATTGTGTGGAGCGTGAGCTATTTTAGTGTTAAGATCGTCTTCTATCTACGACCTCCTATCTTAACTTATCCTAAATAGCCAACTGGGCGATACTTTCCACATTGATAGAAGCTAACACGCCTTCTACCAGTCTGATATAGGGGTGCCCTTTTTACGTTTTAGCCAAGCTTATACCTACTCTAGAAGTATTTCATTCTTCGGTCTTTTGACGCGCTTGAAGTCTGCATATATCTGACACAATTATTATAGCATTTTAGCGGGTAAAAATCACTTGATAATCTCAAAAAATGAGTAGAAAAAATGACATTTTGACATATTTTTGTTCGAAAAAATAACCTAGAAAAATAGTGTCACGTATCCCTTATTTTTACCAAGCGTTTCTTTATATATTTAAATTTATTTAATAAGTAGTTGACAGCGCACCCACACTCACGTATGATATTAAACGTTGACGGCTCGCGTTGACGTGCGAGGTTGCTGATACACCCACAGGCGTTGTCATGAAGGTGTATCCAGGGAATTCGCATTGAGAGAGTTAAAGTCAAAGCCTGATAGTGATAGGAGGAAAAAACAATTCATGGCAAAAGCAACAAAGATTAGGGTTCGCTTAAAAGCTTACGATCATGTCAACTTAGACTTAAGTGCTGAAAAGATCATTGCTGCAGCGAAGAACACCGGCGCCACAGTTGTCGGTCCAATTCCGCTCCCAACGGAAAAACAAGTGTTCACCATTCTTAGAGCGGTTCACAAATATAAAGATTCCCGTGAACAATTCGAAATCAGAACACACAAAAGAATCATCGATATTAAAAACTACCGTAAAGAAACTCTTGATTCCTTAAAGAATTTAGATCTCCCAGCCGGTGTCGATATCGAAATCAAACTATAGGAGGTAAATGTTCATGAAAGCTATCGTTGGTAGAAAAATGGGCATGACCGAAGTCTTCACTGAAGATGGCCAAATCTACGCCGTTACAGTGGTCGAGGTCTTACCTAATGTAGTCACACAAGTCAAAACCGTTGAAAAAGATGGTTACGACGCAATCCAAGTTGGTTATGAAGAATTAAAAGAAAGCAGAGCCAACAAATGTGAAAAAGGTATCGCTAAGAAAGCAAATACCGTTCCACATCAAGTCCTTAAAGAATTAAAGGGCGACGAAATGAAGAATTATCAACTCGGCGATGTTATCAAAGCCGACATCTTCAAAGCTGGTGATATCGTTGATGTCATCGGTACAAGCAAAGGTCATGGTTATTCCGGTGTTATCAAACGTTGGAATCAACACATTGGTCCTAAAGGTCATGGTTCCGGTTATCACAGAGGTCAAGGTACCTTCGCTAATAACGGTCGTTACAACCACGGCGTCATGCCAGGAAAACACATGTCTGGTCACTATGGTAATGAATCTGCAACAGTGCTCAACCAATTAGTCGTCGCTGTTGATGCTGAAAAGAATTACATCTTAGTGAGAGGCGGTCTCCCAGGCCCACGTAAATCAATCGTTGTCTTACGTACCGCTATTAAGGAAGTCAAACATCCTGAACAAGTGAAACCATTAATCAACCGTACTCCAGTAGTGGAAGAAGCCCCAGTGGTCGAAGAAACACCAGTCGTTGAAGCTCCTGTTGAAGAAGCTCCAGCAAACGAAGCCCCAGCTACTGAAGCCGCAGAATAAGAACGGAAAGGAGAACAGTTAGTATGGCAGAAAAGAAAAACGTCAGCGTTAAAGTCTACAACATGGCTGGCGAAGAAGTCTCCAAGATGAACCTCAGTGCTGAAGTCTTCGGCATTGAACCACATCAACAAGCAATGTTCGACGCCGTTCAAGTAGAACAAGCAAACCAAAGACAAGCGACCGCGAAAACAAAAGTGCGTCACGAAGTCAGCGGTGGTGGCAAAAAGCCATGGCGTCAAAAAGGTACAGGCCGCGCCCGTGCAGGTAGCTCCCGTTCCCCAGTCTGGGTCGGTGGCGGCACAGTGTTCGGTCCAATCGGAAATCAAAACTACAAGATTTCCCAAAACAAAAAAGAACATAAACTTGCGCTCAAATCCGCGTTAAGTTTAAAAACACAAGATGGTCTCTTAGTGATCGATGAAATCAAATTCGACGAAAAGAAAACCAAAAACTTCGTGAACTTCTTAGATGCTCTCAAAGTTGGTGGCAAAGCCTTAGTCGTCGTTGATGAAATCACAGAAAACATCTTCGCTAGTGCACGTAACGTTGGTTATGCCAAAGTCGTTACCACAGATAATGTCAGTGTTGTTGACTTATTAAACGTCGATAACCTCGTCATCTCTAAAGCTAGCGCTAAAGCTCTTGAGGAGGCATTAAAGTAATATGGCAAAGAAAAAAGCTGAAAACGCAAATCGCTTCCCAAAAGCGACAGAAAAAGACTTCCAAGTCATCGTTAAACCATTAATCACAGAAAAAACAATGTCCTTAATGCAAAACGATAACAAAGTCACAGTCAAAGTTCTCGACAGTGCGAACAAGACTGAAATCAAATTAGCCTTTGAAAGAATCTTCCAAGTCAAAGTTACAGACGTTAAGGTTCTCAACCAAAGAGCCAAATCTACAACCAGAGGCACCCGCTACAGTGGTCATATCTCTGGATACAAGAAAGCCGTTGTCACCGTCGCTGATGGTGAAGCAATCGACTTATTCAAAGAATAAGATAGTTCACTTATTCAAATTATAGGAGGACAAAGTAATGTCAATTAGAACTTACAAGCCTACGACACCAAGCCGTAGAGCCATGACAAACTCGACATTCGGTGAAGTCACTACAAATACTCCTGAGAAAAGCTTATTAGTCAGTTTATCCAAATCTGGCGGTAGAAATAACCAAGGTAAAATTACCTGCCGTCACATTGGTGGAGGTCACAAACGCAAATATCGTGTTATTGACTTCAAACGTAATAAAGATGGCATTCCAGCAGTAGTGAAGACAATCGAATACGATCCAAACAGAAACGCAAGAATCTGCTTACTCAGCTACGCTGATGGCGAGAAGAGATACATTCTCGCACCAAAAGATATCAAACTTGGTTACAAGATTATGTCTGGTGAAGAAGTTGATATCATGCCTGGTAATGCCTGCTTACTTAAAAACATTCCAGAAGGTACATTAGTTCACAACATCGAATTAGTTCCTGGTAGAGGTGGCCAATTATGTAGAGCCGCTGGTGCTTACGCTCAAGTGTTAGGTGCTGAAGGTAAATATGTTACCCTCCGCTTAATGAGTGGCGAAGTTCGTAAAATCTTAGGAACATGCCGTGCGACAATCGGTACAGTCGGTAATGATGACTGGAACCTCGTCAACCTCGGTAAAGCCGGTAAAACAAGATGGGCCGGCGTCAGACCTACCGTCCGTGGTAGTGTCATGAACCCAAACGATCACCCACATGGTGGTGGTGAAGGTAAGTGTCCTGTTGGTCGTGATGCACCAAGAACCCCATGGGGCAAACGTGCATTAGGCGTCAAGACAAGAAACAACAAGAAAGCCAGCGGCAAATTAATCGTTCGCCGTAGAAATGGCAAGTAATCGCGAAAGGAGATAGAAAACATGGCAAGAAGTTTGAAAAAAGGCGCATTCGTCGATGCTTCCTTAATGAAGAAAGTCGATGCATTAAACGCTGCTAACAAAAAAGAAGTCATTAAGACTTGGTCACGCCGTTCTACCATCTACCCATCATTCGTGGGTCACACATTCGCGGTTTATAACGGTAAAGAACACATCTCTGTCTATGTCACAGAAGATATGGTCGGACACAAATTAGGTGAATTCTCCCCAACAAGAAAATTCACTGGACATACAGGCCACACCGCTGAAGATAAAGCGGCTAACGCCGGTAAATAGTAGGAGGGACTGATACATGGCAGAAACAAAGAAAACAGCTGCTAAGAAAACAACCAAAAAGGTTGCTGAACCAGTAGTTGAAGAAGAAAAAGTTGAAGCTCCTGTTGAAGAAGCTCCTAAAGCTAAAAAGACAGCCGCTAAGAAAGCCGCTGCTCCAAAAGCTGAAAAGAAAGCCAAAGAAGAAAAGAAACCAGAAGCTCCTAAAAAGCCAATGCCAACAGAAGCTAGAGCCATCGCGAAGAACGTCCGCGTTACTCCACGTAAGGTTCGCTTGGTTATCGATCTCGTCAGAGGCTTACCAGTTAAACAAGCGTTAGGTATCTTAGATAACCTTAACCGTGCCGCTAGCGAACCAGTCATGAAATTAATCAAGTCTGCAGCCGCTAACGCCACCAACAACTTCGGTATGGATGAAGATGCATTATACATCGCTCAAATCTATGCCAACGATGGCTTAAGAATGAAGAGATACTTACCAAGAGCTAAAGGCTCAGCCTCAGGCTTGGTCAAACGCAGCAGCCACATCACAGTTGTGGTCAAGATGAGATAGGAGGAAAACATCAATGGGTCAAAAAGTTAATCCAGTAGGCTTAAGAATTGGCGTCAACAAGAATTGGAATTCTCGTTGGTATGCTAATGATCAAGAATTCCATGTGTTCCTCAACGAAGATGTTAAAGTTCGTGAATTCTTAGAAAAGAAACTCAAAGAAGCTTTACTCTCTCACGTCGAAATCGAAAGAATCAAAACCGATAAAGGTTACACTGTGGTCGTCATGGTCTTCGTCGCCCGTCCAGGCGTCGTCATTGGTCAAGACGGTAAAAATATTAATGAATTAAAAGATCAATTAGCGAAATTACTCAAGAACGCTGAAGTCCGTATCGATGTCGTGGAAGTCAAAAATCCTGACTTAGATGCCACAATCGTTGCTAGTGAAATTGCTAAACAATTAGAAGAAAGAGCGAGTTTCAGAACCGCGCAAAAGAAAGCCATCCAAAGAGTCCGCAAAGCTGGCGCTAAAGGTATTAAAACTTCCGTCAGTGGCCGTTTAGGTGGTGCCGATATCGCCCGTGCTGAAGGCTATCGTGAAGGTGTCATTCCTCTACATACCTTAAGAAGTGATATTGACTACGCTTGCGTACACGCTGCTACACAATATGGCCGTTTAGGCGTTAAAGTGTGGATCTGCCGTGGCGAAATTCGTCCTGAACTCCAAAAGAAACAAAATAACGAGAAAGGAGAATAGTCATGTTACAACCAAAACGTGTTAAATATCGTCGTCCACATATCATCAAATATGAAGGACACTGCAAATCCGCTCCAAAAGTGGCTTTCGGTGAATTTGGTTTACAAGCTCTTGAAGGTGCTTGGGTCACAACTCGTCAAATCGAAGCGGCCCGTATCTGCCTCGCTCGTTATACCAAAAGAGGTGGTCAAATCTGGATCAGAATCTTCCCACACTTAGCTAAGACTAAAAAGCCTGCTGAAGTCCGTATGGGTTCTGGTAAAGGTTCACCAGAAGATTGGGTAGCAGTCGTCCGTAAGGGCTGTGTCATGTTCGAAATCGGCGGTGTCGCTGAAGAAGACATGAGAGAAGCTCTCCGCTTAGCGGCTTACAAACTCCCAATCAAATGCAAAGTTATTAAGAAAGGTGAGTAATAGTTATGAAAATTAATGAAGTTCGTGAACTTTCTACGAGTGAATTAAAAGAAAAATTATACTCACTCAAAGAACAACTCTTCGAACTCCGCAGAAAGAAAGCTGTCGGTGCTCTCGAAAGAGGTGAAGATGTCATCACAGTCAGAAAAGACATCGCCCGCTGCAATCTCGTTCTTAGAGAACGTGAACTCGAAGCGGAAGGTAAATAAGGAGGATTAAATGATGGAAAGAAAAACATTAGCCCGTCGTGCCATTCAAGGTGTCGTCGTTAGCGATAAAAATGACAAGACCATCGTCGTCCTTGTTGAAACCCACAAAAGACATAGTAAATACGGCAAACGTGTTAAATACGGTAAGAAATACTATGCTCATGATGAAAATAACGACGCCAAAGTTGGCGATACAGTTACCATCATGGAAACCCGTAAATTAAGTGCTACAAAGAGATTCAGACTTGTCTCTATTGATAAGAAAGCTGAACTCTCCGTTAAAGAAGCTGAAGCTGAACTTAAAGAAGAAGCTATCGAAGCCGAAGCCGCTGCTGAAGCCGCTAAGCCAGATGAAGCTCCTGCTCAAGAAGAAGCCCCAGCAGAAGAACCAAAAGAAGAAAAGGAGGCCGAATAGTTTATGATCCAAAAGGAAACAAACCTTGTCGTCGCTGATAACAGTGGTGCTAAGTCCGTTCGTGCTTTCACTCTCTATGGTGGTTCCTACCGTAAAAGTAGTGGTGTTGGTGACATCGTCTTATGCGCTGTTAAAGACGCCATCCCAAACGGTAAAGTGAAAAAAGGTGACGTCGTTAGATGCGTCATCGTTAGAACCAAAAAGGCCATTGGTCGTAAAGACGGTTCCACAATCGCCTTCGATGACAATGCTGTCGTTATTATTAATGATGATAACGCGCCTATAGGTACACGTGTCTTTGGCCCTGTGGCTAGAGAATTACGTGATAAGGGTATTGAAGGATTCATGAAAATTGTCTCCTTAGCCCCAGAAGTTTTATAAGGAGGAACACGGTATGAATCTAGTTAAAGGTGATAAAGTTATCGTGATCGCTGGTCGCGATAAAGGAAAAACTGGCACAATTCAAAAAGTGATTCCTGAACAAAATAGAGTGGTCGTTGAAGGTGTTAATCTCAGAAAGAAAACCAACAAGCCTTCCCAAAAGAATCCTGATGGTGGCATCGTTGAGATCTACGCTCCAATCGACGCTTCTAACGTCATGTTAGTTGACCCAAAGACTAAGGAGCCAACCAGAATTGGTCATAAAGAAGTCAAGGGCAAAAAAGTCCGCTACGCAAAGAAAAGCGGCACAGTGTTATAAGGAGGTAAGTCATAATGGCAGAAAATATGAGAGTCTTCCATGTTACAAAACGTGCGGAAGATGGTAAATGGACTGTTAAGGAAGAAAAAACCGATGATGTCTTACATACCTTTGACACCCGTGATGAAGCAACTATGTACTGTGAACAATTCGCAGAAGAAAAAGATGCTTTAATCAAATATCATGCTTCCAAAGGCAAAAACAAAGGTAGAATCATTGAAGTCTACAATAGTAGAACAATGGATCCAAAAGACTTTGCTAAATTAATGGAAAAGTATGAAGAAGAAAACGATGCTTTAACTGATGAAGACGAAGGCCCAGATGCCGCCGAAGAAGAACCAGTCAAAGAAGAAAAGAAAGCTCCTGCTAAGAAAGCCGCTCCTAAGAAAGAAGCTGCTCCAAAAGAAGAAGCAAAAGAAGAAAAACCAGCTCCTAAAGCTCCAAAAGCTAAAAAGGAAGCTAAAGGTAATAAAAAAGCCGCGATTATCTCTCGTGTTCAAGTTAAATATGAAAACGAAGTGCGCAAAGCATTAATGGAAAAATATAACTACTCTTCCCCAATGCAAATTCCTGCGTTAAGCAAAATCGTCATCAATATCGGTGTCGGTGATGCCACACAAGATAGCAAGAAACTTGAAGAAGCAGTTAGCGAATTAACATTAATCTCTGGTCAAAAGCCAATTATTACCAAAGCGAAAAAGTCTATCGCTACCTTCAAATTAAGAGAAGGTCAAGAAATCGGTTGTAAGGTCGATTTACGCGGTCTTAGAATGTACGACTTCTTCGATAAGTTAGTCTCTATCGCCTTACCACGTGTCCGTGACTTCCGTGGCGTCAGCAAAAACGCTTTCGATGGTCGTGGTAACTACACACTTGGTATTAAAGAACAATTAATCTTCCCAGAAATCGATTACGATAAAGTGGCGAAGGTTCGTGGTATGGATATCGTTATCGTTACCACAGCGAAAAATGATGCGGAAGCGTATACCTTATTAGAATTATTAGGTATGCCATTCCATAGATAG
>JAEEGJ010024658.1_pt1 | contig 12441 bp, 11 predicted proteins | sample 8958761 | NCBI WGS metagenome assembly JAEEGJ01 (sample SAMN16246546, study PRJNA631951) | gut metagenome | biome: gut microbiome; feature: rumen; material: RS-attached | host: Bos | place: Iran: Karaj | collected 2018-10 | reverse complement strand
GCATGCCGAGTTTCGGCGTGATGAAGAAGTCCATGAAGAACGCCCTCATCATCGACGGCCGCAACATCTACGACGCGAAGGAACTTGCCGACGCCGGATTCGAATACAGCGCCATCGGTTGCTAAGGAATAGCCATGCTTGATAAAAACGTTATCCTCAATGGAAAGGCCGTCCTTGTTACGGGTGCGGCAGGATTTATCGGCTGCAACCTCTGCAAGAAGTTGCTTAACGACTACAACTGTTCCGAACTCGTCGGACTCGATTCCATCACCGACTACTATGACGTGAACATCAAGCACGAGCGCCTCAAGGAAATCGAGGCTCTCGCGACATCAACCGGTAAGAAGTGGACATTCGTAAAAGCGAACCTCGCCGACAAGGCTGCAATCGACAGCCTGTTCGAGAAATACCACTTTGCCGTCGTCGTGAACCTCGCCGCCCAGGCCGGTGTCCGCTATTCCATCACGAACCCGGATGCCTACATCCAGAGCAACCTCATCGGTTTCTACAACATCCTGGAAGCATGCCGCCACTTTGAAGTCGAACACCTCGTGTACGCGAGCTCCTCCAGCGTGTACGGCAGCAACAAGAAGATTCCGTATTCCACCGACGACAAGGTCGATAACCCGGTCTCGCTGTACGCCGCCACCAAGAAGAGCAACGAGCTCATGGCACACGCCTACAGCAAGCTCTACAACATCCCGAGCACGGGGCTGCGTTTCTTTACGGTCTACGGCCCAGCTGGCCGCCCGGACATGGCATACTTCGGTTTCACCAACAAGCTCAAGGCGGGCAAGACCATCCAGATTTTCAACTACGGCAAGTGCAAGCGCGACTTCACTTTTGTCGATGACATTGTCGAAGGCGTCGTGCGAGTGATGCAGCACGCTCCCGAAAAGCAAAATGGTGAAGACGGACTCCCACTCCCGCCGTACAAGGTCTACAACATCGGCAACAACCACCCCGAAAACCTGCTGGACTTCGTGACAATCCTCCAAGAGGAACTCGTCCGTGCGAAGGTGCTCCCCGCCGATTACGACTTCGAGGCGCACAAGGAACTCGTGCCCATGCAGCCCGGCGACGTGCCCGTGACCTACGCCGACACGACCGCCCTGGAGAATGATTTCGGTTTCAAACCCGCAACACCTCTCCGCGAAGGTTTAAGAAAGTTTGCAGAATGGTACGCAGGGTATTACGGAAAAGTAGAATAATAATTAAAGTTCTTTTTACAGAACAATCAAGCCGTCACTTTCAATCTGAAATTGGCGGCTTTTTTCTATTAAACATTAGAAAAACCTCAAAAAAAAAAGATTTATCAAAGAAATCATAAGACAAAGCGAGAGTATATTATAGGGGAATAAAAAAAATGTAAAACGTAAACAGTGAAATTTTCTACTTTTACGATCTCAATTGAGAATTGACCTATTGGAATTTTGCACGTGAAAAAAGTATTGCATATATCGAAGTACTACTATCCCTTTACCGGAGGCATAGAACAGGTCGCCAGAGACGCCGTTCGAGCTCTACAGGGAAAATTCGAGCAAAAAGTTCTTTGTTTTGAACACGACAACAGCGAGAACCAGAACGTCGTTGACGATATCGAAGTCATTCGCTGTAAATGCCAGTGCAAAATTTTTTCGCAGTCCATTTCGCTAGAATTGGCTTGTAAGTTCAAGGAACTGCTTAAGACGTTTAAACCGGATTATATCGTATTTCACTATCCGAATCCATTCGTCGCAAGCATTCTTTTAAGGAACATTCCCAAGGAAACCAAGCTTATTCTCTACTGGCATCTGGACATTACCCGCCAGAAGATCTTAGGCAAGATATTCCATCCGCAAAACTTGGCCCTACTGAAAAGAGCAGACAGGATTATCGCCACAAGCCCCAATTACATTGAGGGCAGTAAGTATTTGTCAAGATTCAGATCCAAATGCAAAGTCATCCCGAACTGCATTGACGAAAACCGTCTTGCAAAGACCCCCAAAGCAGTCGAGCTGGCAGAAAAGATCAAGCAAGAAAACAAAGGCAAGACCATCTGTTTGTCTGTCGGACGCCTTGTACCATATAAAGGCTACAGCTATCTCATCAAGTCAGCTCAAAAGCTAAACGAAAATTTTGTTTTCTATATCATTGGCGATGGAGAAAAGAGAAAGTCGCTAGTAAGTCAGAGCAAGAACTGCCCTACAGTCAAGTTCCTTGGGAAACTAGCGGACGACGAACTTAAAGCCTACTATTTGGCAGCAGACATTTTCTGCTTCCCATCAATTACCAAAAACGAAGCGTTTGGAATCGCCCTTGCCGAAGCCATGTACTTCGGTCTGCCCTCCATTACATACACCATTCCAGGAAGTGGCGTAAACTACGTGTCCCTGAATGGCGAAACGGGCTTGGAAGTTCCTAATAGGGATGTCGAAGCTTATGCAAACGCAATCAAGGAACTTTCTGCGGACAAGGACAAAAGAAAACAGTTTGGGGAAAAAGCATTTAACCGCGTTGTAGAGCATTTTCTATACAAAGAATTCCAAAGCGATTTCGTTAATATAATGGAAATGAAATAGGATGACACGTTACTGTATTAACGGCACATTTCTTAGCGAAAAAAGAACAGGGATTTTTCGATTTGCAGAAGAAATAATCAAGGCCCTAGATTCTTTAGTCGGCGAAAATCTTGATATAGTTTTAGTAGTCCCCAAGCACACATCTATTCCATTTTCTCTCAAGAATATACGCATTCTTGAATATGGTTTCTTGAAGGGAATTCCATGGGAACAAACATTTTTCGCCTTCTATGCATTAACGCATAGAAGAATTCCTATTAATTTGTGTAACGTTACACCATTGCTAGTACCAAATGGATATTCGGTCATTCACGACATAAGTTACAAAGTCAATCCTCAATACTTTTCACATTGGTATGGCTTGCTATCAAGAACGTGGCATTGCCTAAATTACTGGATCATAACTCATTTTGCAAGACACATTTTTACAGTTTCAAACTTTTCAAAAAAGGAAATAGAGAAGGTATATAAAACCAAACCAAGCCGAACAACTGTCATTTCTAATGGATGGCAGCATATGCTTCATGTATCTCCCGCCAATGACGATGTTTTTGTCAAATATAAACTTGAGAAGAAAAACTACTTTCTCAGCCTTTCAACAATTGCACCAAATAAAAATTTAAATTGGGTTCTACAGACAGCAAAAAACAATCCTAATCAAAATTTTGCCATAGCCGGATCACTAAATCCCACGCGTTTTGGTTTGAATTTAGATCTAAATGAACTCAGCAATGTAAAGTTTCTAGGATACATCAGCGATAACGAATTCGTTTCCTTAGCAAAAAACAGCAAGGCATTTATTTTTCCTTCGTTCTATGAAGGATTCGGTTTACCCCCATTAGAGGCGATGGCAGTTGGAGCAACAGTCATTGTATCAAACATCGAAGTTCTGAAAGACATTTTTGACAACTCAGCTCACTACATAGACCCTCATACAACAAATTACAATTTAAGCGACATTCTAAGCAATGACGTGGTTGCATCAAACTGCATACTAGAAAAATTCAACTGGACAGAAAGTGCTAGGAAAATGAACGAATGCTTCCGTATTTGATAACATTTACACTATCCATAATTGCATATAGGTTCGCTACCAAGCCATTAAAAAAGTGGGTGCGAATGTTATTCCTTATACTAAGCATTCTTCCTCCAACAATTCTTGCAGGATTGCGAGACGCCAAATTAGGACGAGATTGGTTTGGATATGGAATTGATATTTGGAATTTAGCCACAAACCACAACCTTTATCAGACTCTGACTCAATTTCAGGCCATAGAACCTGGATATAAATTATTAAATTACATAATCGGATACTTCTCATTTGATTGCCATATTTTCTTTTTTTTCCATCAAATGATTTTAGTATCAATTGCCGTTTTTATTTCTTATAGATATCGGAAATATCGATGTTCAGAAGTGATCCTTTTATTTTATTTCCTTTACGTATTCAACACATCAATGACAATCATAAGACAATCTATAGCATTGATGCTCTGTCAACTTGCGTTTATGCTATGGGATTCTAATTTACGAAAAAAATCAATTGCTTTTATTGGAATTGCATTTTTTTTCCATTTTTCATCACTTTTCGCATCATTCATTTACATTTTGAGCATTTGCAAAAATTTTCTACGAAAGCACCAAATACTCATTCCACTAACAATCATTCTGATAACGTATTTTACAACAAATTCATTCACACACATTCTCACAAAGTTGATTGAATTAAATATATTCTCATGGCACTATATCGGATATGCTGATCAAATGGGAGAAGTCTCAATCCATAAAACGGACTTGATATTTCAAATAAGTATCTTACTTTTGACTATACTGCCTATTAAAGCGAAAAACAATGTAATAAGCTCTCAAATACTGTATTTTGCACTGATAGCGATTTCATTAAATATGTTCGGCAATATCACAGATGTTGCGTTTCGCGTAGCACATTATTTCGTTTTACCTATAGCGATTCTAATGCCGAGAATTTCATCTATTCCCAAAGAAAATACTAAAGCATGCCTACTTTTTTCATTTTTACTCATCGTCAGATTCGCATATTTCGCATACGCTAATGGTGCTGAAAACACCATACCATATTCATCAGATCTATTAGGAATATAAGTTTCATCAGATTATTTGGATCGCATATGTACAAAATTTTATATACCCTTGTATGTTCGGATAAAGATTTATATTGTGAGCAGTGCATTCTATCCATGATGAGTGCAAAAAAGAATTCGCCTAATGCAAAGATATCATTGTTGATTGATGATGTGACTAAATCGTGCATAGAGCAAAGCGAAACAAAAAAACAAATATTCAACCTCATTGACGAATTAGTTATAGTTCCGCGCCCACAAGGTTTTTCAGGCATGGAAACAAGCCGGTTTTTGAAGACCTCCATGCGAAACCACGTCAAGGGAGATTTTCTTTTTATAGACTGCGACACAATTATCTGCGATTCCCTGAACGACATTGTCAATACGCCGTTTGATTTTGGTGCGGTTCTTGACCAGCACATGCCTTTTTCGAAAAACACGCATTTCGCCATTGCAGAACAGCATGTAACGAGAATTGCAAAGACTAAAGAAGTCGCGCAATATGAAAACTACTTCAACAGTGGCGTTTTATGGGTCCGAGAAACTGCCGAGAACTTAAAATTATTTGAGGACTGGCACAACACATGGCTTGAATCTAGAAAGCAAAAAATAAAAACAGATCAGCCATCACTCGCTTTTGCTAATTACAAGAACAAGTTCATAATCAAAGAATTGAGCGGAATCTGGAATAGTCAGGTTTGGTTTGCCGCCAACTATCTTCCCAAGGCAAAGATTATCCACTACTTGGCAAGCATTACAGACGTGACCGGCGGATACAACCGTTTCTCTATAACCTTGCCGCAAAAAATCAGGGACGGAATCGCATTAGACCATTCAGACTGGGAGCTCATTCAAAATGCTCGTAATGCATTTCCTTCGCCCAACGCCATTATCACAGGCTCCGACTTTGAAATATACAGATCGTCGCTTTGCGGGATTCTCCGTTCATTGTACAAGAAAAGAAAACTCTTTAATTTATTAGAAAAGTCAATATACTATATCAGAGTTTTCAGAGCCAAAATTCTATTGGAAAGGAACTAGCTTCATGAGTCCCGAAAAGTTTTCCTTCGTCATACTCCATTACAATTCCATTGACGATACCTACCAATGTGTAGAATCCATCGAAAACCATTGCCAAAACATCGATTACCGGATTTATATCGTAGATAACGCATCTCCCAATCATTCGGGAAAACTGCTTTTGGAAAAATACGAAGGGAAAGAAAGAATCCGCATCATTTTAAGCGATGAAAACGTCGGTTTTGCAAAAGGTAATAACTTGGGTATTTCACAAGCATTAAAAGACGGCTATGCGGATTTTGTAACAGTCCTAAACAACGATACAAAAATCATCCAAGACAATTTTTGCGAATTACTTCAAGCTCAATTTGAAAGATCGAATTTTGCAGTTCTTGGTCCTACGATATACACACCTCTGGGAAAGACATCCATCAACCCCGGCCGCAAGCACATTCTGCAAGGCAAAGAGCTTGACTCCTGGGAGAATTTTTACAGCAAAGGATTGTCCTTCTTGAAAGAAAGAAATTTTTTAAAACTAAAAATTCTGCAAAAGCAAATGGGGCTAAAACGCCGACTCCGCTCCCTTTTCCGTACAAAGTTTAAATATACAGAAAATTGCGTCCTACATGGTTGCTGCCTTGTCCTTTCCAAAAAATTCTTTGAGAAATTCAGCGGATTTGATTCAAGAACATTCCTTTACTTCGAAGAAGAAATTCTTTACGCCCATGTTATAAAATCAGGGTTAAAAACGGTCTACGCACCGGAAATTGAAATTTGGCACAAAGAAGACGGGGCGACAGATTCTATTTTTACAGATAATCTAAAAAAAACTGTCTTTCTATATGAAAACATTCTGAAAAGCATTTGCATTTACAAAGATGTCCTTAGAAATAAATAAAAAAACAATGTCCAACGAGTATTCATCAAAAAAGAATATCGCCAAGAATACAATCTTTTTGTATTTCCGAATGATTCTTTTAATGGGGATACAATTATATACTGTTCCATTTGTCTTAAAAGGATTAGGAATTGAATGCTATGGCATCTATAATGTTGTTGGGGGAATTGTTACATTATTCACGTTTTTAGGAAATTCGCTAGCTTCAGGCTCACAAAGATTTATCGCCTATGCTATAGGGAAAAAAGACATTTCCCTACAAAAAAATGTATTCAACACAACCTTAACAATTTATTATCTATTAGCTCTAAGTGTTTTAATCATTTTAGACCCGATTTGTGTATGGTTTTTAAATAACAAAATGGTCATTCCCTCCTCATATATATTTGCTGCAAACATTGTCTTACAGCTGTCATTTTTTTCTTTTATTGTCAATTTAATTTCCATTCCATATAACGCCGCAATCATCGCTCATGAGAAAATGTCTATATATGCTTATGTAAGTATTTTGGAGGGCTTTGGGAAACTAATTGCCGCAATACTTCTAAGCTATATTGAGAATAACGTATTAATCATCTATGCTATTATGATTTTTGCAATAAGCATTTCCATCCGAATAATTTACCGTGTTTATTGCAGCAAACTTTTTCCAGAATGCGCCAACACCCATTTTTGCCTAGCACAAGACGTAAAGAAGCAATTAATAAGTTATTTGAGTTGGAATATAATAGGATCTCTTGCCAATATACTAAAACAGCAGGGATTAAATATTGTAATGAATTTATTTTTTGGACCTATACTAAATGCCGCTCATTCCATTGCAAACCAAATTCAAACTTTTCTCAATCAATTCATAAATAATATTTATATAGCATCACGACCTCAATTAACAAAGAGCTATGCAAAAGGCAACCAATCGGAAATGTGGACAATCATGGATTTTAGTAGTAAAACAACCTTTTTTTTATTAAGTATGATAGCTATTCCTATTTTAATTGATGGAAATTTTTTTCTAAAATTATGGTTGCATGACATTCCTGTATATACATACACAATTTTAAAATTACTTATACTTTCACTTTTATTAGAAGCCCTAGCCAATCCAATTATAGGCGTATTTCAGGCGCAAAATAAAATAAAGCGATATCAATTATTTTCTAGCACAATTTTACTTCTAATTGTACCATTTAGTTATTTTATATTAAAATATTATTCTCAATCACCTTTAACACCTTATTTTTTCATAGTAATAGCATCATTCTTTTTTACCATTTCCATTTTAATTATAGCCAAAACCGACCTTTCAATGGATGTAAAAAGCTATATAAAAAAAATCATTTTAAAAGAAGTCGGTCTTTTTACAGTAGTATGGTACATAGTCCACAAATATGCATCCCATTTTGAAGAATCCATCGGACGATCTATAGGATCAGTCTTATTGACTTTTGTTATCTTTTTACCGCTCATTTGGTTTATCGGATTAAATAAAATAGAACGAACTACTATAAAAGATTTTATAAAAAAAAGGATTACACATGAAAGCACCTAAAATAATTGCCGAAGTCGGTTGCAATCATAAAGGCGATATGAACATAGCCAGGGAGCTCATCATGACAGCAGCAACATACTGCAAAGTTGATGTCGTGAAGTTTCAAAAACGTTGCAACAAAGAATTATTGACTCCTGAAGAATACAACGCCCCTCATCCGCATCCAGAAAATTCCTATGGTCCGACATATGGAGCTCATCGAGAATTTTTGGAATTTACCTTAGATCAACACAAACAATTACAAGCTTGGTGTAACGAATATGGAGTGGAGTACTCTACTTCCGTTTGGGATGTAACTTCCGCTAAGGAAATTACAACCTTGCAGCCGAAACTTATTAAGATTCCGTCTGCATGCAATCTGAATAAGCCCATGCTTCAATATCTTTGCGACAATTTCGGCGGTGAAATTCATCTATCCTTCGGCATGACGACCAAGGAAGAAGAAGAAGAGATCGTTAGCTTCTTCGAACAGAACAAGCGTGCAAAAGACGTCGTTCTTTATAACTGCACTTCGGGTTATCCAGTCCCATTTGAAGATATCTGCTTGCTTGAATTAACTCGCATGCGCAAGCAGTATGCCGACCGCGTAAAAGCAATAGGTTTTTCTGGCCATCATCTTGGCATCGCAGTCGATTCTGCTGCAGTAGCACTCGGAGCAGAATGGATTGAACGTCATTACACGCTAGACAGAACATGGAAGGGAACCGACCACGCAGCATCCTTGGAACCGGATGGAGTCCGCAAACTTGCGCGTGACTGCCGTGCTGTTGCAAAAGCTCTCACATTCAAGCAGAAGGACGTTCTCGATATCGAAATGGTTCAACGTAATAAACTGAAGAAAAACCAAGTGAAAGGTTTCTAAGAAGGCGTTTATGGTAACGGCATTTATTCCAGTCCGCGGTGGCAGCAAGTCCATTCCATTAAAAAACATTAAATTATTTTGTGGAAAACCGCTTGTTTGCTGGAACATCGAAGCTCTTGAAAATTGTGATGAAATAGACGAAATTATCGTAGCGACTGATTCCGATAAAATCGAAGAAACTGTTGTTTCGCGCAATTACAAGAAAACAAAAATTTATCGACGTTCAGCAGAGAATGCCTGTGACACTGCAAGTACGGAAAGTGTCATGCTGGAATATATCGCTTATGCCAAATTGCCAGAATCACAGGTTTTTATGCTGGTTCAAGCAACATCGCCTTTGACGCAAACACAGCATTTTTCAGACGCGATGAAATTGTACAAATCTGGGAAATACGATTCCATTTTGACCTGCGTTCGTAATTACAGGTTCTTTTGGAATGCTGATGGAACCAGCATGAACTATGATTACAGAAATCGCCCGCGCCGTCAGAACTTTGACGGGATGTTGATGGAAAACGGGGCATTCTACATAAATACCGTTAAGAATATTCTTGCTAGCGGCAATCGACTTTCCGGAAAAATTGGAATCTATGAAATGCCTGAATATACGGCAACGGAAATCGACGAACCCGATGACTGGATTATTCTTGAAAAGCTCATGTATAAACATGTTCTTTCACCCAAAGCATCGGATGTTAAAAAAGTAAAACTATTCCTAACAGATGTTGATGGCACTCTTACAGATGGCGGCATGTATTATTCCGAAAATGGTGACGAATTAAAAAAATTCAACACCCGCGACGGCTTGGGCATCCGTCTTTTACGTGAAGCCGGAATAAAAGTTGGAATCATCACATCTGAAAATACGAAGATTGTAGAAAATAGAGCAAAAAAACTGAAAGCCGATTATTTGTACCAGGGTAAAATAGACGGGGGCAAGTTAGCCATCGCTCAAGAAATATGCCAAAAAGAAGGCTTTTCCTTGAATGAAGTTGCCTATATCGGCGACGACGTAAATTGCATAGAATTGTTGAAATCCGTTGGTTTTGCGGCTTGCCCAGCAGATGCTCAAGATCTAGTCAAGAAAGTCCCTAACATTCATATAATGCAAAAAAAAGGTGGAGAAGGTTGTGTTCGGGAATGGGCTGAAAGGATTTTAAAGCAATGAGAAAAGACGACTTAGGTGTAAAATCATACAATTATTTAATACAAATTTTAAAGAACAACCCAGATATCAGCTATATAGCGAGAGCAATTACACCTTGGCACGCAATTGGGGTGGATTCAGCCGTAAAATTTTTACAAGAAAAATACAATTCTATCCAAGGAATATCTCTAATAACGCCTCATAGCAAAACCGGATTCTGTTGCGATGAATCTGTTTTTACAAACGATAGTAATTATAAATTTCGAATAAATCCATATAAGCACGGATTAAACAAAATAAAGTTGTTTTTTTTATTCTACTTTTTTTTGTTATGCAACTTCATTAAGAGTAAGAAAAAAGATGTTTTTATAATAGGAGCAACACCAGACCCACTTCTCGCAATTTTGGCATTCAAATATTTACCCAATAGGCACATAAGGTTTTTGCTCATTGATGACGGCGCAGCCAAATATATGGGAACATTGCACCCAGAAAAGCCTTCAAAGGGAGTCATAAATCTTCTTAAATATTTTCATCACGCCTATATGGGAAATGAATTTATTAAAAACCATTTAGACGTAGATTCATTATGTTTTCTAAAACGAAGCCAAGATAATTGGATAAAAAACGACGATATTCTTCCCTACTACCGTCAGACATTAAATAAAATAAGCCAAAATGTAGAAATAGCAAATTTATTTCCCCAAAAATCTTTTGTAATATGTACTACAGCATGGAATCGCGAGCATATTCAGAACAATGAAGACTTAAAACAATTAAAAAAAGTTTGTTCATTTCTACACAATCACGGTTTTAACTTATTACTAAAGCCACATCCTAGAGACACGTTTTTCATACATCACAAAGATGAATTACATTGTACATTATTAAACGCTGGTTCAACAGCGATGGAAGTTATTTGCGAAAAATACCGATTTCAAGGAATTATTAGTTTTTCTAGCACTATTTTAGTTACAGCGAAAATACTTTTTAACATTCCGACGTATGAAATTTCAGATTTGCTAGACCGATCAAGCATAAGCAGTTTTTATCTTAATGAGATTGATTCATTTAAAAAAACATTTAAACAATCAACTTGTTTTGTAAAAACCTTGGCAGATTTTGAATCTATCGTAAAAAAAAGTAGCACTTCCATTTCAAAACAGCATTCAAAAGAAACATAACAAGGCAAATCTAAATTTAACTATAAAAAAAGCATTTTTCGTAAAAAATTAAAGGATTCATACAAGGCATAATCACGCCGTTTGACCTAATGAAAAGATTCCAGTTTTTTTCTAAATTTGCGCGCATGGCAGAAAAAAAGAAAATCCTCGTAATGGTCGCAAGCCCAAAGAATGAACGCAGTGGCACTCTCATCCCGACGAAGGCTTTTGTCGAAGGGCTGGAGCAGAACGGCGACTACGAGACCGAGTACATTTTCATTGACAGAATGAACATCAAGCCGTGTCGCGGTTGCCTCAGTTGCTGGGGGCGCGAGGACGGTTCGTGCTTTATGAAGGACGACGACGTGCCGATGATCCGCGAAAAGCTCATCAATTCGGATATTGTCATCTGGAGTTTTCCGCTGTTCCTGTTCAGCATTCCTGGGCAGATGAAGGTCCTGATGGACCGCATCGTGGGCATGGTCCACCCGTACATGGGCCAGAAGCTCAAGGAAGGCGCCAATGCGATGAATTCGCATTTGCACGGGCTGCAGTTCCAAAAGGAAGGTCAGAAGATTATCCTGCTTTCGAGTTGCGCCTGGATGGACATCGACGTAGTTTATGAACCTATCCGCAAGCAGTTCGACATCATCCTCGGGCACGAGGGTTACACGCTTATTGCCTGCCCGCAGATGCGCGCGCTCGACCACCGTGGCGGTCCGCGTCGTTTGAATATGCTCCGAGAAAAGTACCGCAAGGGCGGTGCCGAACTAGCTACGACGGGAAAGCTCTCTCAAGAAGCAATCGACATGATGCAGAAGCCGATTTTCAGCGAAGACGCTTACGTGACGCTCGTGACTGAATTCGTGACGCATATGTTCGATAGAGACGATAACTTTTAGTAGGAAGTTAGAAGTAGACTGTAGGAAGGGCTCCCGCAAAGCGGGAGCGTTTCTTTTTTGCAAAAGCAAAACGTGCCCGAACCGCATAAATACAGAAAAACCCTGGCAATTGCCAGGGTTTTCCGTAAAAGCAAAATCGCAGATTAGCGCTTGCTGAACTGGAAGTGCTTACGAGCCTTCTTGCGGCCGAACTTCTTACGTTCAACGGCACGTGCGTCACGAGTCATGAGGCCTTCC
>JAEEGJ010024656.1_pt1 | contig 12442 bp, 10 predicted proteins | sample 8958761 | NCBI WGS metagenome assembly JAEEGJ01 (sample SAMN16246546, study PRJNA631951) | gut metagenome | biome: gut microbiome; feature: rumen; material: RS-attached | host: Bos | place: Iran: Karaj | collected 2018-10 | reverse complement strand
CGATCTTGTAGAGGGAGTCGCCGTTCTTGACGGTGTAGATTCTGGCCTTGCTGCCGCTGGAGCTGGAGCCGCTCTTGGATGAATTGCTCTTCGAGGAGGAGCTGCTGGAAGAGCCGCCGGTGCTGCCCTGCGAGATGGTCGGACCGCCGTTCTTGTAGATATAGAGCGTCTGGCCGATCTGGATGCTGTTGGATTTCAGCTTGTTCCAGCTCTTGAGCTGGGCGACGGTCACGCCGTACCTCGAGGCGATCTTGCCCAGGTAATCCCCACTCTTGACCTTGTAGGCGATGCGCTGCTGCTGGGTCGTGCTGCCGCCGCTGGACTTGCCCGTCGACTTGCCGCCGGACTTGCTGCCGCTGTCCGTCAGGACGCGGTTCTGGACGAGCGAATCGGCCTTGTAGGCGTAGAGCGAGTCGCGGTTGGCGTCCAGGAAGCGGGAGGTCCAGGTGTACGGGAGCTTCAGGACGTAAGGATGGTTGTTGCCCGGGATGATGTCGTTGACATACTGCGGGTTCAGGTTCTGCAGGTCCTCCTTCGGCACGCCCACCACGGCCTCGATCTGGTCGAAATGCAGGTTCCGGCGGATCATGAAGGTGTCCGTCTGGGCCGGCACGCCCGTATTCTGCGGCACGATGCCGTACTCGCGGTAATAGGTCATGGCGTACATGGCGGCCACGAAGGCCGGCACGTAATTGCGCGTCTCGCGCGGGAGGTACGGATAGATGCTCCAGTAGTCCCGCTTGCCGTCCGCGCGGCGGATGGCCTTCGAGACATTGCCTGCGCCGCAGTTGTAGGAACTGATGGCGAGCGCCCAGTCGCCGAAGGTCTTGTACGCGTCGCGCAGATAGCGCGCGGCGGCGTCCACGGCCTTCTCCACGTCGAGCCGCTCATCCACGAAAGAATTGATCTCCAGGCCATAGCTGGTGCCCGTCTGGTACATGAACTGCCAGATGCCGCGCGCGCCGGCGCGGGACGTCGCCACGGGGTTCAGCATCGACTCGATGATGGCCATGTACTTGAGCTCCTGCGGCAGGCCGTAACGGAGCAGGATGTCCTCGAAAATCGGGAAATAATAGGTGCTCAGGCCCATCACGCGCCCCATGCGGGTAGTCATGCGCTCGGAGTACTGGATGATATAGTTCTTGACGACGTCGTTGTACGGCAGCGTGATGAAGGAATTCATCGCCGCCAGGCGGCGCATCATCTCGGCGTCGGAGACGTTGGAGGTGAAGCGCACGGAATCCATGTCATACTCGTTGACCGGGTCGAAATCGTCGACCATCGTATTCTTGTACCACAGGTGCAGCAGGCTGTCGGTGGCCTCGGGCGTGTACTCGAAGCCGCCCTCCTGCATCTCGCGCTCGAGCGCGGCGATCTCCCGCTCGTCCATGGTGGCCTGGCTGCGGAAATGGTCCAGCAGCAGCTGGAGCGAATCCAGCTCGCTGCGCAGGACTTCGTTCTCCTGCTGGATCTCTTTCTTCTTCGGGCCCTTGAAGGTCTCGTTCATCCACTCGCGGAAGGTCTGCTTCCGCTGCGGCTGCACGCTTTCGGCTTCCGTTTCAAAACTAAAGGTGTTCTGCGCGCCCAACGGAAGGCAGAGCGCGCTGCAGAGGAGGAATATGCTAACTAACTTCTTCATTGTCAAAAATTAATGCCCAGGCGCAAGCCGAAGGCGGTCTGCTGGTTCACGGGACTGATGGAGGCGAACTGCCGCTCCGGCATGATGACGGCGGGCGCCACGCGCAGGGAAAGGTCGTCGTCCACCTCGAAATTGTGCATGTAGGAGAAGACGTTGGCGTCGATCACCTGCAGGAGGTACAGCACGGCGATGGCCAGGACGGAATAGTCCCGGTAGCGCCGGTAGACGTTGCGGTAATAGAGCGCCTGGTCGGCCGAGATGGGTCCGTCGAAGCCGGACGTCGGATCAGAGGCCTCCAGGTAGATGTTCTTGAAGCGCAGGTAGTTGGTCTGGCAGTCGGAGTAATAGTGGACGGCGAAGCCGATGGCGCCCAGGTAGATGGGCAGCTTCCAGTACTCGCGGTTGTAGATCTGGCCGAGGCCGGGCACGAGGATGGAGAAGAGCGTGGCCTTGCCCGGGTGCGGGTAGACGCTGGGCTTGAAACTGAGCACGCCGTCCATCAGCGTGGCCCAATAAGCCACGCCGGCGCCGATGAAGCAGTACTTCGCCGCTTCATGGTTGCCGTGGGTGTTCAGATAGATGCCGGCGCCGAGGCTGCCGCCGATGGCGCCGTACACGATCGGGAGCTTCCAGGCCTGGCGGTTGTAGATCTGCGAACCGCCGATGAAGAGCGCGGAGCCGGCCGTCATCGTGCCGATCTTGATCTCGTTCTTGTGGGCCAGGCCGCCGAAGTACTCCTTGAAAGAGAAGAGCACGTCGGTGGAATCCTTGTCGGCCGCGGGGTCGTCGTTGTACTGCTGCGAGAAGGCCTGCTCCTTGAACTGGGCCGAGGCGTTCATGCACGAGAAGGCGGCGAGGAGCGCCGTCAGCACAGTGCAGATTAGCCTCGGGTACCTCATCAGAACTGCTTGTCTTCGAGGGCCTTGACAAATCGCTGGACCTCTTCGTCCGAGTCGAAGCGGATGGTCATCACGCCCTTGCCGGATGCGTTCCGCTTGAGGGAGATGTCATTGGAGAAATACTTGCCCACGTGCTCCAGGATGCGGTAGTACTCCTGCGGGAGCGTCTGGGGCGCCTGCGCCTCGCGGACCTTCGCCTTCGTGTCCTCAGGGTTGGTTTGGAGTTTGCGCACGATGTTCTCGAGCTCGCGGACGGACAGGCCGTCGCGGATCACCAGGTCGCAGAGCTGCTCCTGCGTCTCCGGGTCCTCCACGCCGAGGATGGCCTTGGCGTGGCCGGCGCTCAGCAGGCCGACCTTGATGTCGTGCTGCACCTTGGCGGGCAGTTTCAGCAGGCGGAGCGTATTGGCTACGGTGGCGCGCTTCTTCCCCACCCGGTCGGCGAGGCTGTCCTGCGTCAGCTGGCACTCGTCGATGAGGCGGCGGTAGCTGAGGGCGAGCTCGATCGGGTCGAGATCCTCGCGCTGGACGTTCTCGACGATGGCCATCTCGAGCATCCCCTGGTCGTTCGTGTCGCGGATGTAGGCCGGGATGGTGGTCATCCCCGCCAGGCGGCAGGCCTTGTAGCGGCGCTCGCCGCTGATGATCTGGTAGCGGCGGTCCGTGATGCGGCGGACCGTGATGGGCTGGATGAGGCCGAGGGTGCGGATGGACGCGGCCAGCTCCTCCAGGGCGCCCTGGTCGAAGGACAGACGGGGCTGGAAGGGGTTGGGCTCGATCATGTCCACGGGGATGCGGAGGATGTCCGCCGTGTTCTCCTGGTGGCCGCGGGTGCCCACGATTTCCTTGTTCACGTAGCCGACCGGCTTGCGCAGCTGGTTGGCGTCGGGCACTTCGTTGAGCAGGGCGCTCAGGCCCTTGCCGAGTCCTCTGGGTTCTTTGCTCATACCTTTTCTCCGTTATGCTCCATCACTTCCCGGGCGAGATTGAGGTAGTTCGTGGAGCCGTTGCACATGATGTCGTACAGGATGATGGGTTTGCCGTGGGACGGCGCCTCGCTGAGGCGGATGTTGCGCTGGATCACGGTCTTGAAGACCAGCTCGCGGAAATGCTCGCGCAGCTCGTTGAGCACCTGCGTGTGGACGCGCGTGCGCCCGTCGAACATCGTGACCACGAAACCCTCGATGGTCAGGTCCGGGTTCACGCCGCCCTGCACGAGCCGGATGGTCTGCAGGAGCTTGCCGAGGCCTTCGAGGGCGAAGAACTCCGGCTGGACGGGGATCATCACGGAATCTGCGGCCGTCAGCGTATTGACGGTGATGAGGCCCAGCGAGGGCGAGCAGTCGATGATGATGTAGTCGTAGTTGTCCCGGATGGGCGCCAGGGCCTTCTTCAGCAGCTTCTCCCGGTCCTCCGCCTCGAGCATCTCGATTTCCGCGCCCACGAGGTTGATGTGGGACGGGATCATGTGCAGGTTGGCGATTTCCGTCTGGATCAGGGCGTCGGAGATGTCGATGCTCCCGATCATGACCTCGTACAGCGTGCGCTGCTGGTCATTGTCCGGGGAGAAATTCAGGCCGGACGTCGTGTTGGCCTGCGGATCCGCGTCGATGATCAAAACTTTCTTCTCCAGCACGGAGAGCGATGCTGCCAGGTTGATGGCAGTGGTCGTTTTTCCGACGCCGCCTTTCTGGTTGGCTATGGCGATGACTTTTCCCATAAATCTGTATTATCCTAGAAGTGCAAATTTAACAAATTATTCCTATTTTTGCGGCATGTCTGAAACAAAAACCGCTTGGTATTTTATCGTCAACCCGCGGGCCGGTTCGGGAACGGCAATGGCTGAATGGATCCCGGCCGAGAAGATGCTTGAGCAAGAGCATGTTCCATTCGTGACGGCGTTGACGGACCATAAGAATCATGCCGTAACGCTCGCCCACGACGCCGCGGCCGACGGGTATCGGCGCATCGCCGCCGTGGGCGGTGACGGGTCGCTGCACGAGGTGCTGGGCGGCATCTGCCAGTACTGCGCCGAGTCCGGCACGCCCCCGGAAGACTTCTACCTCGCCGTGGTGCCCATCGGCTCCGGCAACGACTGGATCAAGTCCTGCCACGTCCCCAACGAGCTGGAAAGCGTGATCAAGCTGATCATCAACCAGTCCTTCGGCTGGATGGACGTCGTCCGCGCCGTGAGCAAGGGCGGGAAGATCAGCTACATGGCGAACTGCGCCGGCATCGGTTTCGACTCGCACGTCTGCGAGCGGGTGAACCGCCAGAAAGAGCACGGCAAGCGCGCCAGGATGATCTATCTGAAAGCCTTACGCTATACCCTCTTCCACCTCAATCCGATCAAGATCGTGGTCCGGGCGGACGGCGACGCCGTCTTCGCCGGCGAAGCCTATTCGCTCGCGGTCGGCAACGGTCCCTGGTCCGGCGGCGGCATGCGGCAGGTGCCGCTGGCCGTCAACGACGATGGCGAGCTCGACTACATGATCGTGCCGAAGGCCAACCTGTTCAAGCTCGCGAAGGAGGTGCCGCGCCTGTTCGCCGGTACGGCGAGCGAGTCCTCGCTCATCTACAGCGGGCGCTGCAAGTCATTGCGTATCACGACGTTGGACGATGCTTCGGCCGACATCATCGAGTACGACGGCGAGGTCGAGGGACAGCTTCCGCTGGACCTGGAGATCACCGGGTCCAAGATTCACGTTCTGAAAGGTTGAGATTCGCCGGTCGGAGCCGGCGAATGACGACTACTGCAGGGCCTTCCAAAGGAGGTCCTTGAGTTCCTGCAGGCCCTGGCCGGTGCTGGAGGAGATGAACACGCAGGGGACCTTGCGCGGCAGGTGCGGCCGGATCATCTTCTCGAGCTCCTCGTCGATGAGGTCGCACTTCGTGACGGCCAGCACACGCTGCTTGGTCAGCAGCTCCGGATTATACAGCTTCAGCTCCGACAGGAGCGTCTTGTACGCTCCGGCGATGTCTTCCTCCTCCACGCTCACCATAAAGAGCAGCACGGAGTTGCGCTCAATGTGGCGCAGGAAGCGGATGCCGATGCCCTTGCCCTCGTGCGCGCCCTCGATGATGCCGGGGATGTCCGCCATCACGAACGACTTGTCGTCGTAGTAGCGCACGATGCCCAGGTTCGGCTCCAGCGTGGTGAAGGCGTAGGACGCGATCTTGGGTTTGGCGGCCGTCATCGTGGCCAGGAGCGTGGATTTACCCGCGTTCGGGAAGCCCACCAGGCCGACGTCCGCCAGCAGCTTCAATTCAAGGATATAGACGCCTTCCTCCCCTTCCTCGCCCGGCTGGGCGAAACGGGGGGTCTGCAGGGTCGGCGTCTTGAAATTGTTGTTGCCCAGGCCGCCTTTGCCGCCGCGGCAGAGAATGCGCTCCTCCCCCGCCTCCATCATCTCGAAAAGCACCTCGTCGGTCTCGGCGTTCTTGGCCACGGTGCCGATCGGCACGTCGAGGTAAATGTCCTCGCCGTTCTTGCCGGTACGCAGGTCGCTGCCGCCCTTCTCGCCGTCCTCGGCGTGGATGTGCTTGCGATATTTGAGATGGATCAGGGTCCAGAACTGCGGGTTCGCCCGCAGGATGATATGTCCGCCGCGCCCGCCGTCGCCGCCGTCAGGACCCCCTTTCGGGATGTACTTGGCGCGGTGCAGGTGCGCAGATCCAGCGCCTCCGTGACCGGAGGCGCAGTAGATCTTGACGTAGTCGATGAAGTTGCTCTCTGCCATTGCGGCCGCAAAGATACAAAAATTAGTTGTTGCGTGCGAGGGGTGTGCCCATGGCGGAAGCGTCTTCCGTCCCGTCTGCGCTCAGGTCAAAGACCATAAAGTTCGGAGCGTCAGGCGTATAGGCTTTCCAACCCAAACCTGGGTCGCCCGTCTTCGCGAAGTTGGTCCAGCAGCCTATGACGTGCTCCGCCAGGTCCCAGTCCGCCTGGGTGAAGGGCCGGTCGCTGTGTTCGAGCGACTTGAACATGAACCAGAGTTCCGAGGAGTGGAAGGCGCCCTTCATGTCGTGCGAGCCCGCTTCGTCGTCCGGCAGCGCGTGGGCGAACTGGTAGGCGAAAACCGGCTTGCCTGCCTCGTTGCGCAGTTCGCAGAAACGCCGGATGCCGGGCTCTGCGTTGCCCATGTCGTCGCGCGTGAAGCCGATCATGTAAGGAATGTCCTTGATGCGGCCAGCCATGGCGGCGGCGTCGAAGCTCTCCGTGGACACGTAGCCGTCCACGATCGGAGAGATCCGGAAGCGGATGCCCGTTTCGGTGGCATAGCGGTCGGCCAGGCCGAAAACCTCCTCCGTCGAGGCGGCGCGCATCTTTTCGAGCGTGTCGTAACCGGCCCAGTCAAAAACGGCCTTGCAGGCATCTCCGATGACGGTCAGCTGCGAGACGGACGGTTGTGCGGGAGCCGGGACGCCGGCAGGCAGCGCATTCACGCCACCCCCGCTCTGGATAATCGCTTTCTGGATGAGGCCTTCGGTCAACGGTGAGCTGACGAGCGTCTTTACGCTGCCGGCACCGGCACTCTGGCCAAGAATCGTGATATTGTCGGGATCGCCGCCGAATGCGGCGATGTTCTCGTGAATCCATTTCAAGGCGGCGATCTGGTCCAGGATGCCGTAGTTGCCGGACACGCCGTGCGGGCTCTCGGCTGTCAGCAGCGGGTGCGCCAGGAAGCCGAAGATGCCGAGACGGTAGTTGATCGTGACGAGTACGACGCCCTTCTCCGCCCAGACCTTGCCGTCGAATTCGGGCTCATAGCCCCAGCCGCCGGTGTAGGCGCCGCCGTGGATCCACATGGCCACGGGGAGCTTCTTGCCGGACTTGCCCGGAGCCGGGGTCCAGACATTGAGATACAGGCAGTCCTCGCTGAATTCCGGGTCCTGCCAGTAGAATTCGCTCGTCCAGGGATTGGACGAATCGTGCGGAGCCTGGATGGCGCCGGGGCCGTAGGTATCGGCGATCTTCACGCCCTCCCAGGGCACCACAGGCTGAGGCTCCTGCCAGCGCAAATGGCCCACGGGCGGTGCTGCAAACGGGATGCCCTTGTAGACATACACGCCAGGGGTGGCGGATTCGACGCCCTGGACCTTGCCTCCGGTAATCTCCAGGACGGGGTTAGCGGGCTTGCAACCCGCCATTGCGGCGACCAATGCGGCCGCCAGGACCATCTTCAACTGTTTCATATGGATGCGGTTAGTAATTGGTTATTAAAGGCTTGTGCGCTTGTCGAGTTCGCGGCCGGTCTTGGCCTCCACGACATTCACGATATAGTCGCCGCACTGCTCGCACTCCTCCACGAGGTCCATGTAGATGGTGCTGCAGGCATAGCTGTAGTCGCGCTCGTCCACGGCGTTCTCGTTCTGCTGGCGCAGGCGGTCGCGGCAGGCGTTGAGCGCGATCTCCAGGCGCGTGGATTCCTGCTCGTCGGCCTCTCCCTCGAGCACGAGGACCATCTGGTCCATGCACTGGCCCAGGAGCGAATACATCTCGTTCAGGCCCGCGGTCTGCGACTGCGTGAAGTTGACGTTCTGCTTCTTCTTGCGCATCAGGGCGCGAGCGAGGTTGTAGAAGCTGTCGCCGATGCTCTCCAGCTCGCCGATCTCGCGCAGCATGGCGCGGATGGTCTGCTTGGTGTCGTCGGACAAGTGCGCGTTGGCCACCTGGCCCAGGTACTTGCCAATCTCGTTCTCCATGTTGTCGGAGATCTGCTCGTACTTGGCGATGCGGTCGTAGAGGGCCTGGAAGGCCTCTTCGTCGGTGACGTAGGTCAGCTCCTTGACCATGCTGACCACGCGGCTCATACGCACGGCGAAGTGTTCCGTCTCCTTCTGGGCCTGGAAGACGGAGATTTCCGGCGTCTTCATGATGCCGGCGCCAATGTACTTGAGGCGGAACTCGTCTTCGGAGACCTTGTGCGGGATGAGCTTGCTGACCAGCTTTTCGATCTGCGGGATGAACCAGATGAGGATCAGCGTGTTGGTCACGTTGAACATGGTGTGGAACGTGGCCAGCACGAAGGTCAGGCGCTCGGGATTCTCCACCCCGGCGTCGGCGTCCACGCCCACCAGGCGGCAGGCGGTCCGCACGAAGGGATAGAACACGCAGAGCACCCACAGCACGCCGAACACATTGAACACCAGGTGCGCCAGGGCGGCCCGGCGGGCCTGCGTGTTGGCGGACAGGGCGGCCAGGTTGGCCGTGAGCGTGGTGCCGATGTTCTCGCCCATCACGAGGGCGATGCCCTGGTAGATGGTCAGCACGCCCGTGGTGCAGAGCACCATGGTGATGGCCATCAGGGCGGCGGACGACTGCGCGATGCAGGTCAGGATGGCGCCGATGACCAGGAAGACCAGGATGGTCAGGTAGCTCCCCGAGTCGAAGGAGGAGAAGAAGTTGACCACCTGCGCGTTGCTGGCCAGGTCCATCTCGCGGCCGGTGGCGTTGAGCGTGCCGAGCGCGAAGAACATGAAGGACAGACCGAAGAGGAAGTCGCCCAGGTAGCGGTGTTTCTTGAACTGGATGAGGATCACGGCCACGAGGAAGACCGGCCACACCAGGTTGGCGATGTTGAACGAGAAGCCCGCCGACATGATCCAGGCCGAGAGCGTGGTGCCGATGTTGGCGCCCATGATCACGGAAATGGCCTGGGAGAGGGTCAGCAGGGCCGCGTTGACGAACGACACCGTCATCACGGTGGTGGCGGCGGACGACTGGACGGCCACGCAGACCGCCATGCCGGTGAGCACGCCGGTGACGCGGTTGGTGGTCATGGCGCCCAGCACGTGGCGGAGCTGCGGTCCCGCCATCTTCTGGAGGGCCTCGCTCATCACCTTCATGCCGTACATCAGCAGGGCGATCGAGCCCAAGAGCTTAAGGACGATTAACATAGGCTGCTACAGGGTGAGGTCTTCGGGGGTCAGTTTGGGAACGTAATGGATGCCGTCGCGGCGGTAGTACTGGAGCTGCTCCCCTTCATGCACGGGGACCAGCTCGATCCGCTCGGCCGGCTTGCCGACGGCGACCACGCAGATGGGCTCGTACGGCAGGGCCAGCGCCTCGCGGATGGGCTCCCGGTCGAAATTGCGGATGATCAGGCCGCCCAGGCCCATCTCGACGGCTTTCAGCAGCATGCTCTGCACGGAGATGCCCAGGTCGATGTCGATGCCGGGGTTCTCCGCGGCGGTGGAGCACACGACGATGAACGCCTCCGGCTCCCGGCCCGGGAAGGGCAGCTGCAGGTGGGGCAGTCCCCTGCCCATGCGGATATACTTGTTCACGGCGTCCGCTTCCGGCCCCTGTACGACGGGCCGGAAGCGCAGCCGCTGCATGTTCACGCTGGAGGCGACCTTGACGTTGACGGCGATCATCGCGTCCAGCTGGCGCCGGTGCACGACGTAATCGCGGTCGAAGCCGCGGTAGCTGCGGTTGTGCAGCAGGAGCGTGTCGAGCGAGGGGCGCTGCGGCGCATGCTTGCGCCCGGCGTCCTTGCCGAACACCTCCTCATAGCGTTTCTCCAGGTAATTGTCTGCCATTAGGCGATGGTGTCCATCTTGGCCAGCACGCGGGCGCGGTTCTCCTCGATGGTGCCGCCGTTCACGACCACCTCGTGGTACTTGCCGCCCTTCTTGTAGTAGTCGATGAGGGGCTCGGTCTGGCTGTGGTAGGTCTTGATGCGGTTGGCGATGATCTCGTCGTTGGCGTCGTCGGCGCGGCCCTCGATCACGGCGCGGCCGCGGATGCGCTCGAAGATCATGGCGTCGTCGATCATCAGGCCGACGACGGCCGTCACGCCCTCGCCGCGCTTGGCGAGGATCTTGTCGAGGTCCTCCGCCTGCGCGAGGTTGCGCGGGAAGCCGTCCAGCAGGAAGCCTTCCACGCCCTTGACGGTATCGAAGGCGTTCTCGATCATGCCCTCGACCACGGAGTCGGGCACGAGGGAACCGGCGTCGATGAGCGTCTTGGCCTGCTTGCCAAGCTCGGTGCCGGCCGCGATTTCGGCGCGGAGCAGCTCTCCGGTGGAGATGTGCTTGAGGTTGTACTTCTGGGCGATGACACCGGCGTGGGTGCCCTTGCCGGCACCCGGAGGGCCGAAGAGGATGTAATACTTCATGATGGATTATTCTTCTATAACGTAAATGTCTTTGATGTTGCGGCCCTGCTCGTTGTAGTCGAGGCCGAAGCCGACGATGAAGGCGTTGGGGATCTCCATGCCCACGTAATCCAGCTTGACGGGCTTGTCGTAGACCTCCGGCTTGAGGAGCAACGTGCAGATGCGCACCTCGGAGGCGCCCTCTTTATCGAGGAGCATCTCCTGGAGGGCGACGATGGTGTTGCCCGAGTCCACGATGTCCTCGCAGATGATCACGCGGCGGCCGCGCACGCTGGAGGTCAGGCCCATCACGTTCAGGACCGTGCCCGTGGACTTCGTGCCCTGGTAGGAGGACAGCTTGATGGAAATGAGCTGGCAGGGGAAGTCGATCCGCTGCAGGAGCTCGCCCGTGAAGGGAATGGAGCCGTTCAGCACGCAGAGGATCACGGGCACGTCCGTGCAGCCGACGAAGTCGGCGTTGATCCTTTCTGCCACACTGTCAATGGCTTCTATGATGCGCTCGTGGCGGATAAAAGGCTTGAATGTCTTGTCGAGAATCTGGATTCTTTCGTCCTTCATGATGAGATGTATCTTTGATTGCCCGAATTTACGAAAATAATTTCTATTTTTGGGAAGAAACTTTGACGAACTATGAAAACTCTTTTGCTCTTGCTGGCCCTTTCGGGCCCCGTGGGCTTCCAGCAGGCCCTTTTGACCCTCACCGGCGCGTCCTGCGTCGAAGAGCTCTCCGAAGATGAAGTGCAGCGCTACCAGTCCCTGGCGGCCCACCCCGTCGACCTCAATCACGCGGGCCGCGGGCGCCTGCTCGCCACGGGCCTGCTGACCCCCTACCAGGTGGCTTCCCTGCTGGATTACCGGGCCCAGACTGGCGACATCCTGTCGTGGTCCGAGCTGGCCCTGGTGGACGGCTTCCCCGCCCCGTTCGTCGAGGCGCTGCGGGTGTTCGCCGTGCTCGGCGAACAGGGCGCCGTGCCGGGGCGGCGGGAGGACCGGCGCTTCGGGATGGAGCTCACGCTGCGGGGCGCCGCCCGGACGGACGGGAGCGTCGCCGCCGGGCTCAAGTACGAGGCGAACTACGGCGAACGCGCGCAGGGATTTCTCTCTATTCGTAAGACCTTGTCCAATAAATCGTTCGGCGCGCCCATCTTCAGCGTCGCTTACTATGGGAAGAAGGCGCTCGGACAGGTCGTCGCAGGCTATTTCAACGCCCGCTTCGGGCAGGGACTGCTGCAGTGGAGCGGCTTCCAGCTGAGCGGCTTCGGCACCCTCGGCTCCTTCCGCAAGAACGGCACGGGCTTCTCCCCCACCGGCTCCTACGGCGCGAGCCTGCTGGGCGTGGCGACGGAGTGGCATTTCGGCACCTGGACGCTCTCGGCGGCCTATTCCCTGAACGGGAAACTCCCCATCGCGAACGTCACGAAGACCTGGCGCTCCGCCACGGCCGGGCTCACGGCGACCTCCGAGGGTGCCTCGCTGGAGGCGCGCGTCGCCCGGCCGGACTGGAGCCTCTTCGGCGAGACGGCCGTGCGTTACGACGGGAAGGTCTCCGCCCTCGCGGGCGCCTATTTCCTGGCCGCCTACGGCCACCGCATCGGCCTGATGGGCCGCTGGTACGGCCGCGACGACAAGCGCTACAGCGGTGCCGCGGCGGGCTACGAGGGCCCCGCCTTCGGGGTGACAGCCGACGCCGGCTGGCGGACGGACACGGGCGTGGCGCAGTACAAGGTGCTGCTGCGCTGGCATCCGGAGTACACCCTGCGGGACGTCCGCCTCCTGCCGGA
>JAEEGJ010024652.1_pt1 | contig 12443 bp, 6 predicted proteins | sample 8958761 | NCBI WGS metagenome assembly JAEEGJ01 (sample SAMN16246546, study PRJNA631951) | gut metagenome | biome: gut microbiome; feature: rumen; material: RS-attached | host: Bos | place: Iran: Karaj | collected 2018-10 | reverse complement strand
GGCATCGATTCATTCACCAGAAAGGTTGGGAGAACGAAATCCATCAATTACTTAAATAGCTGTTTATGATATCTTTCAGGGCGATAATGACAATTGTCGCCCTGTTTTTCATTCTGGAAAACACAACCTTTTTCCCCAATTCCCAATATTTTCCTACTTTTGTACCCTATTGCAATAATTGATTATTATGCCAACATTGAATTGGATAGGAAAAGAAAAGGTCGTAAACCATCATCTTGAAGTGCCCTTTAAAGTGCTGCAACACCAATACACTTTCAAGGCTGGCCCCAACGATTCCACTAACGGCAATATGATTATCCACGGGGATAACCTTGAAGCCCTCAAAGCCCTTTTGCCCGAATATGAAGGCAAAGTGAAGTGTATCTATATAGATCCGCCCTATAATACAGGTAACGAAGGTTGGGTGTATAACGACAATGTGAACCATCCCAAGATTCAGAAATGGCTTGGTGAGGTGGTGGGAAAACAGGGAGAAGACTTTACACGGCACGATAAGTGGCTGTGCATGATGTACCCTCGTTTGAAACTCCTCCAACGCTTGCTCAAAGAAGACGGTAGTATTGTTATTAGTATTGGTTTTCACGAATTAGCAAATTTGTTATTTTTATGCCGTGATGTTTTTAGTGACAAACAAATAGTTCCTGTTACTGTTCAAACATCAGGTGGAAAGCCTTCAAGTGGTTTTAATTATACTCAAGAATATCTTGTTTTTGTTACCCCAAAAGACATAAAGCCTAATGCTTTAGATTTCTGTGGAGGGAATGAAAGGTCACCATTTGAAGGATTGACTTTAGCAACTTTTGACAAGACACAACGACCAAATCAAACATACCCGATTTTTGTAAATGAAAATACAGGTTATTTTGAAGGAACGGGCAAATCGTTGCAGAATTTGATAGATGAAGGCTTATATTTAGGTGATAAAAAAGACTTTGTTTATGATTATTCAGTTGCTCCAAAAGGTTGTGTTGCAGTTTGGCCAATTACTTCAAAAGGAAAAGAATGTGTGTGGAGACAAATTGCTGAAAGACTAAAGAATGATTGGGAAAAAGGATATATCAAAATATCAAAGAATAAGTCATCATCTAATAATAACAAATTTAGCATCCAATATCTTCCATCGGGTGTAATTAGCAAGATTGAATCGGGTGAATTACAAGTTATTGGCAAAGAAAAAAGTACTCCAACTTTAGTTTTTGGAGATAATCAAACTGTTGGTGGGCAAATACCTACAATTTGGACGGAAAAAGAGTTTTATACATCTAAAGGAACGGAATTATTGAAAAAGGTGTTTCCTGAAGTTGTAAAAGTATTTGATTATCCGAAATCATTGGCTTTAATTCAAAATATAATAAGTACAATTTCAGATAAAAACTCCATTATACTTGATAGTTTCGCAGGTAGTGGCACAACAGCCCACGCTGTGTTGAACCTCAACAAGAAAGATGGTGGCAACCGCCATTTTATCCTCATTGAAATGGAAGATTATGCCGACACCATTACCGCTGAACGGGTGCGAAGGGTTATAAACGGTTATGCCGACATCGAAGGCACGGGCGGCGGTTTTGATTTCTATGAATTGGGCAAAACGCTGTTCAACGCAGATGGAACGCTCAACGAAACCGTTGGTGAAGAACGAATCCGTGAATATGTCTATTACATCGAAACCAAGCAACACTTGAGTCGCAAGCGTGAAAGCCGAAATCGTTACTTGCTTGACACATGGAATGGTGTAGGCTATTATCTGTATTACGAGCCGAATCAAGAAACCGCCTTCACACACAACAATCTGAACATCATAGGTGAAAAGGCTGAGCGATACATCGTGTATGCCGACACTTGCACCATTGACAAAAACTATCTGACCGACAAGAACATCATATTCCGCAAGATACCACGTGACATCCAAAAATTCTGACACCATGGAACTCAAAAAATACCAAAGTGAAGTATTAGCCGACTTGGAAGACTTCTGCCAACGGCTCAATCGGGAAAAAGACTTGAAGACCGCCTTTCAACACCATTGGGAAGACCGTGGCATTGTGCTGAGCGCGTACGATGATTTCTTCAAGCCTTACAACAACGAAATCCGTGGTGTGCCGCGTGTTTTGCTCAAAGTACCAACGGCGGGTGGCAAAACCTTCATTGCCTGTAACGCCCTGAGAACTATCTTCGACAATACCCCGACCGAATTGCCGAAAGTGGTGGCTTGGTTTGTCCCGTCCGATACCATCCTGAAACAGACCTTCAAGAACTTGAAGAACCCGAACCATCCCTATCGGCAACGCATCGACAGCCTTTTCAACGGGCGTGTTCAGGTGGTTGATAAAGAATCGGCGTTGATGGGTCAGGGTATTTCACCCACTCAAATCAAAGAACAACTGACCATTTTCGTGCTGAGCATCCAATCGTTTGCAAGTAACACGAAAGACGGTAGGCGGGTATATAGAGAGAACGAGAACTTGGCTGAATATGCGGGCAAAACCAAACTAAACCGATACGATGACCAAGTGGATGATACCGCCTTCATCAAGGTGTTGGCGAGCCTCAACCCCGTTGTTATCATTGACGAAAGCCACAACTTCAAAGCCGACTTGCGAGTTGAAGCCTTGCGGGACATCAACCCACGCTTCATATTGGACTTGACCGCCACGCCACGAAACAACAGCAACATCATTAGCATTGTAGATTCGATGAAGTTGAAGCGTGAGAATATGGTCAAGTTGCCCGTTATCGTTTACAACCACCATACGACCAATGAAGTGTTGGTGAGTGCGATAAAGATGCAACGAACATTGGAGAGCCTTGCCATAGAGCAGGAAAAGAATGGCGGTCGTTACATCCGTCCAATAGTGCTGTTACAGGCTCAGTCCCGAACTTCAAAGGAAAGCACCGACTATCAGAAAATCAAGGAACAATTGCTTGAAATCGGCGTACCCGATGAGCAAATCAAGATAAAGACAGGCGACAAAGACGAAATCAAGGATATGGACTTGCTCAGCCGTGATTGCAAGGTGCGTTTCATCATTACGGTTAATGCCCTGAAAGAAGGTTGGGACTGCCCGTTTGCCTATGTGCTTGCCTCCATTGCCAACCGTAGTTCAGCCGTGGATGTGGAGCAGATTTTGGGACGAATCCTGAGACAGCCATATACCGAGAAACAACGGAAAGACCTGTTGAACCTGTGTTATGTCTTCACATCATCCAACGACTTCAACGCTACTATCAGCAACATCATTAAGAGCCTCAACCACGAAGGTTTCAGCAACCGTGACTACCGCCTTGCTCAGCCCGAACAACTCTATCAACAAAAGGACAGTCCAACGGGAAGCGAGGTACAAGAACAGTTGAAGATGGATATAGGTGATGAGCCGAAAGAGCCTGAAATCAACGTTGCCGAAATCAAGGAAATGCTTGGAAGCAGCGAAAACGAGGAAACCATCAACACCGTGATAGAAGCCGCTACCGAGCAAAGCCGACAGTTCAACGAAAAGATTGAGGAAGCCCAAAACGATGAATTACAAATGACAGCCCCTGAGATTATGGATAAGAAGAAACACTACCCAATGAAGGAAACCTTCAAAGAATCAGCGAAGGCCGTGTGTTTGCCCGTCTTCAAGAAACGCATCAACATAGGCTCTATCTTTGAAGAAGCGGGAAGCCTTGCCCCATTGACCAAGGGGATGTTGGCTGAAGGTTTCGATTTGCGTAAAGCCGACCGCAACATTGACTTTACACGTGCAAAGACCGAGGCGGTTGCCATCGACATTGCCGAAACGGGAAAGAACGACTATGCACCCGAATATCAGAAACTGAGCGACACCAAACTACAATACATCCAAGAGGCTTTCAAGACCATATCAACCGAAGGTCAGCGTGAGCAGTTGGCGAAAGCCGTGGCGAAAAAGATAAGGATGGATGAAGTGTCAGAACCTGTGATAAGCGACTACGTGAAGGATGTGGTCAAAGACTTTGACAGCGAGCAAGTCATAGAAATGTATGAGAACTTGGAAATGACCGCTCAAACCATCCGTGAAAAAATATCCTCGTTGCTTATGTCTTACGAGCGAAGCAAATTTATTGAGGGCTTAGACACAGGCGACATCATCTGTGATGCTGAGTTTACACTGAAGCCTTACATATCCCCGTTGGTGGCTGTGTCAAGTATGGGAAAGAGCCTGTACCGCAACGAAGGCGATATGGATAGGTTTGAACAGGAGGTTATTACCGAGGTTGCCAAATTGGATAACGTGGTTTGGTGGCATCGTAACCTTGAACGTGGCAAAGGCTTCTATATCAACGCCTATATCAACCATTATCCCGATTTCATTGTCAAGTTGAAGAACGGTATGGTGGTCATCATAGAGACCAAAGGCGACCATTTGGATAATACGGAAAGCAAGCGAAAACTTGAAGTGGGTAAGAAGTGGGCATCCTCAGCGGGAAACAACTACCGCTATTTTATGGTCTTCGACAAGGTGAAGATGGATGAAGCGATAACCGTGAAGGAGTTGCTGAGCAGAATAGAGGCAATGCGGTAAATATATAGTAAGCAAAGTTCCACTATCCCCATCACCCCGGAAAATCCTTCAGCTTCTCCTCAATCTCTTTAATGGTGGGGATTGTGCCTTCCAGCTTTTCGGGATAGAATTTCTCCAACTCGTATTCTGAAATGCCCAAAGGCTGACTGCTCGATTCCAAGGCATATTGGGCTTGAATGCGGTCTTTCTCCTTGCAGATGAGCAAGCCAATGGTGGGATTGTCGCGCCCTTCCTTGCGGAGAATATGATTGCACGAAACGACATAACCGCCCAACTGCCCCACATCAGCAAACTCGAACTTCCCGATTTTCACCTCAACCACCACATAACAGGACAGATTCAGGTTATAGAACAGCAAATCTATGAATTGCTCCCTTTCGCCCACTTGCAAACGATATTCCTTGCCTACGTATGCAAAGCCTGTCCCAAGCTCCACCAAGAATCGGGTAATATTGTCCAACAAAGCATCCTTCAACAAACGCTCGTTGTAACGCCCTGTAATTCCTGTAAAAGCGAAGTCGTATGGGTCTTTGGTCAGTTCCTGCGCCAAGTCGCTGGTTTCGTCAGGCAATGTCCTGTTGAAATTGGTCAGAGCTTTGCCCTGTCGCTCATAGAGGTCGCTGTCGAGAAAGTTAAGCAACACACCTCTACTCCAACCGTTTATCACGGTTTGATGGACGAAGAAAAGTGCTTTCTCCGAATTATCAATATACTTGTCAATTATGAAGCGATGGTGTCCCCATGGAACAGAAAACAAATCCTTCTGTATTTGCTCCACAACTTGTGGAGTAATTGTAAATCCATTTGGTTCAGTAATTTGCTCCACAGGTTGAGGAGCAATTGCTACATAAGGCTGATACAGAAGATAGAAGTTCTTCATATACAGCAGGTTCGTTTGCGAAAAGCATGTAGCATCAGGATTGGCGGTCTTCAAATCATTGCTCAAATTCTTCATAAACCCACTGCCCCATCGACTTTCGGCTTTTTTTTCCACAATATCCCTACCCAATTCCCAATAGAACCGCAACATCTCTTCGTTCACCTTCACCGCCGCCTTAATCTGGCTTCTACGGTAACGGCTGCTCAACTCTTTAATCCACTGAATATAATCCTTATCCAAAATGTTTATCGACTTGTCCATAACATTGCCATTTTAAACTGCAATATTAGCAATTTTTCCCATCACTTTTATTTGTAAGATGCTATTTGATTAAAAAATAGGGGCGGACACACATGCCCGCCCCTACGATGTTCATTTCGTTACCAATCACTTCACCACGCACCCGCGTGCCGGAATGTTGTAGAAGATCTCGTTGTTATACATGTCCTCGCAGCGAATGGCGGGAATCATGTAATTGCCCTCGTATGTGGCGTTGGCCTTGAGGGTGAAGGTCTTCTTCGAACGCGGCATCAGGTCGAAGTAGATGTAGGCGCGGTCGTCACGGAAGTCGATGTGCTTGGCACCTTCGTTGCCAGTCATGTCGCCCGACAAGCGGTCATTGACCAACTCCCAGCCCGAAGGCAGATAGTACGACAAGGCCAGCTCAGTGACTTGATACTCACTCGGGTTGGTCACCGTCATCTGGACTTTGAGGTCGGTGCCAGCGGTCAGGTTGTTCAGGTTGACTGGGTTGCCGTTCTTGTCGGTGTAGCTTACCGTCATGTTGATGAAGTTGCCGCTTTCGTTCATGTCGTATTCGGCGACTGAGGTCTTGGTGAACAGGTTGGCCACCATCTTCTGGTCGGTGTTGTTCTTGATTTCGACCATGTTATTGCCCAACTTCGGAGTGAAGCCGAAGCCCACCGAAGCCATGTTGGCGTTCAAAGTACGCTCCTCGCCATTCACCTTCACGGTGGCGGAGAGGTTAACCTTGTTCAAGCCCATCTTCTCGGCGTACTTGCCCAAAACGAAGAGCGAGAAGGCCGTGGTCTGGGTGTCCAACCAACGGTCGCCACTGATCATGCGGCACACATTATTAATATTAGTCTGCACGGTCTGCTGGTCGACATCGCAAAGCATCTGGACATAGGTGTAGAAAGCCAAGTCGCGGGTGCGCGAGCCGAAGGAGGTGTAGTAGTCGGACATCATCTTACCTTCTTCCACGTAAGGCAACAGACCCTGTGCAATGTTGGTCTTACCCGTTTGGGCAAAGGCGCCAGCGGCTAAGGCCTTAGTCAGGTCGTATTTCATGTCGATTTCCTTGAAACGGTTCATGGCACCCATCTCAGCCTTTCCAGCCAAAGCCAACACGAAGAGACGGTAGGCCTGAATGGTCTCACCTTGCTTGTAGTCGGGGTTGTTCTTCCACTGTTTGGCGCGGTTGCTCTGATATTTCAGCAGACCGTCCAAGAAGTACTGCGGCACATTGTAGCCTTGCTTGTCGGCCTCAACCAAGAAATGCAAGGCGTAAATCTCCGTCCATGGGTCGGTATAGTTGCCACCCACCCAGTTGGTCATTGAATTGTCAGACTTCTGGTACGACGTCAGGTTGGTGATGGCCGACTCGATGTTGTTGCGCATTTCTTCCTTGTCCTTATCGTCGAGTTGGATGAAATAGTTCAGATAGAGCTGCGGGAAAGCCTTGGAAGTCAGCTGTTCGAGGCAACCGTGCGGGTAATCCATCAGGTAGTTGATGCGGCCAAAGAGGTCGACAGGCAGCAACGACGACACGGTGATGTTGCCCTGCTGCGTTCCAGCCATGCCAGCAAGTTCAAACGGCACGCTCACCGTCTGACCCGCCTCAATTTCCTTAGTCACTGTATTGCGACGCTCGGCGTAAGGCATACGAATCGGCATCAACGTTGACGACTCGGCAGTGTAGCCATCGCCAGTCACCGAAACCTTCAGTTCGGCATTGCCCAAGGTCTTCGGGATGTTCGTCCTCACAACAATCAAACCCTCGCCGTTGCCATCAATTTCTACTGTTTTCACTGTGGTAGGCAATGGATCTATAGGTTCAAGGTTCTTGTTGCCGAACTTCACCTGCAAGGTCTTGTTCTTCATCGTTGGGGCTTGCACCTGCACCTTGAGGTTCAATTCATCGCCAGGAGCCACCACACGAGGCACAGACGGATAGAGCGTAATCGGGTCGACAACCTTCATCTGCTTTTCAGCCGAACCAAACGCCTTGCCGTTGCCCTTGGCCACCACCATAAAGCGCAGGGCCCCAGAACACAGCGGCACTTCAAAACTATGGGTGTTGGTCTCGCCAGCCTTCAACTCGAAAGGTCCCAACGTGACCGCGTAAGCCTTAAAGCGATTATCAAGGGTAATTTCCTGGTTAAGGATACCGTCACCACCGATGGCATAGACGGAACCCAACTCGCCGCTAAAGGCATCGACGATGTTGGCGTAGTTGTCCCAAGTGCGGACGCTCAACGCCTGCTTGCTGTTGAAGTAACCATAAGGATTCGGGGTCGAGAAGTTGGTCAGGCCGAGGATGCCTTCATCGACGATGGCCAAAGTGTAGGTCATGCCTTGTTTGTTGGCCTCGCTCACCTTCACCTCTAACTTTTTCTTCGTGTTAGCCGTTTCGGGGATTTGGATGTTGGGTTGCAGCTGCAACTTCTTGTTTTCCACCTTCACCGACACCACGCCATAGAGACGAATCGGCATGTCGTTGTTGGCATCATGCGGCTGAATCAGAGCGACATAAACGTATACATTCGGAATCATTTCCTCCGTAGCCGTGATTTCCACCTTACCCTCTTGACCGAGATTCTCCACCAACATGGTCTGCAACACACGGTCGTTGGCTTCCACCGTGACGAGGGCCTTGGCCTGTTCGTTGGCGGGGAAGGTCACCACAATCTTATCACCTACTTGATAACTTTCGGCAGTGGTCTTCATTGCCAACTGTGCTGGAGCACCCGAAGCAGATGAGGAATGGCCATAGCCCCAGTCGAAGCTGATGACTTTGGCGAACATGTTCCCGCCCTGCTTGTCGTTAACTACGAAGAGGTAGCTACCCCATTTCTCGTTCGGGATGTTGAAGGTGACCGAAGTCGTGCCGTTACAGGTCAAGGCACCGTTCTGCACAGGAGCCTTGTAAGTGCCTGAGGCATAGCGTTGCAGCGAATACTGATCCTCGCTCGACCACCACCAGTAGGAATCCAATTTATAGAGCGCATACTCCAACGCCACCGCCGATTTGTAGGCCGTGCCGTTCTCGCCGACCATGGCGATATTGAACTTCCAGTCCTTGTTGGTATCGTAGTAACTACCGTATTTTGAGGAAGTTTCGGGCAGCTCCACACCCACATAACGCTCATAAGGTGAAAGTTTCGTCTTGAACGAAGCAATACTGAAATCGCCGCCCTGCTCGAAGACTTTCACCGTAAACGTGCCGTTCATCATTTGCGCGGCATAGACGTTCTTCAAGGGGCCAAAACCGACATTGGCGACGCCTTCCGAGTTGAGGTTGCCGCTGAACAGTGTCAGTTCCTGAGGCTCAAAACTCTGGGTCTCGTTGACGAAAGTATAACTGGGGAAATTCTTGAAAGCCGTCTCGCCGCCACGCACTTTTACATCCACTTCTGCCTTCAAACCATTGGCTTTCATACCATTGAGCCATCTTGAAGTCAGGTTGACGCGCTCGTTCTTAGTGAGGCTGACCACCTCGGGCAACTCAAACTTGATTTCCAAACGGTTGGGTTTCACGGTCTCCACGCGGAGGTTCTTTGTGATGGTGCTTGTGCCCACCTTGAAACGTGCCGTCCAAAGACCTGTTTCGTCGGCCACATTGGTCGGGACAGTGAAGCAATAGATGTCGTTCACAGGCTTGGTATTCACCTGCTTGGCATAGAGACGACCTGTGGCATCCAACACTTCGAGGACAACAGGGTAATCGGCAGGAATAGAGCCTTCCAAATCGTTGAGCATAAGGTTGAGCTGCAAGTCATCGCCCGGACGCCACACGCCGCGGTTGGAATAGGCAAAAGCGGAAACGCCTTTCTCGACGGCCTCGCCCGCGATATTGAAACGACTGTATGACAGAGCATTACCATCATTCAACTTAATGACTGACTTGCTACCCTTCTTATCGGTGGCCACCACGAATGCGGGACGGTTGGCGCATTGCAACTGCACATGACCTTGATTGTCGACATTGCCCTTAGCCAATTCCTGTTTCTGGAAATTGTACGCCTTGACCTGAGCTCCCGAAGCGGGTTTGGCATCCGAAATCTGATAAACATACACATCCACGATGTCGTTGCGACCCATCTTGGCGGTCACGGCAAGATCGCTGACGACGATATTTTTCCTCTCCTCCACATAGTTGTAATAATAGTAGCCGTTGGGGTCGCCCCATTCGCCATCGTAATTGTATTCCTTATAGTCGTAGCTCTGGCCATCCCAGAAATCAGCCTCCTTGGCATCATTGTCAATCACGGCTTTTTTCATCTCATCGGAGGCGAAGGTGTAGTCGGCAGGACCGAAATTGAGACTCAACTGATACATCGCTCCAGGTTCCACTTTAATATAATCGGAAAGCACGATGGGGAAAGTCTTCCACTGGTTGGCGTATGGATTGTCGATGGCGAGGCGCACCTTTTTCTCCAAACGACCTGCCTTGCGCACACCGTAGGTCTCATTGAGTTCGTTGTCCTGTAAGAAAGAAAGGATGTTGTCGTCAAAAACACGGACAATCCTAAGTGTCACCGAGTTAAGGCAGATGGCATCGAAATAAACCGTAGTTTCATCCACATTGGGAATGATGATGCCATCGTCGGTCCAACGTACCTTGGGCAGGTTGTCGGTGAGTTCGAAATCAAACGGATAGTCGCTTTGCAGCAACATACCGTTTTCGGCACGAATGCCGCTACCCACCGTCATAATCAAGTCTTCCAACTGATAGCTATACAAGGACGACTTGTCGAAATAAAAATCTATCTTATTCCCTTTAATATCAGCCTTGTAGCCCAACTCTTGATTGAAGTCGACAAAACCGGCAAGGTTCTGGTTCTCCTTCAGCGGTTGCGAGAAGAGCAGCGTACCTTTGCTGGCCGCCTTGTCGACATCAAACATCACCGGCTCAAAGGTGTCCTTGGCATAGACGGTCAAGCTACGTTCCATTTTGGCCTTGCAGTCCAACGCCTTGCCGTCGAGGACGACAAGTACCTCATAATTTTCATTCTTACGCTGGAATTTCTGAATCTCAAAGTCATAGACATTGTTACCGACGTAGGTCACCTGCACAGGATGGCTCTTGCGGAAAGACTCATCGAACAGGTTGACGACCTCGTCTTGGTCAGCGGGCACGGCAAAAGCCATGCGCATGAGGTAATTCATTTCCTCGTTCGAAGTGCATAGCGGCTGCATCGTGACGAGGCTGAAGTTCTGGCGACGCACGCCAAAACCAAACTCAAGCGTCTGGTCACCAGCCACATCCACGAAGTCCGACATCTTGAACTTGCAGACATAGTTCTGGTTCTTGTCGATGTTGTCGTACTGGAAGCCGACGGTGTTCTCGTCAATCCACACGGCCTTACCTTTTAAGGCGGGCGTGAAATTGAAAGCCTTGGCGGAAATGTCCTCGCCATACTTCACTTTCATAGTCGCAGGATTGTTGAAACGCACCACGACAGGCTCTCCCGCCGCGATGACACCCGAGGTATAGCTGTCCAAGAAGGGCAGCAAGTCCTGACTAATGGGCTGGATACGTTCGACATAAGTCTTTGAGTCCTTGGTAGTTGTTGTCGTTTCCTTCTTGCCGCACGAAGGCAGAAGGCCCAGCAGCAACACCCCGACAATCAGGCTGATGCCGCAGATTCTTTTCATTGTTTGTTTTGTACTCATATCGTTTAGATTTTAATTGATTTCGAGAGTACAAAAATAGATAAACTTATTGAAACAGAAAAAGCCATTTTTCATAGAAAATGAATTTTTTGACACAAAGTGTTGCCTGTAACCAACAGTTTTTACCGAAAAGTGTTGCCTATAACCAACAGTTTTTGAAAGGCCATTGAGGGACGGCCTTTCCATCGTTAATACTTCGCCTTCAGCGTCAAGCCAAAATAGAATCTGTCCACCGGCTCCGTCACCCAAAGGTCATTGTCCATGCGGGCGAAAGCGGAAAGTGTGTATTGTCGCGCCAAGCGGTAATCCACCGAAAGCACCGTGCGCAAGTTGTCTAAGCCACCTTTCTTGGGGTCGTTAGTGAGCCAAAATAACTCCGTGGAAAGGGCGTACTTGAAGCGACTATTCATTGGCTGATAGGTTACTTTCAAACGATTGCGCCAATACAGCTTAGGATTGACACGATGCTCTCCGGTGCGCTCATCAAAGAAGGTGCCGATAACCTTGCTGCGCAACTGGAATTTGAAGCGGCGAAATTCTTCTGAGTAAGTCACTTGCGCACCCAAACGGCCACGGTTCTCGTAATAGCCTCGGTCGTTGTGGCGACGGATATAATCAGCGGTGAGGCCGATGTTCATGCGGTTATGCAGGCAAGTATAGTCTACGCCCACCGAATTGAGCCAACGGTCGAACTGGGTGAAGTTGTTGTCGAAACGCAACTCCTCCTCTGCCGACAAGCCAAAAGGCCCTCCCAGACCCGCCTCAACCTCAGCTGAGACGATGCCGCCAAAGTCGGTCGTCCGCTCACTTTGGGCGAAAACCCCAACCGAAGCCGACAATAGCACTATGAGTAATAATCTCTTCATGTTCTTTTTCTCACAAAACCTACAAAACCCTCAAAACCTTTTTTGACCAGCGCGGTCTGCCCAACCGGGCGACCGCCGGAAAGCTGCCGGTTGGCAAGCTTTCCCCATTTAATCATCAAGTTTTGTATGTTTTGCAGGTTTTGTGATTCTATCATTCGTTGAAATCTTTCAACTTCGTTATCGTATCAATCGTATTCACCTCGTCATCAATGGGTT
>JAEEGJ010024651.1_pt1 | contig 12443 bp, 8 predicted proteins | sample 8958761 | NCBI WGS metagenome assembly JAEEGJ01 (sample SAMN16246546, study PRJNA631951) | gut metagenome | biome: gut microbiome; feature: rumen; material: RS-attached | host: Bos | place: Iran: Karaj | collected 2018-10 | reverse complement strand
GCATGGCCCGCGTAAAAGAACTTTTCGAAATGTACAAGAGTGTGGACGAGGAAAAACTTTTCAACAACCTGGTTTACTTCCTCAAGGCAATTATGCCTGTCTGCGATAAATACAATATTGATATGGCAATTCATCCGGATGATCCTGCATGGCCTGTATTTGGGCTGCCTCGTATCATCACAAGTCAGGATAAGGTTTGCCGCATGCTCAAGGCTGTAGACAACCCTCACAACGGTTTGACTTTCTGTACTGGTTCATATGGTACTAACCGCAAGAACGATCTCTGCGAGTTTATTAAAGCTGCTCAGGGACGCATTCACTTTGCTCACGTTCGTAACCTTAAGTTCAATACTGCAATTGATGATCCTGTTCTCGACTTCCAGGAATCTGCTCACCTTTCAAGCACAGGTTCTTTTGATATGTTCAAGATTGTTAAGACATTGTATGAAACAGGTTTTGACGGTGTTATCCGTCCTGACCACGGCCGTATGATCTGGGGTGAAAAGGCAATGCCAGGTTATGGTTTGTATGACCGCGCTCTTGGAGCAACTTACCTCCAGGGACTCTGGGAAGCCTGCGAAAAATCTTTTGACCGTTCTAATGTAAAACTGTATAAGTAGAAATTTTGTCATGCTGAACTTAGGGAGCGACGGCTGAAAGCCGATAAAATGCTCCGGTGGAGCATTTTAAGCGAGTCTCCGAGCAGCTGTGCTGCGAAGGGGCAAGCATCTTAATAAAATAGATCCCGAAACAAGTTCGGGATGACGAGAGATGGAGCAATATATGAAGTTAACTATTGAAGGAATAAAAAATACAGCGGAGTGGGAGAGTAAAGGCTACTCACTTCCAAAATTTGATCGTGCTTCTGTTGAAGCCGCTACTAAGGCAAATCCTTTCTGGATTCATTTTGGCGCAGGAAACATTTTCCGAGCTTTCCAGGCTAATGTTGTACAGGAACTTTTGAATAAAGGCGTACTTGACCGTGGTCTTGTTGTAGCAGAAGGCTATGATTATGAAATCATCGAAAAGATGTACCGTCCGCACGACAATATCGGCGCGCTCGTTACTTTGAAATCAAGCGGTTCAGTTGAAAAAACTGTAGTAGGCTCTATTATGGAAGCCCTCGCCGCAGACAGCGAAAACGAAAAAGACTGGGCCCGCCTTTGCGAAATCTTCCGTGCGCCAAGCCTCCAGATGGTTACCTTTACAATTACAGAAAAGGGATACCTTCTTCGCAATGCTGCCGGCGTTATGATGCCTGGGGTAGAAGATGATTTTGCTGCAGGTCCTGTTCTTCCAAAATCATACATTGGTAAGGTTGTAACTCTTCTCCACGAACGTTATGTAAACGGTGAACTTCCAGTAGCAATGGTAAGTATGGATAACTGTTCTCATAACGGTGATAAACTTTATGCTGCTGTAAATGAGTTTGCAAAAGAATGGGAAAACCGCGGTGTTTGTAAACCAGGCTTCCTCGACTACGTAAACAACAATTCTAAGGTTTCGTTCCCTTGGACAATGATTGATAAAATCACTCCACGTCCTGACGCAAAAATCGAAAAGATTCTTGCAGATGACGGAATCGAGCAGCTTGAGCCGGTTATCACAAGCAAGAAAACTTACGTTGCTCCATTTGTAAATGCAGAGGAGTGCCAGTATCTTGTTATTGAAGACAGCTTCCCTAATGGCCGCCCTGAGCTCGAAAAAGCAGGTCTTTACTTTACAGACCGCGCAACTGTAGACAAGGTAGAAAAGATGAAGGTTTGTACATGTCTGAACCCTCTTCATACCTTCCTTGCTGTTAGCGGTTGCTTACTTGGTTACACCCTGATTGCAGATGAAATGAAAGATCCAGATCTTCTCCGCCTTGTTAAGAGACTTGGCTATGAAGAAGGACTTCCTGTTGTTGTAGACCCAGGAATCATTAAGCCTCGTGATTTTATTGATGAGGTTGTAAATATCCGTATTCCAAATCCATTTATGCCTGATACTCCTCAGCGCATTGCCTGCGATACAAGCCAGAAGCTCAGCATCCGCTTTGGAGAGACAATCAAGGGCTACCTCGCACGACCAGAACTCAAAGTGTCTGACCTTAAGGTTATTCCTCTTGTATTCGCCCTCTGGCTCCGCTACCTTACAGGAATCGGTGATGATGGTAATCCTTTTGAACTCAGCCCGGATCCTCTTCTCGAAGACTGCAAGAAGTATGTTCCTGGTGACATCGATTCTCTTCTTCGCCGCAAGGAAATCTTTGGCGTAGACCTTTTCGAAGCAGGTCTTGCAGAAAGCGTAAAGGCATACTTTGCTAAATTAAATTCTGGCAAGGGCTCTGTTCGAAACTTGTTAAAAGAGATATAATATTTAATATAATAATTCAAAAATGGTTGTACAGTTTGTACAACCATTTTTTTTGTCAATTTTCAGGTTTTAAGGAGATTATAACCACCATGACCAAAGGTCAGAAAGCAGCGTTTGTACTTAATGTACTTATTTTTGTATTTACCGTATTTGCAACAATCAGTCTTATAATCGGATTCAAGTTTATGCAGGATATTACAGTTCTTTCGGAAAAGAACTTTAAATCATTCAGATACTTTACAATCCAGTCTAATCTGCTTGCAGCTCTTGTTGCCCTTGTCTATATCATTTTTAAGTGCAGTTCTGCCGGAAAAAGTTGCGAAAAGCTTCCTGTGTGGTTATACCTTATAAAGATTGCCGCTGCCGATGCAGTTGCCTTTACAATGTTTATTACTGTCTTCTATCTTGCACCAACTTCATCAAGAGGATATTTTGCACTTTTCATGAATTCAAATCTTTTCATGCATCTGCTTACTCCTCTTTTGTGCATAATCAGTTTTATCTTTTTTGAACCTGTAGAAAAAACTTCTTTCAAGATGAACTTCGCCGGTATAATTCCAATGGCTCTTTATGCAGCTTTTTATACACCAAACGTTCTTCTTCATCTTGATAACGGAAAGCCAAATCCCCTTTATGACTGGTACGGCTTCCTCGCTTTTGGTCTTAATACAATCTGGATTGTTATTCCTTTGCTTGTATTTATTGCCTGGCTTTTGTCTCTTGGACTCTGGGCTTTAAATAAAAAAATTGCATCAAAATAAATAAAAAATAATTTGAAAAAGTTTTTCTTCCTTTTTATTTTGATATTTTCTCTGGCGGGGTGTAAAGCAAGGCTTCGGTCTTTGCCGCTGGAGGAGATATCTGTCATTTCAGAAAATCATTTTGAATGTACTTATGATGGAATCCCACATGATTTTATTATAGATCTGCCAACTCACCCGGAAGGTGCACCTCTTATTCTAATGCTGCCCGGCTGGGGAAATCTTGCAGAAACTCTGCGTTTTTCAACACATTTTTCTGACGATGCAATTCCTCGTGGCTACGCTGTGGTTTATGTTACAGGGGCCAGAAATAAATATGAGCGTACCGGCAATATAAACTGGAACTCCGGTATTTCTGAAAAAGGTAATGATGATGTGGGCTTTCTTATTGCGCTTGCAGAATATCTGCAGAATCAATATAAACTCGACCGTAGCCGCACCTTTGCCGTAGGCTTTAGTAACGGAGCATTTATGATTCACCGCCTTGCCATGGAAGCCGGTAAAACTTTTTCTGCCTGCGTCAGTGTTGCAGGTTTTATGCCCGAGAAAATCTGGAATAAGCGGAATAAGAAAAATAAGGTAAGTTTTTTTCAGGTAACGGGTGAGTTTGATGATGTTGTTCCTAAAGTCTCTGATGGTACTGCCGCTTATACAAAAAATCCTGCAATTGAAGATGTAGTTGATTACTGGGTGAAATCAAACAGACTTGAAAAAGCAGATAGTCTTGATATGGGCAATGGCTCTGTGCTTAGCAGGTATAGTGCCGCAAAGTCAGCTCCTCAGGTCTGGAATCTTTTTATTAAGGATGGCCGCCATTCCTGGCCGGAAAAAAGAATCAGTGGTATAGATATCAATTCTCTGATTTTAGATTTTTTTAATAGTATAGGTGAAATAGACTAGGCTGCTTGGCTTAACGTGAACTTTATATTGTGATATACTAGTATACGAGGTAAAAAGATGAAAACATTTCTTAATGAAGATTTTATTTTGCAGAGCGAACCAGCCTGCACTTTATATCATAAATATGCAGAAAATCAGCCGATTTTCGACTTTCATAATCATTTAAGTCCCCAGGAGATTTTTGAGAATAAGCCTCTTGGAAATCTTGCTAATGCCTGGCTGGATCATGACCACTACAAATGGCGTGCAATGCGTGCTGCCGGAGTTGATGAAAAACTGATTACCGGCCATATTCGCCTTGACGGCTCTGTAAAGTCTGACGAAGAGCGGGGTGGAGCAGAAGCCGTTGCAGCAGCAGATTATGAGCGCTACCTTGCCTTTGTAAAAACTCTTCAGCTTTGTCCGGGTAATCCTCTTTATCACTGGAGCCACCTTGAGCTCAAGCGCTATTTTGGAATTGATGTCCCTGTCACAGAAAAGAACGCCCGCGAAATCTGGGATAAATGTAATGCTCTTCTTGCAAAGCCAGAGTATGCTCCACGCGGCCTTCTTGAAAAAATGAATGTCCGCGAACTTTGTACAACTGATGACCCATTGGACAGTCTTGAATGGCATAAGAAAATTGCCGGCGACTGGAAGAACTGTAAAGTACGCCCGTCTTTCCGCCCGGACCTTCCTTTGTCACCGGAAAATCCCGGATATGCAAAATATATCAGCCGCCTGCAGGAAATGGACGGCACAAGATTTACTTCTATAAATGATATGATTGCAGCCCTTGGCCGCCGCATGGATTTCTTTAAGGCAAACGGTTCTGTTGTTAGTGACCACTCACTCGAAGGAGATTTTTATCTTCCGACAAAATATGATGATGTAAATTACATTTTCGAAAAAGCCTGGATTGGTAAAAAACTTCGCCCTGATGAAATTGCTCAGTATAAGGGCTGGGTGCTTACTGAACTTGGAAAGCTTTATGCACAGAAGGGCTTTGTAATGCAGATTCATATTGGTGCCCTTCGCGACAATAACTTTGCAATGCTTTCTGCTGCCGGAAAGAACATTGGCGAAGACAGTCTTAATGATTTTAATTTTGCCCCACAGCTTGGTGCAGTTCTCAACGCAATTTACACTTCAGTGCCAAACGCACGAACAATTCTTTATAATCTCAATCCTAAAGATAACGAAGCGCTTGCTACAATGGCTGCAAACTTCCGCAACTGTCAGTTTGGTCCTGCCTGGTGGTTCAATGACCACAAAGACGGCATAGAAGAACAGATTCGCGTTTATGCTAGAACAGCTCCACTCGGCTCTTACGTCGGAATGCTCACAGACAGCCGCAGCTTCCTTTCTTACCCAAGACACGAATACTTCCGCCGCATTCTCTGCAACTTTGTGGGCAATCTTGTAGAGCAGGGCGAGTTCCCGTGGAATGAAGAAAGCCTTGGCAATCTTGTAAAGAATATCTGCTATAAAAATTCTGTAGAATTCTTTAAATAATATTTGTCACACGGATTCGGAATTACTAATGTAATTCCGAATCCGTGTGCTTCTGTTCCCCACTTGCAAAACCCTCTCATTTCTTCCATAATTAACTCATGAAGAAAATTGAGATTCTTGATTCGACATTACGCGACGGTGCTCAGGGCGAGGGTATAAGCTTTTCTGTTCAGGATAAGCTTCACATCTGCCATGAGCTCGACGAGCTGGGAGTAACTTACATCGAGGCTGGAAATCCTGGGTCGAATCCTAAGGATATGGAATTTTTCAAAGCGGTAGCTGATGTTAAATTTAAAAATGCACAGGTTTGTGCCTTTGGTTCAACCCGCCGCAAAAACTGCCGCTGTGAAGATGACGCAAATCTCAAAAGTCTTCTTGCTGCTGAAACAAAAACAGTTGTAATCTTTGGAAAATCCTGGACCTTCCAGGTAACCGATATTCTCAAAACCACTACTGAAGAAAATCTCAAAATGATCCGCGAGTCCTGCGCCTTCCTGTCCTCTAACGGCCGCAAGGTAATTTACGACGCCGAACATTTTTTCACTGCCTACGAAGAAGACAAGACTTATGCACTGGAAACACTTAAGGCTGCAGTCGAGGGCGGTGCCTCTGTGCTCTGTCTCTGCGAAACCAAGGGCGGCTTTATGATAGACGAATGCCGCCGGGCTGTGAGTGAGGTTGTAAAACTTTACGGAAAAAAAGTTACTGTTGGAATCCATACTCATAACGATTGTGGCCTTGCCGTAGCAAACTCACTTGTTGCAGTAAAAGAAGGTGCAAGTCATGTTCAGGGTGTGCTTCTTGGTTTTGGCGAGCGCACAGGTAACGCAAATCTTTCTACAATTATTCCTAATCTTCAGATTAAAATGGGCTATAAGGTAGTTCCGGAAGAAAGCCTCAAAAATCTTACAGCAATCTGCAAAAGGGTTGCAGAGCTCACAAATATCCGTGTGAATCCTCAGTCGCCTTATGTTGGTAAAGATGCTTTTGCTCACAAGGCTGGCATGCATATTGATGCCGTACTCAAAAATCCTTTTGCCTATGAGCACATAGAGCCGGAGTCTGTAGGCAACAGCCGCGTTTTCCTTATGAGCGAGGTTGCCGGCCGTAGCATGATTCTGGAAAAAATACGCCGTTTTGTACCGGATGTAAAGCGCAATGATCCGATTGTAAGCGATCTTATGGCTAAAGTGAAAGAACTTGAGTCTGCCGGCTATCAGTTTGAAGGTGCGGATGGCTCTTTTGAACTTCTTGTTCGCAAAATGCTTGGTCAGTATAAGCCTTTCTTTAAGCTTCACTACTATCAGACAACAGGTTCTAACCCGCGGCCGGAAGAGGGAGTCTGCTGCTGCGCCCAGATTAAGGTTGAAGTAGACGGTAACTTTGAAATTACAGCGGGTGAGGGAGACGGTCCTGTCAACGCCCTTGATATTGCCCTTCGTAAGGCTCTGGAAAAGTTCTATCCGGTTGTTTCTAACTTCCGCCTGGTGGACTATAAGGTACGTGTTCTTGATTCTAAATCTGCAACCGCAGCCCGCGTTCGTGTAATCATTGAATCTACCGACGGTCAGTCCAGCTGGACAACTGTGGGTGTTTCTTCCGACGTAATTGAAGCCTCATGGATTGCCCTTGTAGACTCTTTTGAATTGAAGTTGAGCAAATAGATTGCCACGTTGCTGCACACCTCGCAATAACATTGTGTAATAAAATCAATGACAAATCACATTTCCTGTGTTAAACTGTTTAAAACTGTTTTAAGGAAAGTTTATGGCTTCGTATATCAAAAAAAATGGTCTTCTGTATTCTGAAGATTCACATACAGTTCTTGGAGTTGATGATACCTCTAATGACTTTACTGGTCGTGTTCCTTTTGGTGCACATAGAATTGATGATGATGTTTTTTCAGATTGTCCCTACGAGTCAATCTCCCTGCCAGATTCTGTTGTAGAACTTGGAAACTGTCTTTTTGAAAATTCAAAGGTTCTGCAGAAGGTAAAGCTTCCTTCTGGCCTCACAGAGCTTCCACCATATCTTTTTTCAGGCTGTTCAGCGCTCGAAAAGGTAAATATGCCGAACGCCGTTTCCGCTTTCCCGGAAGGTCTTTTTAAGAACTGCGAATCTCTTCCAGAAATTCCATTCCGTGCTGGCCTTACAGTTTTGCCGGAAAGTGTTTTTGAAGGCTGTTCTTCTATAAAATCTCTTGTGCTTCCGCCAACAGTACGCCGCATCGAGTCTCGTGCCGCTGCAGGTTGTACTTCTCTTGAAAGCATAGTTTTCCCATCAAGCCTTGAATACCTTGCCCCAGATGCCTTTGAAGGCTGTAATTCTATCCGCAACATCCGTGTTGACGGCGAGGGCGGACTTTTCTATGTTGGAGAAGAAGACGGCTATCTTTACGAAGCTGCAGATGAGGGCGACAGAGTAGTTTTAAAGACCTGTATTGCTCAGGGTTCTCAGGTTTCTTTCTTTAAGGATAATGCAGATGATATTTCTGCAGGTTTTGCAGAAGTTGATGATGAAGAGTTTGAAGATGATGATACCTTCAGTGCAGAAATAGGTGCTTCTGATGAAGAGGCAGTATTTATGGATGATAAGGCGACTATTGAGGAACCAGCTGTAAGTTCTGAGCCAGAGCTTCAAGCTGATTCTGCAGAAGATGTTATAAACACAGACAGCGCTGTAGATTCTATGCTCGCAGATATCATGGGTGATGAAAAAGAACGTTCAGCACTTTCAGAAGATGTTGCTGTAAGCGAAAAAGAAACAGAAGTTCTTTCTGAGGCTATGTCTGTTATGGCAGATTCAAGCCAGAGTTCAGCTGCCGCAATTACAGATTCCGAACTGGAAAAACTTTTTGCTAAGAACGAAGAAGATGAACTTGCAACTCATAATGCAGATAATCCGGATGTTCTGGACAGTAAGGCTCAGATTCTTACTGATTCTGTAGGCCTTAGCGCTATATTTAACTGTGAACCAAAGGGAGAACTTCCTGAAGATCCTGAACTTTATGTAATTGCAGAAAAACTTGCAAAAGACGAAAACGATAAGAATAATTTCTCTTCAAAGCTTGTTGCCTGCTGTCAGACCTTTGCAAGAATCCAGGATTACAAAAGAATCATCATGCTTTATGGACTCCCTCTTGATAACGAAGAGTTTGTTCAGTTCTTTAAGCACTTCATTGCAAAGAAGAATGTAATTCTTGCATGCGAGGCAGAGTCTCCGGCAACTCTTTCAGATTTTGGAAAGACAATCTGTGATTACGCAAGAATCAGCCTTAAAAAAGAAGAGCTTATTGAGCAGCGTCGCACAGTTTTACAGAAAACAAAAACTCTTGTGAAACTTGTCATCCGCGACAAATACGAGTAATATACACAAATAACTGTCATCCTTGATCGAGTTTGCTTCGCAAACGTCGCAGGGCTTGACCCGAGGAACTATTGAGGTTTTCAAATGAAAAGTGATAACGCAAAAAAAGGTGTAGCCCGCGCGCCACACCGCTCATTGTTTTACGCAATGGGATATACTGATGAAGAATTAGACCGCCCGCTCGTTGGCGTTTGCTGTGCTAAGAACGAAATCATTCCCGGCCATATAGAACTCGACCGCATTGCCGAAGCTGTAAAAGCTGGCATTCGTATGGCAGGTGGTACTCCTGTAGAGTTCCCTGCAATCGGTGTTTGCGACGGAATTGCTATGGGCCACGAAGGAATGAAGTATTCCCTTGTAACCCGAGAACTCATTGCAGACTCAATTGAATGTATGACAAAGGCTCATCAGTTTGATGCCCTCGTTATGATTCCTAATTGCGATAAAATTGTTCCGGGTATGCTGATGGCTGCAGCCCGCCTTGACCTGCCAACTGTTTTCTGTTCGGGTGGTCCTATGATGCCTGGACATCTGCCTGGAAAGGATGAATCAAATCCATATGCCGGCCGTAATCTTTCTTTAACTGATATGTTCGAGGCTGTTGGAGCTGTTGCATCTGGCCGCATTACAGAAAACCAGCTTCGCGAAATGGAAACTGTAGCCTGCCCTGGCTGCGGTGCCTGCTCTGGTATGTTTACTGCAAACTCTATGAACTGCCTTACAGAATCTATAGGTCTTGGCCTTCCTGGTAACGGAACAATTCCTGCTGTTAGCGGCCGCCGTATTGCCCTTGCTAAAAAAGCCGGCATGAAGGTTATGGAGATGTTCGAGCGCGGAATAACAGCCCGCAAAATGCTTACAATGAAAAACTTTGAAAACGCTCTTGCTGCGGATATGGCCCTGGGCTGTTCTTCGAATACAATGCTTCACCTGCCGGCTATTGCCCACGAAGCAGGCTTGTCGATTGACCTTCACATGGTAAATGAAATCTCCAACAGAACTCCAAACCTCTGCCACCTGGCTCCTGCCGGTCACACCTTTATGTGTGAACTCGACGATGCGGGTGGTGTACAGGCTGTTCTTGCAGAGCTTGCTAAAAAGAATCTGATTGATACTTCGCTGATGACTGTTACTGGAAAAACTGTGGCAGAAAACATCGCTGGAGTTCGCAACCGCAATCCAGAGGTTCTCCGCCCGATTGAAAACCCATTCAGTGACAACGGTGGTCTTGCCATCCTCTTTGGAAACCTTGCTCCAAACGGAACTGTTGTAAAACGCTCTGCCTGTGCTAAGGAGCTGATGAAGCATACAGGACCAGCCCGCGTTTTCAACGACGAAAGCGAAGCAATGGATGCCGTTCAGAACCGCAAAATCAAGAGCGGAGATGTAGTAGTTATCCGCTACGAAGGACCAAAGGGTGGACCTGGTATGCGCGAAATGCTGGCTGTAACTGCAGCACTTGCCGGCCAGGGACTGGACAAGGAAGTTGCCCTCATTACAGACGGCCGCTTCTCTGGTGCAACTCGAGGTGCTTCTCTTGGACACTGTTCTCCTGAAGCTGCCGTAGGCGGCCCAATTGCTCTGGTTGAAGAGGGTGATATGATAACTCTTGATATCAACAACTACAAGATTACACTTGAAGTTAGCGATGAAGAACTTGAGCGCCGCCGTGCTGAATGGAAGGCTCCGGAGCCAAAGGTAAAAAGTGGCTACCTGGCACGATATGCTAAATTAGTCAGTTCAGCAGACAAAGGAGCAATTCTAGAATAGATTGGCAAGTCCTTGCGAGCGAAGCGAAGCAATCCATAAATAATATTTCGTTATATTTTCCTTGTCTTTTCATTATTTTGGATTTAGAATTATATGTATAATTCGGAGTTCAAGATATGAGAAGCAGGAAAATAATCCATTTTTTTCTCAGCTTGACCGTCCTGGCCTTAGTGCTTGTAGAGTTGAGCTGTTCATCCAAAGCATTAAAAAATCGTAATCAAAAAAATAACGACAATACAGCAGTTTCTCAAATACAAACTCAGTCGTTTTCGTCAGACTTAAAGTCTGATGTAATCCGAGAAAAAGAACTTGATGTTTATAATCCACATAAACGTGAATATAATTTCTATTTTACTTATAAAATAGTTCATTCCTGGTGGGATGCTGTAGCACTTGGAATGGAAGATGCCGTACGCCAGTATGAAGAAAAAGGAATCCATATAACCTATGATTATCGTGCTCCAGATGCAATGTCTGCCTACGACCAGATTAAGCGAATCAAAAAAGCTGCAGACTTAAATGAATATGATGTAATTGGGGTTGATGTAGCTGATATTGATATTGTTACTCCGGTTATAAATCAGATTATAGCAGAAGGTCATAAGGTAATGACTTTTTCCAGTTCGGATTCCGGAAAGGAAAATGGCTGTAACCGCATTGCTTATGTAGGAAATACCCATAACTATAAGGATGGTCAGGATCTTGCAGAAGCCCTTTGTTCATATCTGAATTTTGAAGGTCAGGTTGCAATGCTGGTAGGTAATGTTGGCGCTCCCTGTCATGAAGAGCGGGCAAGCGGAGCAAAATCTGTCTTTGATAAATATAAAGATATAAAGCTTGTTGATGTAAAATACGACGAGGATAGCGACGTAAATGCCTATAATCTTACAAAGGAATTTTTAGCGAAGTATCCTGACCTCGATGGAATTATCTGCTGTAATATGAGTAATCCTGTTGGGGCAGGGCGTGCGGTAGAGGAAGCAGGAAAGGCCGGCAAAGTAATTATTGTAGGCATGGATCACGATGAAAGAGCAATAAAATATCTTCGTGATGGAATTATTTATGCGCTTGCCATACAGGACTGCTATTCTATTGGATTTGATACAATTACAACTGCAGTAAAAATTGCTGATGGTGTAAAACCTGGAAGTTTATTTCCCGAAAAAAAAGAAGAAATGACAACCGTTTTTTATCAAAAAGATGCAGCAAATTTGCTTCACTCTCTTTATGGAGTAATGGAATAGAGGTGTAGTAATGAAAAAACTTGCAAAACGCGTCATTCATATTGTTATAGCTACATCTATGGCTCTTCTGCTTATCCTTTTACTGATTATGTCTTTTAAAACTGCAGATACTACACAAGAAGTAACAGATAAGGCTGTAGATAAAATTAGTCATTTCTATATAGAGGAAATTGCCAAAAACAGGGCATCTTTAATTTCAAATGAACTTGATAAAAAATATAATTATGTAAATAACGCTCTTGATGTTATTTCACCAAAGGATCTTGAATCTCCTAAAGCACTCAGAAACTATCTGGGAAATATGCGAAGGCTTTATAATATGGATACCTTTGCACTTGTTGATGAAAATGGTCTTGTTTATACATCTCATTCTACCTGCTCGGGAAAAACCCGCTATCCATTTCTTGCAGAAAAAATTACTAAACCAATTTATTCAACAGTTTTAAATTATGGCGGTGAAAAACAGCTTTTTCTTGCAGTGCCTGTTTCCGGCGTATATTTTAATAATTCAAAAATCACAGCCTGCTTTGTAGAGATTAATATTAATCAG
>JAEEGJ010024650.1_pt1 | contig 12443 bp, 9 predicted proteins | sample 8958761 | NCBI WGS metagenome assembly JAEEGJ01 (sample SAMN16246546, study PRJNA631951) | gut metagenome | biome: gut microbiome; feature: rumen; material: RS-attached | host: Bos | place: Iran: Karaj | collected 2018-10 | reverse complement strand
AAGGTGGGAATGTTTGCTGCCTAGGTAGGAAAAAAAGTCGTTGATAAAGAAAAAAGCGACAGGGGAGAAATCTCCCTTGTCGCTTTATGTCGGGATGAGGCGACTCGAACGCCCGACCCCTACGTCCCGAACGTAGTGCGCTACCAACTGCGCTACATCCCGATTTTGCGGGTGCAAAGGTACGCAATATTTTTTAATTACGTGCAAGAAAAACGCAAAAAAAGTCGAAATGTGCGAAAAATAGTAGGTTTTGCACAATACGCTATTGTTTATATGTTCGCAGGAACAAGTTATATTCGTCGCAATTCGATACGTAGCCACTTGTTTTGTCTGCATTCTTCTCCTCGAATGCTGCTAGAGTGGCAAAAGCCTTATAGGAATCAGAACCGGAATCTGGGTGACGGTCATATTTGTAAGTTTCGTCGTTCCACGTCTCCGTGTACCATGGACTCGGATTTATGTAACAATAGGCTCTGGCAAAGAGCACTTTCTCTTTCAGCAAGAAGTCGCGTGGCTCACCAGCTTTCTTTAGGTAGGAAGAGGCTTTAGCGGCAAGATCTACTTCGTTCACACGAACAGTATCGATGACACTCTTGTAATTGCGCATGAGGAACCAACAGTCACCTGTGTAACTGGCTTGGGCATAACGTACAGCCAGTTCATAGTATTGCTTTTTCAGGTCCTCACCAGATAGCACGTTCAGTTTTCCCTCCATCTGCTGCATCTCCTGAGCGAAGGAAAGTTTCGGGTTCGCGCTCAGTTTCCAATGAGTATTACTGTATGTCTCATCACTTCTCAACCATTGACGTTTGATCCAAGGGCCAATGTCGTGACGTCGTTTGGCAGCATAGACTGCATAGCCTTGATTCTCATAGAAAGAGACGGGGATATCTTTTAGCCACATAATAGCCTTGTCCCATTGGCAGAGACGCATATATTTGGTGCCAATAAGGTCTTCCAGCTCATACTCTCTCTTCTCGAGGTGGCTCTTCAGATATCTGTCAAGCCCGTTCTTGGCTGATGACTTGAGGGTATAGAAGAAGTACTTCTCCAGTCCTTCTACTTTCATCGTATCAATATATTCGTTATATTGGTAGCTCTGGATGATGTTTAGAAGGGCGATGGCTGTTTCCGGGCGGTCTGCATATCGTTTTGTGAGTACCTGATGGGTAATGCGGTCCAAGGCATTATGGTAGAAGCCGCCATTCTTGCCTTTCTCTTCCAGCCACTTTAGTTCGAGTTCGAGCCAGTTGTCAAAATCAGTGTTTTTGGGCGATAATGCCGATGCGATGTAGATGCGTAATGCTCGGATATTGTCTTCCATACGCTGGGTTCCCTTCATGAGTCCAGCCTTTGTAATGTCGTCCAGTGCCTGTTGCTTGTTGCCGAACATATATTCCAACCAGGCCTTAGCACCTTGCCATAGCGCGGGTGTCTCTGTCTTGCCTTCGCTGACGACTTCCCCACAGAATGCAATCATCTGGTTGACCTCGTCTTTGGTGAGATCACGGATAAAGAGCTTGCCGCCAAAATTAACATAATAGTCACCTGTCTGTGACTTCGCAAGGTCATCTGCTTCTTGGGCATTGTTTACGAAATCCTCTAATAGGAAAGGTAGCACCTTGGAGTTCGGGTTTAAACGGTATTCACGTTGGATGGCGAAATAAGAACGTTTCTTGTAGTATTGCGTCATCAGACTGTTGTAGTCCCCCATTTCAGCAAACAGTTCTCCAGCTTTTATCTCCTGTCCTGTCTTATAAAGTGCGCCTGCATAGATATTCTGCATCATCTCCTTATAGACGGTCTCAATATACTGACTGGCAGTCTGCTCCCAGAAGTTGACATTTTCCTGATGGTTGCCTAACAGCATATTACAACGCATAAAGAGCAAGGCGTGCTGCGAGCGCAGACGTGTCTTCAGTTTGCTCTGGGCGTAAGTCCTGATGTTCTGCAAGGTCTTGGTGCGTTTGGCAATCTGTTCTTTGGTAGGATAGTCCCATACTTCACTGCTTACATCTCTTGAGCAGTCAAGGTATTTATCAAGATTCTGCACGTAGCTGACCATTAAGGCGTCACCTTTCTGACGGGCAGCATTGATAATATCCTCCTTTTTAGAACTGAAGCTGAACCACTCGTCGTCGTTCATGCCGAGATAGATCTTCCAGTTGTTGTCACAGATTGTTTCCACACGGTCTTTGAAATCCGTCTGGTCATAGACGTTGAACAGATAGTAATTGTGTGTGTCAAACCATCCGCAGGCCAAAATGGGTAGAACCGTGATGGCCAGTAAGTTAGTGATGATAAATCGCTTCATAGGTCTTGGGTTTATAACGATTAATATTTTCTTTATCCAGATGATAGGTGATGATACTGCGTTTCAGTCCTTGACGTTTCTTTTCTACAGCTTCTTTTACCTGCAGAATTTCTGCTGCCTCTACCGTATGCACAACGTTCACGCCTTGAATCACCCTGAGCCATGAATAGACAGGATATGCTGCAGCTAAGGGAAGAGGATAGTCGTCAAGTCGTTTTAGATAGGGTGACACGTCGCGAATATCAAGTATCGGGTTGCGTTCGGTCCATTTCCTTGGGTCGCCGGTGTTGTAGAGCATCAGGACTCCATAGTCGGCAGGTGGTGCTTCCATTGCAAGCTGGTGCAGGCGGATGGTAGTAGAAAGGATATGGGTAGAAGTATTATCAGGATTATTCGGTTCTAGCCAAGCAGCCCTCACTTCTTTGAGAAACTTGTAGTATGTCTGCCTACTCCGCTCCGTATAGTCGCAGTCGATCTGTATCTCATGTACATTCTTGATGTCGTTCGTTTCGTTCATCTGCTTAATGCGCTGCACCAGCTTTTGGGCAAGTCCCTTGTGGGGCTGATGCATGCAGTTTTCTGTGATATATACGGTCGGTATAAGTTCAATACCATCGGGTAGGGTGTCGTTGAAGTGAATGGTCGCATTGGGCATGGGGCCTGTTGCTGTATCGTTGATGACTACATCGAAGTAGCGACAGTACACCTTCTTGATATGATAAGTAGCAAGAAACGCTCTTTCTGTGGAGTCAAGTCTGAGGTCTGTGCGCCAATAATACACAGCGTTCTCCTCTGGCAATTCTTTGGGTTGTGTGCAGCCTACAAGCATCATGCTGATGACTCCCAAGATAGCTATTACCATTCGTTTCTTTGCTTCCATATTACTGCAAAGTTAAAACAAAACCAGTTTTGAGTCGGCCCCACGAACTACAGCAATTCTGGCAATTGGAAGAGTTTATTGCTATTGCTGCCCTTGATGAGGATGTAGTAACCCTCTGGACTATGCTCTTTGATTGCGGCTTTGACTTCCTCTGTGTCGTGGAATTTCCTGAATGGACAAGGGATGTCCTTGAAATTGTCGCCCACAAGCCATACCTCGTCATAACCTGCCGCTTCAAGATTGCTTACCAATAGTTGGTGTTCTTTGTCGCTGTCAGCACCGAGTTCGCCCATCTGTCCTATAATGGCCATCTTGCGGTCTGCCTGCATCAGACTAAAGTTTTCAAGGGCGGCCTGCATTGATGACGGATTGGCGTTATAGGCGTCTACTACGAGGTGGTTTTTTGCAGTGATGGTCATTTGCGACCGGTTGTTACTGGGGGCGTATTCTTCTAAAGCGGCACAGATTTTCTTACGATCTACACCGAAGTTTATACCGACAGCAATAGCTGCTAGCAAGTTGTTAATGTTATAAGAGCCTATGAGTTGAGTCTGGACCTTATGCCATTTTGTGGAACGCCCCTCTTCTTCGAGTGTCATTAATGGTTCGCGCCAACGGAACTTCAGGAACGGGTCGCATGCGATGATTTCTCCACTAATGCAACTGTATTGGTTGTCAGGATCAGTGGAATAGGGGGATAGCCAGATTTCCTCATCATCTCCTATCTGGTTTATCAGGTATTCGTTGTCGGCATTGATGAAGATAAGGCTGTCTTGGCGAGTACGGAGGAAGTCGTATAGCTCACACTTGGTTTTGATGACGCCCTCAAATGAACCAAAGCCTTGGAGATGGGCTTTCCCGACATTGGTGATAAGGCCGCAGGTGGGCTCTGCTGTTTCTGCGAGAGTCTTGATGTCACCAGGATGGCTGGCCCCCATTTCGATAACAGCAATCTCATGGTCTTTAGTCAAGCGGAAGAGTGTCTTGGGTACGCCGACATCGTTGTTGAAGTTACCCTGTGTATAAAGTACGTTGAACTTCTGAGATAGTACGGCCGCAACAAGTTCTTTCGTAGTGGTCTTCCCGTTGGTACCAGTAATGCCAATGACAGGAATGTCGAACTGACGACGGTGTTCACGAGCCAAATCCTTGAAAGTCTGCAGACAGTTGTCGACAAGAATGAACCTGTTGTCACCATCTGGCATGACACTTTTGTCATCGATGATGGCATAAGCACAACCTTTTTCTAAGGCTGATGCTGCGAATTGGTTACCGTCAAACGATTCTCCCTTTAGAGCAAGAAAGATACTTCCCTTAGGGCAGTCACGACTGTCAGTCGTAATCCGTGGGTGCTGTTGATAGAGCTTGTATAGTTCTGCAATTTCCATAAACTTCGTGAATTTTGCTGCAAAGATAGTGAAAATTCTTAATTCATAATTCTTATTTCTTAATTATTTTGTATCTTTGTAGGCGATATGGACTATACAATCAACGTACATGGACGGCTGATAGACCTTTCAGAGCCGCAGGTGATGGGCATCCTGAATGTGACGCCCGACTCATTTTATGCGGGTAGTCGTAAGCAGACTGAGCAGGAGATAGCTGAGCGGGCGAATCAGATTGTCGAGCAAGGAGCGACGATGATAGACATTGGTGGTTATTCCACACGCCCTGGTGCTGGCGAGGTTTCTGAGTGTGACGAAATGGACAGATTGCGTTTCGCTTTAGACATCGTGCGTCGTGAATTGCCTTTTTCTGTAATCTCTGTTGATACCTTCCGTCCCGATGTTGCACGTATGTCAGTTGAGGAATTTGGCGCTGATATCATTAATGACGTGAGTGAGGGTAGTGCTGAAATGTTCAGGATGGTCTCACGTTTACGTGTACCTTATATATTAATGTCTGTTAAGCCAACGCTTCGCGAAATCTTGTTAGGCTTTGCTGAAGAGGTTCAGCAGTTACGTGATCAAGGGGCAAAAGATATTATTTTGGATCCAGGGTTTGGGTTCGGTAAGACCTTGGGGCAGAATTATGAGGTAATGGATCAGATGGAAAAACTGCAGGTAATGGAGTTGCCTATACTTGTCGGAATTTCTCGCAAGTCCATGATTTACAAGTTGCTGCAGCTTACTGCAAATGATGCGCTGAATGGTACGACAGTCCTGAATACAATTGCATTATTGAAAGGTGCAAGTATCCTCAGAGTACATGACGTGAAAGAAGCTGTCGAGTGTGTTAAAATCGTAAAAACGCTTAATCGTCAAATTGTCAAATAGATATGTTCTTCGAATTCGGAATCAAGGATATTGTTGACATCCTGCTTGTAGCACTGGTGCTCTATTATATTTACAGGCTGATGCGTGAGTCACGTTCGCTGAATGTGTTCATTGGCATCATGGTGTTTATAGTAGTGTGGTTGTTTGTGTCACAGGTTCTGCAAATGAGGCTCCTGGGTTCCATTCTTGACAAATTGGTAAGTGTGGGAGTTATTGCGTTAATAGTTCTATTTCAAGATGATATTCGTAAGTTCCTGTATAATCTTGGTGCCCATCAGCAGATGAAACGCTTTACTAGCCTCTTCTCCTCACGAGGAAAAGACAAGGATTCCAAGGAGGTGAAGGAGACGATAATGCCTATTGTGATGGCATCGATGAACATGAGTAAAAGCAAAGTCGGTGCTTTGATTGTGATTGAACGTTCTGTGCCGCTTGATGATATCGTGCTGACTGGTGATTTGATTGATGCAACAATCAATCAGCGGCTTATTGAAAATGTCTTTTTTAAGAACTCACCGCTTCATGATGGAGCTATGGTTATTTCGAAGAAACGCATCAAGGCAGCCGGTTGCATTTTGCCGGTAAGCCATGACCTGGATATTCCGAAAGAACTTGGACTTCGTCATCGTGCCGCTATGGGTATCTCTCAGGAAAGTGATGCTGTTGCAGTCGTGGTGTCGGAAGAGACAGGTGGTATCTCGGTTGCAGTAAAAGGTAACTTCCGCCTTCGTCTGTCGGCTGAAGAACTGGAAAGCATTCTGACCAAAGAACTGGGCTGAACGTAAAGGTTTTCATTTAAATTTCTGAAAAATAATCCGAATACTGCGGCTGTTCGGATTATTTTTATTACTTTTGCAATCTCAATGTTACAGATAGACAATCTAAAAACAATTTTAATATAAAGCAAACTATGGATTTATTATCTCAAATTGTTGCGCGCGCAAAATCAAACAAGCAGCGCATCGTGCTCCCTGAAGCAGAAGAGGAGCGTACACTCTGTGCAGCCGACAAGGCTCTGGCTGATGATATCGCTGATATCATCCTGATAGGTAACCCTGCAAAGGTTGATGCTTTGGCCAAGGAGAAGGGACTGACAAACATTGGCAAGGCCACTCTCATTGATCCTGAGAACTATGAAAAAAGCGAGGAACTGGCTGAGAAATTGGCCGAGATTCGTAAGTCGAAGGGTATGACTATTGAGGAAGCCCGTAAGTTGGTGAAGAATCCACTTTATCTTGGATGTATGATTATCAAGACGGAAGGTGCCGATGGTCAGATTTCTGGTGCACTTTCTACTACAGGTGATACCCTGCGTCCTGCTTTGCAGATTATCAAGTGCGCTCCTGGCATCACATGTGTCAGTGGAGGCCTGTTGCTTATTTCTAAGCAGAAGCAGTATGGTGAAGATGGTGTGCTCGTTGTCGGTGATGTCGCTGTAACCCCGATGCCCAATGCTGCTCAACTCTCACAGATTGCTGTTTGCACTGCTCAGACCGCTAAGTCTGTTGCAGGCTTTGCCGATCCCCGTGTGGCAATGCTGAGTTTCTCTACTAAAGGAAGTGCTAAGCATGAGGTAGTGGATAAGGTGATTGAGGCTACCCGTCTTGCAAAGGAACTGGACCCTGCTTTGAAAATTGATGGCGAATTACAGGCTGATGCAGCTCTCGTTCCAAGTGTAGGTGCCAAGAAAGCACCTGGTTCTGACATCGCAGGTAAGGCCAACGTGCTTGTATTCCCTAACCTTGAGGTGGGTAACATCGGTTATAAGATGGTGCAGCGCCTTGGTGATGCCATTGCTATTGGCCCAATCCTTCAGGGTATTGCACGTCCTGTGAACGATTTGTCTCGTGGTTGCTCTGTCGATGATATTTATTATATGATTGCCATTACGGCCTGTCAGGCTATGGACGCAAAGAAGTAGAAAGGTAAAAAAGTAAAAAGGTAAAACAATGAAAATCCTTGTATTGAACTGTGGTTCGTCCTCTATCAAGTACGCTTTGTACAATATGGACGACAAAAGTGTGATGACTAGTGGTGGTGCCGAGCGTGTAGGTCTTGATGGTGCTTTCGTGAAAGTCAAATTGGCTAATGGCGAGAAAAAGCAGATTATGCATGACATCCCCGAACATACCGAGGGTGTGAAGTTCATTTTCTCTTTGCTTACTGATCCTGAGATCGGCGTTATCAAGAGTCTCGACGAAATCGATGCTGTCGGTCATCGTATGGTGCATGGTGGAGAGAAATTCAATAAGTCGGTTGTTTTGACAGATGAGGTTCTCAAGGCCTTCGAGGAGTGCTCTGACCTGGCTCCCTTGCATAACCCTGCAAACCTGAAAGGAGTGAACGCTGTGAAGGAGTTGATGCCAGGACTTCCTCAGGTAGGTGTGTTCGACACAGCTTTCCATCAGACGATGCCTGCTAAGGCTTATATGTATGCTATTCCATATGAATTGTACGAAAAGTATGGTGTACGTCGTTATGGCTTCCACGGAACTTCTCATCGTTATGTCTCTGCCCGTGCTTTGGAGTTCTTGGGTATGAAACCTCAGGGTACAAAGGTTATTACCTGCCATGTCGGTAATGGTGGATCTATCGCAGCTGTTGTTGACGGTAAGTGTGTGGATACTTCTATGGGACTTACGCCGTTGGAGGGTCTTGTGATGGGTACTCGATCTGGTGATATTGATGGTGGTGCTGTGACCTTTATTGAAAAGAAACTTGGCTTGGATGCTGACGGCATGAGCAACTTGCTTAATAAGAAGAGCGGTGTGGCTGGTATTACTGGCGGTTCAAGCGATATGCGTGACGTTGAGAATGCTGCCAAGGCTGGTGATGAGCGAGCGCAGCTGGCTCAGGATATGTATTTCTATCGCATTAAGAAGTATATTGGTGCCTACGCTGCAGCCATGGGAGGAGTTGACGTGATCGTCTTCACCGCTGGTGTTGGTGAGAATCAGATAGGTATGCGCTCAGAGGTCTGCAAAGGCTTGGAATTCTTGGGTGTTAAGTTCGACGATCAGAAGAACAATATCCGTGGCGAGGAAGCCATCATTTCTGCAGACGATTCTAAGGTAAAGGTTGTCGTCATCCCTACCGATGAGGAGTTGATGATTGCAACAGATACGATGAACTTGTTATAAGATATTTAGTCTCTGTTATTTAAGGGTAGCCACAAAATGGTTACCCTTTTTTATGGTGTGTCGGCATATTTATCGAAAAATGACTAACTTTAGAGAAATTTATAGTGAAATATTCGTTAAAGAATAAAAAAATAACTAACTTTGCAGCATTGTTATTCAGTAATTAATTTTGAGCAAGATGAAAAAGCTTTTTTTTGTTTTTGCCGTTTTAATCGGTATATCAGCCTGTAGCACGGATCTTACTGATATTGAAAATCGTATCAAAGAGGTAGAGGAACAGGGTAAGAACCTTGATAATCAGCAAAAGAAACTTGAAGAGGAAAAAAATAGGCTTCAGCAGGAGAGCAACCAGCTGGCTGAAGAGGCTAAAAAGCGTCAAGAGGAAAACGAAAAGATTAGGAAAAGACTTACTGAGTTTGAGGATAGTCTGAACTCTATCGCCAAGTTGTTGACTTTAGAGTTTGTGGCTGCTGATAATCCCTTGCAGTTGATTGAAAACGTGAGGGGCACCATTATCGGCGACTCTGTAGTGGAGTGTAGAATTTCGAATGTGACTACAAACAAGGTGCTTGTTCCGCGCTTCACCTTCCAAGGGTCAGTTGTGACAATCAACGGTCTGGAGGCTGAAAGTGGGGTAACGGCATTCGACTTTAGCAAACCAGTTGTGTTGAGTGTTATTACGCCTTATACTGTGAAAGATTACACTGTATATGTCGGTGCCTATACAGGTCTGCCTACCGTGTGGTTGGAGACTTCCAATCATGAGGACGTAACATTGGCTAACACCAATTATAGGGGCCGACTTAAGGTGGCTGGAGGAACATCGACGAGCGAAAATGGTTATTTGTCGCAATTGAACGTGAGCTTTATGGCACTAAGCGACTCTTGGTATACTTCGCGTATCCACGACACTCCACAGTGGGGTAAGAACGAATACGCCTTAACGTTGAACACCGAGAGTTCGTTGCTTGATGCGCCTATAGGCAAGGAGTGGAATCTCTATACACACAAGGGTGATCGCACGATGCTCCACACGATGACTGCCTTTGAATTGGGTGAGATGAGTGCTTTGGAATATACGCCACGATTTCATCATGTGAACTTTATGCTCAATGGCAGATATTACGGTACTTATCTGATTGGAGAGGCGTTGGAAGTATCGGAAGGTCGGGTCAATGTGGGAAGTAATGGTTATTTGCTTGGGGTCGGTACTAATATTGCCGGCGTTTCTTTTAATACGAGCTACCTCGATAAACCTGTGACGATTATCGGCCCTAATTCGTCGAAGACGTTCGAAGGGGTCTCATATATAACCAATTATTTGTTGTCTGCGGAGAATGCCTTGTTCTCTTCAGATTTTGCCAACGCCTCTTCAGGTTGGCAGAAGTATATGGACATGGACTCCTTTGTGGATTGGTATATCATTAATGAGATTGCCAAGAATGATAATGGTACATTTAAGGCAGATTGTATCATGAATCTGACACGTGGCGGAAAATTGAAGATGGGACCATTGTGGGGATTCGAGCGTGCGTTTAATACCAACTCCAGTGCTAATGGCTTTGTTGTGAAGAATGGTAGATGGTTTGCAAGGTTGTTTCAGGATCCTGCTTTCGTTTCGAAGGTGAAGGAGCGTTACAATTTTTTTTATACGCATAAGAAAGATATTATTAACGGCATCAGTGCTAATGCGGCATACTTGAAATATGCCATCCAGGAAGATAATAATAAATGGGAGACATTTACTTCGACGAGGAACTCTGGTGACAAGTGTTGGGAACTCTATCAGGGAACTGTCATGTCGATGGAGAAATGGATTAGTACCCGGATGGATTGGCTGAAGGGAGAGTATGACGCAATGAGTTAGATAAAAACGATGGAGAAGATGAAGAAAACGTTTTTGTTATTCCTGATGGTGTTTTCTTTTGCGGCTTGCAGTGAAGATCTCACAGATTATTATACACGGCTTGATGGCAGGCAGAAGGCAAATGAAGCCCTTAAGAAGAAAAATGACGAGCTGGCTGCAGCCAATGCTGCTTTGGCGAAGCGAAATGCGGATATTGCAGCGATGAATGCGCGCCTGAAATTAGAAGGTGAGGAATTGCTCAATAAACTGAAAGCACTAGAGAATGCTACAAGGCCGGTGGCAGAGCCTAGGCTGCTTTCCATAGAGTTCCTGGCAGCCGAAAACGCCTTGCTGTCACAGAATGTGAAGGGTGAGATAGTTGGTGACAGTGTGATTGAGGTTTGGCTGCCTTCGATAGTGAAAGATAAGTATCTTATTCCGCACTTCAATTTCGATGGTACGCTTGTTACTATCGATGGAAAGGAAGCTGAGAGTAGTGTCTCAATGTTTGATTTTACAAAGCCTGTCGAGCTGACTGTCCATACGTCGCGGAAATCGCTTACATATATGATGTATGTGCATGCGTTTACAGGCCTGCCACTTCTCTATATTGATATCGCTGGCAGACAGACGGTTACTTCAAAGGACTATTATCTAGACGCCTCTTTGCGACTTATTGAGGATGTTAGAACCCGAGCTGCTGGCGACGTTGTGTCGGCTCCTGTGCATATCAAAGGTCGTGGTAACAGTTCTTGGGGACAGCCCAAGAAACCTTACCGGTTAAAGTTTGACGAAAAAATCGCACTCTTAGGTGAACATAAGGATAAGTCGTGGGTACTCATACCAAACTATTCGGATAAAAGTATGCTACGTAACTCTTTGTCTTTCCAACTCGGCAAGATGAGTAACCTTGAATGGACGCCTGGATCTCATTTTGTAGAACTATTCGTGAATGGACATCATGAAGGTACCTATCTACTTTGTGAGAAGATAAAGATTGCTAATCATCGTGTTGCTGTAGGTGACGATGGCTTTATCTTGGAGTGTAACAGATGGGCAGACCGTGAAGATGGAAATGTCTATTTCTCAACACCGCGTATTGACCCTTATCTTGTTATAAAGGAGCCAGATGGAGTAGGCCATGGTGATGCCAACTACACATACGTGAGGGATTTCGTGATAGAGGCTGAGAATGTTTTGTTCTCATCTAACTTTAAGGATCCTAATGAAGGCTGGCAGAAATATATGGATATGGATTCTTTTGTAGATTGGTATTTGATTCATGAGATAGCCAAGAATGTGGACTGCATGTTCAATTTCAGTACTTATTTGAATCTAAAGAGAGGTGGTAAACTGCAGATGGGGCCATTATGGGACTTTGATATAGCTTATGGTAATGTGAAGGAGAATAACAATACTTATATCAAGTGGGTATTCCCCTCAGGAAACCTCCTTTCAGAAACTCAATGGTACACTAGATTGATGAAGGACCCTGCCTTTGTCGCTAAGTTGAAAGAGCGGTTTGATTATTTTTATAGTCATAAGAATGATATCCTAAATTATATAAATGAATCAGCCCAATATCTCCGCTATTCTGTCGTAGAGAATGAAGGTTTGTGGGGTACATTATATCATTATACTTATAAGAATTATGATATTTGGGGATCCTATTGGAATGAGGTTCAGGATATGAAAGAATGGCTGAATACTCGTTTGGAATGGATGAAAACAGAGTATGATAAGTTATAGTTCTTGATTAGTGTGATGCAATCTGCATCACACTAATCAAGATAATCAAGAACTGCCATGATTTCTTCCTCTGTGGATAGATTGAAATCGCCTGGGATGGTGTTTTTTAAGGCTGCAGCAGCAAGGGAGTAGTTCAGTTGTTTTTGCTTATTGTCGGGAAACAATCTAATGGCATGTAACCAGCCTCCCATGAAGGCATCTCCTACACCGACAGGATCGACAACGTCAGGAATATCCA
>JAEEGJ010024649.1_pt1 | contig 12444 bp, 10 predicted proteins | sample 8958761 | NCBI WGS metagenome assembly JAEEGJ01 (sample SAMN16246546, study PRJNA631951) | gut metagenome | biome: gut microbiome; feature: rumen; material: RS-attached | host: Bos | place: Iran: Karaj | collected 2018-10 | reverse complement strand
GGTGGTGCTGTTCAGTTTGGAGATGAGCCGCAACCAGCTGGTGAAGCGCATGATTCGCACCGAGGCGGAAGTGGGCGAGGAAGAATTATGTCCTCATCAATCCCACGCATCGTTTGCCCCGGCGCAGGAGGAAACGTGGACGGCAGGTGCGGATGCGGGCGCTGATGGATGGACGGCAGGTGCGGATGCGGGCGCGGGAGAATGGTGTTCCCATCTCCCCCATGCGTCGTATGCCCCGGCGCAGCCCGAAGCGGATGCACAGGAGATGGAAGTGCTGGATCGGTTATGGACCGCTTCGGACAAACTGGCCGGCGCCAGCGTGTTCATTGACGACACGCCCGGCCTGACACTGCAGGAATTACGTTCCAAAGCCCGGAAGCTGAAGACCGAGGGCGGACTGGATCTGATCGTCATCGACTACCTGCAGCTGATGCGGGGCGCCACGCAGCATGGCGGCTTTGAAAATCGTCAGCACGAGGTTTCGGCTATCAGCCGGGGCCTGAAGGCGCTGGCCCGGGAGCTGAACGTGCCGGTGCTGGCCCTCAGCCAGTTGAGCCGCAGCGTGGAGAACCGGCAGGAGAAGCGCCCCATGCTCAGCGACCTGCGGGAAAGCGGCTCGCTGGAACAGGACGCGCACGTCGTAATGTTTTTGTATCGGGAGGATTATTACAAGAACACATGGAAGGAAGCGCTCCACCCCACGGAGCTGATCATCGCCAAGCATCGCAACGGCCCCACCGGAAAAATTGATTTGTTCTTCAAAAGTGACTGCACGAAGTTCATCGGTTTGGATGAAGAAGCGGTGTGAAAAAAAGAAAACCCTGCTGCACACAGCAGGGTTGTAATATTTTTTATTGCAACGGAATGGATTAGGGTAAATTGCAATGTCATTAAGTTAAGCTAAATTGAGATTTACCATAGAATTGTTAATAGGGGGACTCTGCAGGTTCACTATTATCACCACCCGATTTCTTTCCGCCCGCAACATGTTTGAGGTCACCGTCTTTCAGTTCACACTCTGATAACTCATCAAGGTAAGCATTGGCTTCTTCTTTGGTAAGTTCAACACCCTCGGCTTTGGCTAACTCCATCAATTCTTCGACAGTCTCGCAAGCCATTGCTTTGGCAATCTGTTCTTTCGTTAACTCATTTTTGTTAATTGACATTTTTGCACCTCTTCCATCTAAAAACCTCTTTATCATGCACCAGCTATGCCACCACCCCTATTACAACGTTGGTCAGCTCCCAAGCCAACACTGTAGCACAAACCACCCGCTACCTGTTTCAGCGCATCACTGTCAAGTTCCACATCTTCCATCTCCACCATGTACGCCTCGGCTTCTTCTTTCGTCAGCTCTACGCCTATGGTTTTTGCCAGCTCCATCAGTTCCTCGGCAGTCTCGCAAGCCATTGCTTTGGCAATCTGTTCTTTTGTCAGTTCATTTTTGTTAATCGGCATAATAAAGTCCTCCTTAATATTAAATATTTTAATTACATCATGCTCATCATTGTAAAGAAAAACGGGAATTTAGTTTAACTTAATGACATTATGTTTTTAATACCATTTATTATATATACAAAACAGGTTCAGCAAAATTGACATTGATGGAAATATTTTTCTAATTATATCATACTCATCTTTACTGAGTAAAACTGGAATTTTTCGGTTTAGGATTAAGCTAGCAGTTCGCTATTTGGCATCTTTGCTGATCCGGTCAAACCCCGCTTATATTTTTCAGTATATCCATAATCTCACGGTTATACGGATTGGCGTTTAGCAGTTTTTCGGGGACAATCGGATTTCCTTCGGAACCATTTTTATAGAATGAAATAATATCGGAAATCAGCGTTTCTGTATCACGCTTCAGGATGTCCATGATTTCCGGCGTAAGCTCCGCGCTGTCTTCGGGCGGAATAAAAAGGGATGTGTTCGAATACAATAAGTCCGGATATTTTTCCTCTATGAGCATAAGAAGCGAAAACTCTCTATTTGTCGTTTCCGGGTCATCGTGAACAAGGTATATACAGCCTGTCTCTGTTTCAAGATCGATGGTTTCGGGGATACGGTCTGTTTTCTCTGCGCTCTCCACCCAGCCATCGTAAAAACTTTCCATATTGCGAAGGATTGGAACAATGCCCGATGAAGTAATGGCTTTGTCTCTGTCGGAATAAAAATCCTTTACGTATCCTTTTCGCAGCGGGTGATACGGTTTTTGCAGAAAATCCCTGTGGAAATCGCTGTCAAGCATACAATCAAGAACTACGCCGGTTTCATGATATCCAAACACTTTGTCAAGAAATCCGGACGGAGTGCTCCCTCCCATCACGCGGCAGTTGGCTTCAACGAGAACAGGTCCTTTCTCATCGACGATATACTCGCCATGTACGGGGCCGTCCGTGATTCCAAGGGCCTTCACCGTCTGAAATGCGTATGCAACAAGTTGCGCCTCTTTCCGGCCGAGTTCCATGACCGCTTCCAGGCCTCTGTATATGATGCGGCCCGAAGGGGTTAGCTTTTTAAGATACCGGAACACAGATGTCAGAGCCGGTACGCCGTTCCGGCTGACTGTATTCACGACATACTCTTCGCCGGCCACATACTCCTGCAAGAGCAGCCGGTTTTCTGCTTCGCCGAACATATTCTCGGCCGTCAACTCCTGCCGGAACGCTGCCAACAGTTCCTCTTTGCTGCGAATCCGGTGAACACCGACAGAGGCAACGCCGTGATCATGCTTCAGGATAAGGTCTTCCAGGCCCGTTTCTTCAAGAAAGGAAAGACAGTCTTCCCGGGAGGACACTTCCCGGCCTTGTATATACCGCAGCCCGGCATCTTTCAGGGTCCGGTGCATGACGCTTTTCCGGGTCATATTCGGGATATTCGAAACCGGGTTCCCGGTCATTCCCAAATCGTTTGCAAGGCGGGTACCAATGATAACGCCCTCCTCGCCTCCCACAAGCACAAGCAGGGGGTCAAGGGCTTGTACATCCCGCAACGTTGCTGCGTAATCGGGATTTTCTTTTATGAGCATAATCGGGTAATCTATCCTTGCATACTTGATTTTTCGTTCCTCGTCCATCAGCCTTCTGGCATATCCTTCGGGGATATACGATTCGAGTATGACCGGTTCATACCCTCTTTGCCTTATGTCTTCCAGGAAGTTGAAAGCGGTAGACATCGGTTCGGCGACTACAATCTTGTTTCTCATGTTTTGGGGGCTCCTATCGTAAGACTTACTGAATTCAAGCCGAAAATGTACTCATATTTTATTTTGAACAATCTGACTAACAGCAATTCATTCAGCGACAGCTCGCTGTCACCGATCCTGATGGGACAAAAGGGTTCTCCCGAACTTCTGCATGTAAGGATATAATCGCTCCCGTTTGTACTGACAAGAAAATCGACGGCGGTATCGGCCCCGCACCAGTCAATGATGTATATGCCCATTTCCTCGACAGCAAGACATAGTTTACCGGCAATTTGCGGATCCAAAGAAGCGCCGGCAAGTTTTTGGCTTATCCACTGCCCGATTTCCGCCACATTTTGCAAAGATGTTGCGGAATAACTGCAGAGCGTCTTCATCTGATACTCCTCATCCAAAAGTAGCACGGGCGAATATCTTCCGTTTGATTTTTTTACAATCCGGCGATTTATCACGGCGATAAGGCCCAGAATCAGAATCATGCTTACCGGAAACGAAGCAATCAGTCCGTACCCGCCGAACCAAAGATACAGGACACCCCCCACAACGGGAATCGAAATCACTTTATCCAATACGCCGAGCGCTGTGGCATACAGGCTTCTGTCCAAAGTGTTGTAGATGTCCCGGAGCACAAGAAGAACACAGCGGAGAGGATAATATAGGACGTATATACGGATCAGTTCGCCAATCAGTTCCAGCACATGCGGATCATGAATGTTGAATACGGCAGCAACGTTGTGGTAAAACGCGGCAAAACCAATGGATAAAACAGAACAAACAAGCACGATCGTAAACGTGACGCGCTTAGTCAGACTGCGAATCCCGTAATAGTCTCCTTCGCCCTTAAGCATAGCGGCAAACGAGGCGTTATTGTCAACAAGCCCCGTCAGCGCAATCGAGATAACGGAATCCAGCTGGGCAAACAGGGACATTGCCACCACACCGTTCAAGCCGAATGCCTGATTCATGAAATGATTGCAGAATACAGTCGTAATCAGGTAACCCGCCTGCACACTCCCGGAAGGCAGGCCTTTTTTCACGGTGTCCTTTACAATCTGCTGTGTTTTCTGCACCCGGCATAACGTTAAAGAGATTCTTCCGAAGCGCCAGATGAAGATCATGGCAACAACGACAACAATATACGAAACAAGCGTAGCCAATGCCGCGCCTTCACAGCCCATGCCGAATCCGCGAATAAAGACGACATCCAAAATAATATTCAATACATTTGCCGAGACGACAAGCCCCATGGAAAGGAACGGCTTTCCTACAACCGGAAGGAAATAGGTGACGTGCATCAGAAGGATGCCCACGGGAACAAAAAAACGCAGCACGCGTGTATAGGCGTTAAATTGCGTCATCAATTCTTCGGGACAGCCGAAAAGCCCCCCAAGGACAGAATGAAAAACCGCCAGCAACGCAAACAGCAGTATCCCCAAAAGCAAAGACAAGACGGTCGACGCCGTAAAATACTGATCGGCCTGTTTCTTATCCTTCTGTCCCAAATATTCCGCAAACAAAAGCGATCCGCCGACTCCTGTCACTGTGTAGATCAATGAGACCGCAAAAACGACCGGCGTTGCGAGATTGATGATGGCGAAAGCATCCGAACTGAGCAAATGAGAAACGATCATGCTGTCCGCAAATTCGCTCAGGGAAACTCCCACTGCAGACAGCATCGCAGGAATCATAAAATGTATGTATTTTTTGTTCAGGACAAATCCCGTTCTTTTGTATTTTACATTGTCAGTATCCATAATCAATCCCCGGGAAACGTTTAAATTGCCGCATGGTAATCATTTTTACTATTATAACAAAACAGCCGCAGAAATAAAATCCACGGCTGTCGGAAAAAACGACTGTTATCCAAAGAGATCCTGCGTTGAAAGTCTCTCATCCGTTATTTATTAAGCGTGTGTCGGCAAATGGCATCACCTAATCTTTCTTCCCAGATGTAATTGTTACTGAATATGCCGGAGCTCCGTTCATCCTCATCTTCCTCCACGGCTTCACCGTTCATAATGTATAGGAACCCGTCTTTGGTATTGGGGCGCAGGCAGAGCATAGACAGCAAGCCGAAAGCTTCACCGGTATGCCCGACCAGGTCAATTTCCCTGTCCTTGCAAAAACGGGCTGTGCTGTTGCCGTCCATCTGATACAGCCCCAGGCCATAGGAAAGAATGGTTCCTCCGTAAGTCTTGCCGTTCTTTGCCGCCTTGTCATAGACCCATACCCTGCTCATCATTGCCTGAACCGATTTGGGAGACAAAACCCTCTTGCCCCGGTATGTGCCGTTTTCTGCCAGCATAGAAAGGGCATGGGAAAGCTCTTCGCAGGAGATTCTAAGTCCGCCCGCTGGGGAAAACACGGTTGCGTTGGTGCCGGGAACATAGCCCTTCAGGCTGTAGGTATCCTGATAATCCTCCTGATAGGGGTTCTGCAGGGCAATGGTATCTTTCTTGGGCTGTCCCTCCGGATATCCGTCCTGGGTAGCCCTCCATGGGCCGTTCTCGTCCCATTTCCCGGAAGCATCCTTTTTCTGGTAGACCGCGCCAAGTTTTGCAAACTCTTTCTTTCGGAAATTGCCGGGCAAATAGTCCGCCTTGATATCAAGCTGGCGTAAGATGTGCTTCTTTTGGTATTTGTCGAACCTCTCCCCTGTTATTTTCTCGATAATAGTGCCCAGAACACCGTAATTCAAATTGCAGTAGGCAAAATATTTGCCCGGTTCTTCGCCCTTCGGTGCAAAATGATCCCCATTCTCGTAAAACTTTCCCTCTGGCTTAAAGAACTCCTGTATGCTCACCTGCGGCGGTATGCTGTAGACCTTGCCGTCACGCAGGGATGAAGTATGGGAAGCCAGCATTCTCACCGTAATCGGCTTCTCCGGATAATTGGGATTTCTGAGGCGGAAGCCCAGATACTGACTTACGTCCGCATCTAAGTCCAGCTTGCCCTGCTCCTGCAGTTGCATAAGCGTAAAGACCGTAAACATCTTGGATACAGATGCCACCCGGAAACGGCTTTGTCTCGTAAAGGGACGATTATTCTGCGGATTTTTGCTGTCCACAATCGCCGACCCCAGGAAATCGCTGAACACTTCCTTGCCGTCCTTGTAGACAATCACACCCATGCCCGGTACCTTTGTTCCGGTATCGCCTATCATTTGGGTAAGTTCCTCATGGAGTTTTTGCTTTTCCCCGTTGCCTGTGGCAAAACAGACATTTACCATAAGTAATAATGCTGCTGCCAATAAAAAAGAGAGTTTCCTTAACATGCTTTTACCCCCATATTTTTTAGTTTAACCTGCAGTCATTGCACGTCAGCAGAACTTTTCCTGCAAGCAGTAAAAAGAATACTGGCGTTACCTATAAAAGCAACTGCAGTTATCTACGGTTTATCGGAAAGACGCCGGTCAGGCTGTCGATGGCCTGTCTGTCCGGCGTGTCATAAAAATAGAGATTCTCGGCCACAATCCGACGTGTGTAATATTGAAGCGCCGTAGTATTATCCCCTTCCGGTCCTTCGCCCTCCATGGGGAACCAGCGGGTATCGGATACATGAATTACACAGGGCTTTTTGGATTCGTCCATTCCAAGATAAAGCATGGCGTGTTTTTCCGTGTACAAAACCGATCCGGGAGCCAGATTTTTCAGAAACGCCAGTTTTTCCTGCCGGCTTTGCCGTGTCAGTGGAATTATAGCAGGATCGTCCGGTGTTAACGGCAGCTTTATGCCGCATTGTTTACTGACCCTCTTAATGAATCGTGCTGAGCCGCTTTCTCCGGCGAACTCCCCCTTGTCGCAAATCTGTCCCAGATAGCCGAAAGCCTCACGGATAATCTTCGCACTTTGTTTGCCTGCCCGGTTGCGCTTTATCCAGTATTTGGCAGAGCCAAGCGGACCTTTCAGCGATTGGGCTGCAGGGTCAGACAGGTATTCCTCCAGCGTCAAATTTTGCCGGAAGATTTTTTGTGCGGCGTCTTTACCCACATAGCGGCAATGCCACGATTCATAGGTGTAACCTGTAATGGTAGTCTTTCCCGGTGGATAGCGCAGAATAAAACCGTGATTGGCAAGGTAGCGGTGCATGATTTGATAAGGCGTTTCCGTTGTCCCGTAATAATCATCCGTCGTTTTGCCGTTTTTGACAATTGTTACATCCAGCGCAAGCCCCGTATGATGTTCGGAATAGCCGGGTACGGCAACATAATTATTCACATAGTCTTCGCCCTCGGACAACCGCAGCTCTTCCGTCAGCTCTTTTTGGCGGGCTACACTCCGATAGGTGGACTCAAGCTCGATCCGGATGCCCTCCTTCAACAGGTCCGCCTGCAGTTCCGTAAAATGGGCATAGGTTTCCCGTTCCACCTGAAACTCTTTACCGAAACAGTTTTTTACTGTTACCAGATCAAGTTTGGCTTCATAGTCATCCGGAAGCTTATGGGTTTTATTTACCAATAGCAGATAGTCTGTCCTGCTTTTTTTATAAGCGGCAGATGCGACTGCTTTCGTCGGCCGGAGAACGGATGCCTCCTTGTCTGGCGTGGCAGCATATGCCTGGTTTATCGCTACTATTCCGGATAAAACAATCGCTGCCACCAGTTTTTGGCATTTCATATTTATATCGCTCCCTCTCACTGGTCTGTAGTGCATAATGTCACGGCTGTTCAAACATTTCAATTATTACCGGTTCGCCCCCACAGCGCCTTGCAAATGGCGTCCATGATCCGCTCTTCCCAAAGGTAACAGCCACTGAACTGCCCGGCAGTTCTGGGATCCTCGTCCAATTCCAACGGCAATCCGTTAATGACATACACAAAGCCATCCTTTGTGCCGGGACGGAAGAATATTCCGGAAAGCAGACCGTAGGCCTCGCCAGTGTGTCCTACCAAATCAATTTCATAATCCCGGCAGACCCGTCCCGTACTGTTACCGTAAACCTGATATTCTCCCAGACCGTATGAGAGCATGGTGCCAAAATAGGTATCCCCGTTTTTCTTAGCCGGATCATACTTCCAATGCGGGCGCAAAATCTCCGCTACGCTTTCCGGGGAGAGGATCTTTCTGCCCCGGAACCTTCCGTCATTCATCAGCATCTCCAGCGTATGGCCCAGCTCCTCGCAGGAAATCCTGAGCCCGCCCTGAGGCGAAAAGAACGTAGCATTGCGTCCCGGCTTATATCCTTTCATGCTATGGAATTTTCCATCAAAAAAATATGTCTCCTTTTTCGGCGCGCCATGACTGTAATCGTCTATCGTGCTTTTCCAGGGAGCTTTTTCATCAATTTTCCCCTGTGCGTTCAAACGCCGGTAAATAACGCCCAGCTTTTCCCGCTGTTTCCGGCTGAAATTGGCAGGAACATAGCTTGCCGAAGTATCCAGCTCCTTAAGAATATGTTTTTGCTGATAACGGTCAAAGCGTTTTCCCGTAACCACCTCAATGACCGTCCCTAACACACCATAGTTCAAATCACTGTAGCAAAAATATTCCCCGGGCGCCTGTCCATACGGAGCAAAATGAGCGCCATCTTCCCAATAGCGTCCCCCCGGACGGAAGAACTCTTTTAGAGTTTCTTGGGGCAAAGCACTATAACCGCCAGCATTGCGAATGGATGACGTGTGGCTGGCCAGCATCTCCAACGTGATGGGGACATCCGGATAAGCAGGATTTCGGAGAGTGAATCCCAAATACTTGCTCACGTCATCTTTGAGATTCAGCTTTCCCTTTTCTGCCAGCTGCATGAGGGTAAAAACAGTAAACTGTTTGGAAACGGATGCGATGCGGAACCGCGTGTCCCTGGTCACAGGCAGCTTTTTCCCGGTACTTTCGTCAAGATAGCGGCTTCCGGAAAAGTGGGAGTACACTTCCCGGCCATCCTTGTAGAGAATCACCCCCAACCCGGGCACCTGATAGACATCCGGCTTCTCTGTCATTTCATCCAGCGTCTTTCTCAATGCGGACCGGGCGATAAAGCTGATTTTGTTTGAAGAAACAGCGGCTGCAGCAGGAACAGCGCCTCCATCCTTTTCTGCAAAAACGGATAAGGGACAGGTTAAGGCCAGCGCCATTAGCAGAACCGCCCATTTTTTATGTTTCAAAGCAACGACCTCCTTACTACGATTTATTTACCCGGATGCAACACCGGGTCTTCCATAATGCGGAGGCTGGCCGTTCCGTCCGGGTTCGCGCGCATTACCGCACGTACCCCCAGCGGAATATATAAATTATTATCTTTGTGCCCGGCCGGTACGCCTTTCAGAACCGGTTTGCCGGAAAGACGCGCATAATGAAGCAACACTTCATCCAGACGGAAATCACCTTCTTCCCAGTCATCGTCGGCGCCGGTAAAATCCCCTATCAGAATCCCGTTCACCCGCTGCAGCAACCCGTTCTGCCAAAGCTGGTTCAGCATCCGATCCACACGGTACGTGGATTCGTCCACGTCTTCAATCAGGAGCAGCGCGCCGTCGCCTTTCATCTCATACGGTGTTCCCAAAAGAGAGGTAATCACTGTCAGGTTTCCGCCAATAATCGCGCCTTCTGCCGTTCCCGGAATCACCGTTTCCAGCCGTTTTCCCTCCGGCATGGGGATATCACCGGGATACAGCTCGCCTTTCAGACCTTTGATAAAATGGGACGCATTATAATCCGTCTCACGAAACCCTTTACGGAAAGAGACCAGCATAGGACCATGAACGGTCGCCACATGGCTTCGTTCCCCCAACGCAATATGAAGCGCAGTGACATCGCTGTACCCGATCAACTGCTTCGGATGACGGGCAATCGCATCATAATTCAGCTTGTCCAGCAATCGCGCCGATCCATATCCGCCTCGGGTACAGAGGATGGCTTTCACTTCTTCATCTTCAAAAAAGCGGTTGATGTCCGATGCTCGTGTGGAATCCGTACCTGCAAAATAACCGTGGGTTCCGCCGTAGGAATTACCAAACTTGAGCCGGAATCCCATTTTTTTCAGTGCCCGCACCGCTTTTTCCAATTTCTTTGTATCCTCCGAAAACCCGGGGGACAGAACCCCGATGCAGTCGCCCGGCTGCAATGCGTACCCTTTTGCCACAGAGCCGGAAGGCTTTTCGGCAAACGCAGCGCCCTGTATTGCCATCGCAGCAAGTAAGAAGACTGTCATTACTTTTGTACGTATCACGTTGTAACCCTCATTTCATAATTTTATTTTTTTTAATATTGACACAATCTGTTCAATCTCTCTGAACCGGACTATCGTACTGATCATATTTCACAACTTCTGTTCTCTTAAATATTACCATTTTTAGTAATCACCCGCAATTGTTTGATTACCCAAAAGCAAAAGGATGCTGAGCAATATTCGTTCAGCATCCTTTGTTTTTTTATGTCCTGATATTTATTCTATTTCGCAAATTTCCATTAATTGACAGTAGTATTAATGTGAATTGGGATTTGTCAATTCAAACTAAGTCCACAGATTGTTTCAATAGCTTTCAATATAAAATGATGGTCGCTCACTACAATTACCAACCGCAACTATTTTTCCGCCGGCAATATGTTTGAGGTCACCGTCTTTCAGTTCACATTCTGATAACTCATCAAGGTACGCTTCAGCTTCTTCTTTGGTCAGTTCAATACCTTCAGCCTTAGCTAACGCAAGTAAATCTTCTACAGTTTCACACTGCAAGGCTTTTCCCAACATTTCTTTTGTGATTTCATTTTTGTTAATTGGCATAGTGGAGACCTCCCTAAATATTAAATACTTTTTATTATATATACAAGACAGATTCATTAAAATTGACACTGTTGGAAATTTTTTTTAATTATATCATACAAATGCCTTTTATTATACATACAAAACAGGTTCAGCAGCTGCATTCATGATGTTGCTCCTTTCCAATGGTTATTTGTTTTTTTATGTGCGCTCTCTGAATCTGGCCAGAATTGCGTCCGGAGTCGGTGGACAGCCCTTTACATAATCCGCCCCTCCGGAGCAGCAGTTTCCAATGCCCAGTTCTGAGATGTGCTTCCCTCTCCACTTCTGCCCAATCACAATTCTGTCCGGAACACGAAGACCCTCTTGCTGCGCCAGATACAGCGCACGCACCAGTGCAGCATAACAGGCCGAACACGCGCTTTCAGCCTGCACACCGCGCGTCAGACGTTTCACCAGTCCTGATGCAGCCGGATATTCCGCGCCGTCCGTCGGCTCGTTCATGATGATAACATCGTCAGCTTGGATCCGTGTGCTTCCGGCGCCCCATGTCTCGGCAAGCTGAATATACGGCACGTCCTCGAGCCGGAGCCCCATCAGCCTGCAGCCGTAAGCGTCAATCTGCACTGGATCGGTTCCCAGTAGCATGCGGTTGGTTTGAATCGGGTTGCCGCCTTCTTCAAAGTTCAGGTCGCCGCAGATACTGTCGACAATCACCAGCGCAGGCCTCAGCACAGCTCCGAGAGCCGCAATCGGCTCGATTAGCCCGTCGGAATGGAACCGGCGCTTCTCCCGATCCGGGAGGCAACCCTTCAGATTCTTCAGCGCGCAGGTCATCGCCGTCTGGCAATGGCCCTTCAGCACCGGCAGATCAATCAGAAAGTCTGCGTCCAACGCCCTGCACGTAATCTCCATCGGGCGCAGGGCAGTCTGAACGGTGCGGGTCTGATCTTTTTTGAGATCGTAAAACGGAACGCCATATTTCGCGCACACCTTATCATAGCCGCAGGCCTTCATGGCGCGCTCAGTGTTGTCCCCAACCCAGGAACTTTCGATCACACTGATCCTGGTAAAGCCCTCTTTTTGAAGGTATTCGATGCAACCGGAGAGCACACCGGAATGTGTGGTCGCACCGGTATCCGGGGTGCCGGAAAGCACAAGATTCGGCTTGAGTGCAATGGATGCGCAGGGTGGAATCATTTTTGAGACCTGAGCCGCCTGCATAAGTGAAAATGTCATGCTGTGGGCGTCCGTTCCATAAATTTCATATATAATCGCCATTATACCCCTTTCACCTCCACAATCCCGATTTGTATCACTATTATTATAACAAAACATCCGCAGAAAAATCTACGGTTGTTGAGCAAAACTGGGATTTGTCATATTTCTATAACTGTTAGCACCAAGTAAAAACAAAATAGCCGCAGAAAAATCTACGGCTGTTAGAAAACATGAATATTTATGATTACATCGTACTGAACATTCTTTCCAGCGCTAAATTTTGGCAACGTCGCCGTGCTGATATTGCGTCTGCTCTGGAGTGTCA
>JAEEGJ010024646.1_pt1 | contig 12445 bp, 9 predicted proteins | sample 8958761 | NCBI WGS metagenome assembly JAEEGJ01 (sample SAMN16246546, study PRJNA631951) | gut metagenome | biome: gut microbiome; feature: rumen; material: RS-attached | host: Bos | place: Iran: Karaj | collected 2018-10 | reverse complement strand
CAGGCAGCCGTCGCATCGATCACCGGCCTCGTCGCGAAAGAAAACATCGTCGGCACGATGGGCATCCTCTACGGCAACGGCGAACTTACAACATGGCAGACGCTCTCGCAGGCATTCACCTCCGTCTCGGGCATGTCATTCCTGGTATTCAACCTTCTGTGCGCACCCTGCTTTGCAGCCATCGGCGCGATCAAGCGCGAAATGAACAGCGCAAAGTGGACATGGTTCGCGATCGGCTACCAGTGCATTTTCGCATATGTCATCGCCCTCATGATCAACCAGATCGGCGGCCTCTTCACCGGCAGCTACAACATCGTCGCGCTGATCTTCGCCTTCGCATCGCTCGCCCTGATCATCTACATGCTCTTCTTCAAGAAGTACAAAGAAGCTGAGAAGCTGACCGTCAAGGTCTCGAAAAAAGGAGCTTAAACCATGCTGACCTTTCTTGCCGAAAACATCGGAACGATAGTGATCTCGCTCGCCCTCGCCGGCATCGTCGCGCTGATCATAATCAGCATGGTCAAGGGCAAAAAGAAAGGCAAAGGCTCATGCTCGTGCGGCTGCAGCAGCTGCGCCATGCACGGCAAGTGCCACAAATGTAATTGATTCAGTCAAAAGCCAAGATTGGATTCTCATAACAGCAGAAAGGGCCGTCACACGCGCGGCCCTTTTTGTCTTTTATTCTCATTCCACAATGCCTTCTCTTTTTCGAGCAAATTGTGGAAGGTTTTGTGGAATGAAGGCACTTTTTGGGCACGATTCCACAATGCCTTCTCTTTTTCGAGCAAAACGTGGAAGGATTTGTGGAATGACACTTCAAAGTCTCAATACCTGTCTCAAATCGAACGAAGATTGAGACAACTATTGAGACAATCGCCCACTATTCTCTGTAGGCTTCTCAATTTTGTTCCAAACTGAGAAGGTCATTGAGAATGAAAGCAAAAATGCTCTGTTTCAGGTGCGCAATTATTGATTATTGATACGGTCGCGCCGACAATGTAAAATCTTACTATCCAAACAGGGGGATCTATATTATGCGGGAAAAGGGAATGATCTTTAACTTTGCCTACATTGTGTTCGCGCTGGCATGCGTTTTGCTGGTGTTTATACCGGTTGCGACGATGACGGACAAAGACATGACGAAGTACACCATAATCAGCTACAGGCTTTCGACCGGACTGATGATCATTATCCTTGCGGTCCTCGCGTTTGTTTTCTCCTTCTTCAAGAGACAGAAGATCATCATCATGTTCACGGGCATGGGATTCGGCATTTACGGAATCTATGCATTTGTCATGACGTCCAAGTTCGAGTCGATGCTCATCAACGCAATGCGCGCCAAGCAGGCAGCCGCCGATATTGCAGCGACAGCTGAGGCGCCGGCCGCCAAGATCACTTATTCGATCTCGCCGATCCTGTACATTTTCGGAATCTGCGCGATCTTCGCATTCGGAATGGCGGCGCTTACTTATCTGACGACGAACGACGAGTAATATCGAAAATACCAGCAAAACAGCCACGTAACATTGTTACATTCAAAGCCGGGGAACCCAAAATGAACAGCCAGACGCAAAAACCGAGACGGGCAACGCTTCCTGTCGTAATGGCGGTCATTCCCGCGGCTTTTTTCGTTTTCAACATCGTGGGGATCATCCTCATGGCGCTCGCGGGCAGGACGAACGACCACCAGGAGGCCGTGCTCGTCCTCGTGGGCATCGTCTCATTGATCGGCGTGTTCGTGCTGCCGTTCATCAGCCTGATCTTCGAGATCATCGGTCTCGTTGCCGCATCGAAAAGAAGACTTACGGCACTGAAGGTCATCCTCATAATCGAGCTTGTCATCACGGTCATCGCAGGAATAATCTGCGCGGTCCTGTTTTCCGCGATACTGAGGTCGTGAGCCGCGGCAGCGACGGCTCGGCAGCGGCGGCAGCGTCAGCAACGAAGGCCGCTGCTCGGAGGCGCCGCCCCCCACAGCCGCAGGCTGTATATTTTATTATTCTTTGTTATAATCACCTTTGTTGTGTTAAAGAAGTTTTACAATTACGACGATGTGGGGGGACATATTTTGTTGAAGCTCAAGAAGACGGCCGCGCTGCTGCTCGCAGCGGTGATGGCGGCCACCATGTGCAGCTGCAATGTGGACGAGAATGAGGTCCAGCAGCAGATAACCGGCGGATATCATTTTCACTGGATGGATTCCAATCTTTTCGAAAATATCGAGCAGATGGGAAAGCAGAACATCAAAGACGATTTCGCGGCGGCGGTGACTTACGACTGGGCCAAAGAGCAGGTCGAAGACTACACCTATTCGATCTCTTCGTTCGGCGAGGCGATGAAAAAAGTCGTTCAGAACAAGAGGGCGATCCTTGATGACAAGTCGATTCAGAACAAGAACGTCGAGCTGGTAAGAAAGGCCGACGGGCTTTTCAATGACTGGGAATACAGGAACAAGATGGGCGTTGAGCCGCTCAAGAAGTATTTGGGCTACATCGATGACATCAAGACGCTGGACGACGTGTCCGCATACATGCTCGACAACGACAAGAATCCGTTTGCGATCACTTTCGTTAAGATGGATTATTCCAACAACGAGGCGCTCGAGAATTACCGCGCGATGATGATTAGCAAGCCGGACCTCCTGCTCAAATACGCAGACGAGTACGTTAACATATCGGAAGACGGATACAAGAAAAAGGACAAGATCGAGAAGCAGCTTAAGTATCTTTTCGAGAGGTGCGGGTATTCCAAGAAGGATACGGACAATGTTATCAAGGGCTGCTACAAGACGGAGTCGCAGCTCATCCATCTCGATTACACCGAGATCCCCGATTACAAGACCGTGCACCCGAGGTCGGAGATCCTCTCGCTCGCGGGCAGCTATCCTTTCGAGGCGCAGCTCAAGCACTACGGCATCACGACGTGCGACCACTTCATGGGCGAGCTGTCTTACCTCGACAAGCTCGAGACATTGTACACGCAGAACAACGTTGAGGACATGAAGGCTTATTTCAAGGCGCGCCTCGCGATCGAGTCCATCCGTTATCTCGACAAGGAAGCTTATGATTTCTACATGGATACGAACGTTGACCGTTCCAACCAGTTCGCGCAGCGCATCGACAGGGACCCCGATCTCACGTTCTTCTCCATGCTCAATTCAACGGCGCTGACCGCCGCGGTCGACCAGATGTACCTCGATTACTATTTCGATCAGAAAACATACGACGAGTGCAAGATGTTCGTCAAGCTGATCAAAGAGAAGTATCAGATCATGATCAGCGAAAACAAGAACCTGTCGGACGCGAGCAAGAAGGCCGTCCGCGAGAAGCTCGACAAGATGGGCGAGAACATCATGAAGCCGTCCAACGAGGCCGATTTCACCGGCGTGGATTTCAGGTCGAAAGAAGAAGGCGGATCGTTCCTTGAAGCTTTGTGCGCCGTCAGCAAAGCAGAGTACGAACACATCGGCGTAATGGTCGAAAAGCAGTACGCCAGGGACTTCTGGGACATCTACGACGGCACTTTATCCACCACGGTCACCAATGCTGCTTACTACTCAAGGCAGAACGCGATCTATATCAGGGCCGGCATACTCGTCGATCCGATGTATTCGCCTGATGCCCCGATCGAGCAGAAGCTCGGCTCCGTCGTTGCGGTCCTCGGCCACGAGATATCCCACGCGTTTGATTCTTACAACATTTATTTCGATGCCGACGGCAAGAAAATCGATATCGTCACCAAGGAAGAACTCAAGAAGTGGGACGACGTCGAAGACAGGATCGGCAATCACTTCTCGGGTTATTCGCCTTTTGACGGCTGCGACTCGTACAGCGGCGGCAGCCTGATCAGCGGCGAGGTAATAGCCGATGCCGAAGGCGTCAAGGCCGCGCTCATGATCGCCAAGGATTACGACAATTTCGATTACGACACGTTCTTCAGAGCCTACGCGCGTTTCTGGCGTTTCATCGTGACCAAAGAGAGCCAGACGAATCAGATCAAGGACGACCCTCATCCGCTCGAGTTCATCAGAGTCAACTACACTCTGATTCAGTTCGACGAGTTCTACGAGACATACGGCATTAAGCCGGGCGACGGAATGTACATGGATCCTGCCGAGAGGATCCTTATCTGGTGAGGTGTCATATGCAGGGATTAGTTAAAGAAGAAATATTCACAACCATAAAGAAGAAAAGATTCGTTCTGCTGACGGCGCTCCTTTTCATAGGAATCATCGCGGCTGAGATCGCCACCAAGAACAGACTGATGAACGATCTGACCTTTCTTTTCAAGATCCGCAAATACATTTTCCTGTTGTTCAATCCGCTGATGGGTTCGATCCTTTTGTTTTCCGTCCACCGCAGGAAAAACACGAGAACATCGATCCTTCAGGCTCAGGACCACGGCGTGAAAAGAGGCAGAGCGGTCCTGTCCAGAGTATGGGCAGGCACGGTAATCCTGTTCTTCAGCTACCTGATCTTAGCAGTGGTAGTCGTTCTCCTGAGCTTCATCATGGGCGCGCATCTGACAGCAGACCAGTTCGTCCAGCTGTTGCTCGAGATCATGTGCAACTGGCTCGCCGCGGTCACGACGTATATCGTCTGCCTTTTCTGGCAGTATCTTTTCGCGTTCCCGCTCATACCGATCGCCCTGTACATCACCTTCATCTTCGTAGGACCGTGGATCTTCTACGATGCCGAAAACTACGCAAACATCGCTTTCCGCATCGTCAGCTTCATCTCCGCGAAGTGCAACATGGACGTCTTCTACACGAGCCTTCTGTTCAACAACCCGCAGTGGTACTGCCTGCTTGTATTGCTTGGCCACATCGTGGCTGCGCTGTTGTTCACGATGCTCGTTTTCAAGCTTAAGAAGCTGAAGGACAAGAAGAAAAAGAAGAAGGGCAGGAAAGGCGAAGCAGAGGAGGACACAGATACAACCGCCGAAGCCGCAGCAGACGCAGCCGAGGCAACTGAATCAGCAGAAGCCGCTATAGCCGCCACAACCGATACACCCGACGAGGTAGACACCGTATGATCGCTTACATAGACCCCGCAATGGCAAACTACATCGCAATCAGGGATAAGAACGAGCCCAAGACCGAGGACGACAAGCACCTCAACGCCCAGTGGATCAAGATCTTCCTGTTCGCATTTATACTCACGGCGCTGGGAGTCGCGCTTTTCATAATGGGCCTCATAAACCACACAAGGTCCTGGGCGCGCATGTCTTTAGTCCTGACGTTCAACCTGGTTTTGGATGTTTATATCGTCAGCAAATTCATCAAGGTCAGAGTCATAATGCCGGGCCGGTTCAAGAAGGCCGTCGCGAAGATCGGAATTCAGAATATCATCGCCCAGCTCAGCGACCCGACAACGGCCATCGGCTTTTTCGTTGACGAAAACAACTACGACAATCTCCTCGTCCTCACGCAGGATTACCTGATCCAGGCCAAAGAGTTCGTCTACGCCTTAAGGGACATCAAGTCCATTACGGTCAGCAAGACCGACGTTAACGAGGAGCAGGTGAAAAAGTTCAAGAACGAGCACTTCAAGAACGTCCTGCGCCGCACCTATTCGATGGAGCTCACCCTGCAAAGCGGCGCGAAGCGAAAAGAAGTCTTCGCGATCAACACCGGCGACATGCAGGGCCTTTTCGGCTTCATCCAGCAGCGCGCCCCGCATATTTTCATAAGCTATAAGTGATCGTTATATTTCTGGCCCGAAAAGCCTGTCCGCGGCACGGCATACTATAATTTTTCGACTTTTCGAGATTTTATCGGTATATTTTTCGCGAAAATACGCGTTTTTGAGACTGACTTACTATAATTTTGGGCATACCCTTGATTTTTATAGTAAATTTCGCGTTTTTAGAGCCGTTATTCGCGAAAACTTACTATAATTTTCGCCACTTTTCGAAAAATTATAGTAAGTCCTGCATTTTTCGAGCTTATTCAGGCCGAAATTTACTATAAAAATCGGCCTTTTTCGAAATTTATCAGTATGTGAAGATTTTTGCCCGCCAAAACGGACGAATCAGTCGGCGTCGTGCAACATTTTTGCCCGCGCGGCTGTATTAATGGTATAGATCGATCTACCGGGAGGCAGGAATATGAGGAAAATCACAGCAATATTATTGGCCGCCGCGCTCGGAGGCGCTGTTCTCGTGCCCGCGGGCTGCGCGAAGCTTCCGCGCAAAGGCGACATTCAGATAGACATATCAACGGTTGCTTCAAAGGTGCGGGAAGAAGAGCCGACCAAAGAAGCACCCGCCCAAGGCGCCCCCAAAACAGAAGCAGATCCCGGCGAGCCGACGGGCCCCATATCAAATAAGCCTACCCAAACCAAAGGCGGAGTCGTCAATCACGGGCATTCGATCAGTGAGGTCCTTGAGAACCCGAGGGAGCGCGAGATCAGGCGCTCATCAGACGTCGTCCTCACCGAAGAAGAGGCGTACAAGTACCTGATAACAAGCGTCACGCTCCAGAATATGGGGCTGCATTTCGAGCTGACCGAGACATCCGATAAAGATCCGGGCGCTTACATGTGGTACAAGTTCACTGTTTACAGGGGCGACCTCAAAGTCGAGAACGCGGAGTTTTTTGTTTTAGCTTTTACTGACGGTACGATCTGCGAGGGCAGGGCCGATTTCCTGCAGGCTTCGTTCTACGATGCCGATGATGTCATCACTCCCAATGAAGCGCAAAAGATATTCGTCAAGGCCAACCCGCAGTACGATGTGCGGATGCGTTTTGTCGAAAAGTGCTACCTGTACAGCGGCGTATATCAGGAGAGATGCCCGGTGGTATATGTTTACCGCTACAGCAAAGGCAGGATCTTGGTCAACGCAAAGACCGGCGAGATGATCGGATTGTGGAAAGATCAGATCGATTAATAACAGGGAATAAGAGGGGCGCGCGTGTAGTCCGTAACGCGCCGATATACGGGGGTCCGGCCGAAGCCGGGCCCTTTTTTCACTTTTGCGCAGATTTTCGAATATAAGAGACACAACCTTGCCGGAGTGTTGAATAAGCAACAAAACGGCCCGTCATTAGTGATTGGTTTGCCCTCTTGAAGTTGCAATAATGAAGCCACAAACAAACCACACGTAATGAGGAACAGGACAGCAAGAAGAAGAAACAAGAACAAACCAACGACATGCCGGCAAGGATTTTTCGTTTTCACCGCGCAGGCATTAAATCTAGAGAGTTAAACACTCAATTTACAATCGACAAATCCCTCGGAGGCTTATAGCTATTTAGTTTTGTGTGTTTACTGTAGTGTATGTCATAGTCTCCTACCTCCCCCAAGCGGCCCGGTCATCCTCACCCGGGCCGTTCCCTTTTGTCGTAGAGGATTGATGCCGCATGTGGTATATTAACCGTATAACTGAAGAGTTTTCTTAGGGTGAAAAGGGACTCTTCCACGCCGGACCGATATTTTGAGGACACTGCCATGAAGAAACGCACCCTGCTAAAGAACGCAACCGCACTCCTTTTGGTCTTTGTTTTTCTGCTGACTTCCTGCAAACAGGAACGTCCGCCCGAAGATGACTACGATCCGTTTCACCGCAGCGCGCAAACCTCCCAGACCGATGATTTCGGCATCGGAGGCGATGAAGGCGGCAGACCCGAGAACAACGGCAACAGCAAGGCGATCGATATCCGCCCCTGCGAAGGCATCCATATCACGGCGGAGAAGAACGCCTTCTGGAAAGACACGGACATCACTTTCAAGCCTGTAGATAATTCAACGAAAAACATTAAAAAGTTCGAACAGACTCTTTATGATGACGGCATCCTTGCATTTGCCGCCTTTGAGGTCGAAGCGGGTCTTGATGACAAGGAATTCATTCCCGGACAGTACGATGTTGAATACGATCTGTCAACCCTGGACATCGATTCGAGCATGTATGAATATCTCAAGGTTTTCCGTATGGGTGATGACGGTCAGTACTATGAGCTTAGCACCAACCTTGACGGCAGCACCCTCAAATTCAGCTGCGATCAGAATTCAGTATTATTCGTAGGTCTGATCACTTTGATCTTTGCGAGCATACCGGTCGGAGAATACGTCGGCCGCAACTGGTACTATATTTCGAACTGGAAGACTGTCTTAAGATACGACGGCAAGAACAAATACGGTTCTTATTACATCGAATGGGCAAGCGAAGATATTGACAAAGATCTCCAAAAGAAACTTCAGAGAATGAAGGAGATTGAAAAAGAACATCACGCAAAGGCTGAGGAATATCGAAAAGACGTTGATATCTTCTACAGATTCCGCAGTAATTACGAGGTTGCCAAGTACTTCAGAGACTCAGTACAGGCGGACCAGGAACATAAGAAGCTCAGAGATGAGATAAGATTGCCTGAATACATAAAAAACGAGATTAAATGTATTGATAATGCATATAAATATCTTCATGACGAAGAAAAAGTCAGAATGCCGCTACACACTGTCCCTTTCAAAAACACCAACCCCAGCGGCAAGGACGGTGACACTTATGCGATCATGGATCCGAGAGCATTTTCGACATCTCTTATAGAACTGCATCCCAAAAAGATCGGTACTGACAAAGAAGGATTCTATTGTCTTCAGCTTACGGTAACTCATGAACTTCTTCATGTTTGTCAGAACCGCTACCATATTCCCTTTAATCTCACTACGGATATGACCCGTTTTGATGAAATGATCGCGCAGTGCATGGAAGCAGATGCATTGGCATACTTCAAGCGGAAAGACATTATACCTGAAGATGCCAAAGTTGAACTGACTTCAACGAATTCATGGGCAAATCTGCGTTTACCTATAAATGGTGAAGAGGACAGCCTCGGAGACAATAAATTTTTAATTGACTGCGGTTATAATCTGGGTTCTTTCTTGAGATATCTGATCAATAAGACCGGCAAGAGGCCGACTGCTCATGCCTTGTTGAGAGAAAGAAGCTTTTGGAAGAGAAGTTCCGTCTCGGGAATTCTATGCACTGTTTTCGAGATCGATGAGAGAGAGTTTGACATTCATTTCCGCAATTGGGTTGCGTCCAACCGGATGGAAATACGTGAAAATGCCTTTACTTATGCAATCCAACAATTACCGGGAACACCCAAACAGACCATCGTAAAAAAAGGAAAAAAATATCACGTCAATCTGATCCACAGTGCAAGTTATTTTCTCACACTGAGGGCTTTTGAGATGGAGAACGGCGAGCGTCAGCAAATGATCGTTGTCCCTGACAAAGAGCTCAAAGACGTTTTCCCGTCTTCAAACATCTTGCCCGCAGGAGATTATAAGAAAATAACTGCCGGAGCATATACCCGTGATTATACAAGCGTAACAAATAAAGTTAAGGGCATTTCAATCATGGAGATCCAGGGTGACAGCAGCGGCAACAAGAGCGCGAACGCAGGCTACACCATCTACGTTCTTGATAAGACTCCCAAGGTGGAAGCTTCCACCAAAAACGACAAGGTGCTGATCAAGCTGCCTGAGCCTGAGCTCATTGCAAAAGACGGCGTCTGCGACGGATACATCCTTAAGATCGTTACTGATGCTAACAAGAAGATCGAAAAGGACATAACGAAGGAAATGTACGGCAAGACGCTTGAAATGAACAAGTCGCTCTTGTTTGACAATGAGACCGATACTTCGGTCAAGATCACCGTGACCCTGAACGAGTTTTTTACATCTACCAAAGACAGAATCTTGGGCATCGAATCCGACAAGGTCAATCTGACTGTCGACAGACAGACTAAAGAGACAAAGCAGACCAAGCAGAGCAGCGAGACCACCAAGAGCGGTGAAGGCTCTCCTCTTGGCGATGCAAAGGTCATCCACTCCAACGACGGCAAGAAGGCAAACGGCTACTGGAGACTCAAAGAGATCAATATCATGAAGGGCAAAGTCCAGAATACTACTACAGGTTGGAAGACGTCTTACTCCGCTTCTGCGTATTCGCATACGTACACGGATTCCCACGCCGGCAACAAGAGCATGAAAGCCCAGTATGCCAAATTCGTCGCAACCTGTTCAAAGCTTCCGGATAAGATCATTCCGGGTGACAAGGTCATAGTGAAGCTCAATTTGAGCATGGAAGACAGGGCTACCCACCTGCTGAGCGGACATGCTTCCATGTCAGTCGGTCTTCCCAGCGAAGAACGCAACAGCCTCAAGTACAACGACGGAATCAGGTTCTTCCCGACGGAGAAAGGTGCTGAGAACACTTGCTATGAGGATACCTGCGACAACAAGCATGTGCCTTCGGTCGAAGTCTACTATGATTTCACGCAGACCGGCGAAAAGGGCAGCGAGATAGCAATCCTCTTCTACGCCTGCTCTTCCAACACCGTATTCATCTACGAGTGGGTTGAGACGTAACTGATAGCGATCAAATCTAAGTGTACCCGCACCCCGTTGCCCAAAGCAGCGGGGTGTTTTCATCTGTTAATCGTCATAACGCAGGTATATAATCTAAAAATATTGATAAGCAGACGCTTATATAAATAGGGGAGGTCACCATGAAACTGAAGCGCCTTATGGCAGGTCTTATTGCTGTTGCAATGACTGCCTCAATGATTCCCACACTGGTATTCGCAGATGAGGCCGAGAGCGGTACGAAAGAACCCGCGGCCGTAGAAGAAACCGAAGCCAAAGAGGAAGAGAAGAAGCCCGCAGCTAAGGAAACAAAGCCTGCGGAAGAGAAGAAAGAACCTGAGAAGAAGGCTGAACCGGAAGAGAAGCCGGCTGAGTCTGAGGACAAGAAGGCTGAAGAGCCGGCTGAAAAAGAGGACAAGAAGGAAGAGCCTGCAGAAACTGAAGCACCCGCTGAGTCCAAGGAAGCAGAGCCTGCCGAGACAGAGGACAAGGCTGAGCCTGAGGCACCTGCCGAAAAGACACCTGAAGAAACCGAAAAGCCGGCTGCTGTTACCGGTAAGATCCCCAGAACTTCAGATTCAAGCAATCCCAAGAAGGCACCTATTACTGTTAAGACGATTACCAATGTTGTTATGGATTATTCAGGAAAGGCTACTTTGAAGTGGGATAAGGTAGACGGAGCTAGAGATTATTCAGTAGTTATAAATACAATTGAAGAATACCCGGACGACAACAAACTGGAGAACGTTAGTACAATCATTAACACTGCCATAAAAGAAGGCAGATTGAGAAAGTCTGACACTAAATTCAAGTTTACTATTTATGCATATGACGATAACAGTTACATTATTGGCAAGGCAGTAAAAGAATTTACATTAGGCGAATCATTGATCAACGTGAGTGAACCTTCTGTACTTTCGATCCCGGGCGCTAAGATTAAAAACGGCCGTCTGTATTGGAAAAAAGTAACCAAAGTGTATGTTTATGAATACTGCATCCGCATTAATGGTGTTTTTGCAGATTGGTATTCCAATCCTCCCAAGAATGGTGCGAATTTAAAACCGCTTATTAATTCGCTGATCAAGGAAGGCAGGATCGAAAAGGCGAAGAACAACAAATACAGCGTATTGCTGTGGGCATATGGCGGCGATGATATTGCTGCAAGATACTCCTCAACAGTAACTTACAAAACCTCTGCTAAGCGTACTCAGCATTATACTTTTGAAAACGTAGTTCAGAATAAAGGTAAGCTTAGTTGGGACGCTATTAAGGAAGCGAAAAAATATGTAATAGGTATTACTGATCCTCATGGCGGCGATGATGATATTGTACGCACCGTAAAAACAACTTCTGCAGACATAAATAATATCGTTGCCGATGAGATGAATTTTGAGGGAGCACCTGATTATTTAGATTATCGTTTGGAAGCATACAACAGTTCCGGTGACAGAATTGCCATTTATGATGGATCGTTTCATTTCGTAGTCCAGCCCAATACTCTGTCTGTTTCCGGTAAGACCGGCAAGGTCAAGTACAGCAAGCTCAAGAAAAAGAAGCAGACCCTGAATGCTTCCCAGGTAATCAACGGTGTAGGCACCGGCCGCGGCAAGATGACTTACATTAAGCAGTCCGGCAACGGCAACATCTCGATCAACAAGTCGACCGGCAAGGTTTCCATCAAGAAGAAGGGCCTGAAGAAGGGAAAGACCTACAGTGTAGTTGTTACGATTTCTGCTGCAGGAAATGGTGGTTACGATCCTTCTGAGGAGCAGACAGTAACATTCAAGATCAAAGTCACGAAGTAATACTGATCTGTAAACCGACAATTACCAGCTCCCCGCTGCCTCAAACAGCGGGGAGCTTTTTATCTTCCAATAGTCAGAACAGCGGTTTATAATAAAAAAATATTGATAAGCGTTTGCTTATAAAAAATGGGGAGGTCTATATGAAACTCAAACGCCTGTTGGCAGGTCTTATTGCTGTTGCAATGACTGCCTCAATGATTCCCACACTGGTATTCGCAGATGAGGCCGAGAGCGGTACGAAAGAACCCGCGGCCGTAGAAGAAACCGAAG
>JAEEGJ010024645.1_pt1 | contig 12445 bp, 10 predicted proteins | sample 8958761 | NCBI WGS metagenome assembly JAEEGJ01 (sample SAMN16246546, study PRJNA631951) | gut metagenome | biome: gut microbiome; feature: rumen; material: RS-attached | host: Bos | place: Iran: Karaj | collected 2018-10 | reverse complement strand
TTTTCTACAGAATCACACGATGAAAAGACGATGGAAAAGTTTGCCGCAGTCGTGATGAGCGAACCTGCGATTACGCACAATTACATTCGCAGCCACGAATACAATGTGTGGTTTACGGTCATTGCCGAAAATGAATCCGCAATCCAGGCTGTTGTGGATCGCGTTTGTGCGAAAACGGAATTGCACGATGTACATGTTCTCTCTGCGACGAAAAAGTTTAAGATAAATACGGTGATGGGCGCTAGCGCGCCAGTAGTCAGTAGGCAGTGGTTAGTAAACAGGATTGGAGGCGAGAGCGTTGTGAAGAAACGTCATTCTGAGCGTAGCGAAGAATCCAGTAATTTTCGAGGAAATCTCTCCGATGCTGACCGCACCCGTATTCGCACAGCATGTGATGACATTCCGCATACGCTTACGCCGTTTGAGGATTGGGGCGTATCTTGCGACGAACTCCGTGAAGACCTTGCTGCAAAACGCATGCGCCGCTTTGGGGCGATTCTCCGCCATCAGAACGCAGGCTTTGCATTTAATGCAATGGTTTGCTTTAGGATAGACGAAAGACGAGAGACGAGAGACGAGAGTGGTTCGGCGTGCTCACAAATTTTGCGCCATCCTGAGCGTTTCGATGACATTATCCAGAACGGGGCTGCGGTTCTAAAGGCGGGTTCGATTCTTGCATTGAATCCGCATATTTCTCATTGCTACGAACGTCCGTCTTTTGAAAAATTTCCGTACAACTTGTATGCAATGATGCACGCTCCGTCAGCGGAATTGCTGTCACGCTATATCGAAGATGCCGCAAAATCCATTGATAATGGCAATTATGTTGTTTTAAATTCCTTGCGGGAACTCAAGAAAACAAGCTTTGGATTTTTTCTTTGAGTAAAGCTATCTCAAATTCTAGAATCGGTAACCTACGCCGAGATATGTTAAACCTCGTTGTCCCCAAAGCAAAAAGGGTATTTGGAATCGTAGGGATACAGGATGACCGATTTCAAAACCAAATAAGGATATATGCCCCATGGGAGCGATTTCGTCGCCGTTGGTTATTATACCTAAGTCTATCTCAAAAAATAGATTAACGAAGCTTCCTGGGTCACTTCCGTTAAACTTGAATTTTCCCATTAGGGAATATACAGGATTTTTTGTAAGGGATATGTTTGCGACAAGCCCTGTTTCTATGTTGTTAGAAAATATATAACCATAGTTGATGGATATTGCTCCATAAGAACATTCAAAGATGTCTTCGCATTTATCATCAAAAAGGTGACCCAATGAAGTTCCAAGGTCTGTTAACGTTAAAAAGTTATACTCGATTCCTATGCTATGGTGCCTAAAATAGTCTCTCTGATTGACTGTTTTCTGATTGCTGTCGGCTTTGGTTGCTGAAGTTGTGTCTTGGTTTGTTCTAGAATTTGTATCTACATGACTTTCGCTGATAGGCGTGTTTTCAACATAGGCGTCCATCTCCCACGCGTTTGCGTACGAAACGAAAAATAACGAAATAATTGTTGCAATTACGGTTCTTTTAATCATTTAATGGTGTCCTTGAATATGTCGAAAACTGCATCTAATATAAATAAAATAATTGAATAAATCCAATAAAAAGATGTTTTTTTCGTATAAAAATAGATATTGGTTTGTTGTTTTAATAAATAGGAACGGTCGATTTTCTATCTTTGGGTTATGCGCAAAATTTACATGGCAGGAATGAGCCACAAGGTGGCCGAAATCGCAATCCGCGAAAAATTTTACATCCCGATGGATGTCAAGACTGAGGCGTTAAGTCGTTCTCCGTTTGACGAACTCTTGATTCTTGCCACTTGTAACCGTACCGAGATTTATGTTGCAAGCGACTGCGACTTGGATACCACTGAATTGGTCCGCTATGTTTGTGGCCTTACGCACCAGAACTATGATGTCTTCGCAAAGTTCTTCTACACGAAGGTGGGCGAGGATGTTGTCCATCATGTGATGAACGTGTGTGCGGGGCTTGATTCTGTGGCAATGGGTGAAGACCAAATTTTGCACCAGATAGACCGAGCGTACGAAACGGCACATCAGCTCAAGGCGACCGGTAATAGCTTGAATAAGCTGTTCCAAAGCGCAATACATACGACTAAGCGAATAAAGACAGAAACAAACCTGAGCAAACTCAGTTGTAATATTCCGTTCCTTGCGATGAAACAGGTGCAAAAGACTTTCGACGATCTCGAAAACCGCACGGTTTATATTGTCGGGCTTGGCGAGATGGGTTCGCTAATGCTTAAGTATGTACAAGAGAATACGACAAAGATTTTTGCAAGCAGCAAGACTTTTGCAAATGCCGAAAAATATGGCGATGTGCTTACTCCGGTTCGTTTTGAAGACCGCTACAGCGTTTTGGGCAAGAGCGATGTTCTGATTCTTTGCAGTGCATGCCAGGAACCGATTATCACGAAGGATGAATTTGAAAAAGCGATTCAAACTGCCGGGTCTGCTGAAGATACAGTTTTGTTGAAACGTCTTGTCGTGGACCTTGCTAATCCGCGTAACGCTGAGCCTTCTATCGGGGATTTGCCCGGTGTGCAATATGTTTGTGTCGATGATTTGGAACAAATTGTTTCCGAAAATCGTCGTTTGCGGATGATTGAACTTGAGGCCGCTCAAAAGATTTTGCAAGAAGGTATCGAAGAATTTATGCAGTGGTATCGCATGGACGATATCGCGAAAGATATCCACGTCCTTGCCGAGAAGATGGTGGCGACGGCGAATGATGAATCGGAAAAGCTGTTGCGTTCGCTCCCGGACGTGTCTGATGCGGACAAGAAACGCATCCATATGATGTATGTGCGTTTTGCGAAAAAGATGGCAAACGATTACTTGTATAAAGTAAAAGATTTGAATTCGGCTGAAGACGTGTTGACGTACTTGAAATGCCTTCGTGAATGCAATTAGGGGTGACTATGAAACTTCGTGTAGCGACGCGTAAAAGCGCATTGGCTTTGGCCCAGACAACGATGGCTGCTGATGCTATTGTTGCGGCGAATTCTGCGCAGAACGCTGGGTTGTCTTATGAGCTTGTCTCCATGACGACCGAAGGCGACAGACGTTTGGACAAGTCGCTTGCAAGCTTTGGCGGTAAGGGCGTATTCATCAAGGAACTCGAAATTGCGCTTCTCGAACATCGTGCTGATATTGCCATCCATAGTCTTAAGGACATGCCTGCCGAAGTGCTGCCGCAGTTCAAGCTTGCCGCAGTCTTGAAACGCGAGGATCCGCGTGATGCGTTCCTTTCGCATGGCGGTGCTACTGGCGTTCGTTTTATGGATTTACCGTCCGGAGCCCGTGTCGGAACGGGAAGCATTCGCCGTATCGTCCAACTGAAAGCGCTTCGTCCGGATATTGAATATGTGCCGATTCGCGGGAACATCCAGACGCGTATTGGCAAACTCGCGGAACTCGATGGCGTTGTCCTTGCTGCTGCGGGGCTCAAGCGCATGGGGCTTGCGGACAAGGTGACAGAATACTTTAGTACCGAACAAATGCTCCCCGCCAGTGGTCAGGGCATTTTGGCGATAGAAACTTTGTCGGATAACGGGGCTCGTCATTCTGAACAATATAAAAATGCGAAGCCGTTTCAGTCTTTAGCCCCGGCCCCCGAGCCGGGGGAAGAATCCAGTGAAATCCATGATTCTATTGTGCAAATTCTTGCTCGCGTGAACGATGTTGAATCATTTTGCGTTGCCTCCGCCGAAATGGCTTATTTGAAAGCGCTCAATGCGGGCTGCCAATTCCCTGTGGCGAGTTTTGCGGAATTTGTTGACGACGTTGTTGATGGGGGTGATGCCGCGAAGTCTCTAAAAATCCTCGGTATTTACTGGGACGAAAAGTCTGAAAAATTGCTCCGCGCAGAATGTGTAGGCACGGTAGAACTTAATTCCCCTGATTGCGTACAAGAGTCAAAAAAATTGGGTGTTGAACTCGCCCAAGAAATTAAGAAACAACTATAAAAAATCCCCGACAGAGTCGGGGAGCGTAATCAATATTTATTGTTTACTTGTTCGGCTTCGACACAACGGGTTTGATTCGTTTACCGCAGAGCGTCACGATGATTCCTGCTTGTGCGAACATGTAATAGGCCGTGTCTCGGCTGTTGTTCAATGTAGATTTCGGATCGTAATCATCTTTGGTAACGAAGACTTCGGCAACACCGGAGAGGCTGATGTCGAGGGAACAGCGTTCGCATGGAAACCCGATTACATAGAGCTTGGAACCGGCAGGAACTTTTCCCCGGGCGTAATGCAAAGCGTTGATTTCGGCATGGACCATGAACGGGTATTTGTTCGCCTCGAATTCGTGGTGGCTTATGAGTTCCCCGGAATCTGCATCGAGCAAATCGTAAGCGAGGAGTTGTTTTTCACGTGTGTAGGGGACAGTTTCGTCGTCAAATCCGGCGGGTGCACCGTTGTATCCGGTGCTGATAACGCGTCCGTCAGCGCTGACAAGAACGGCGCCCATTTGCGTGTTTTGGTCTTTGGAAAGGCGTGCCTGGGCACACATCATCTGCGTATAGACTTCGTCGCGAAGCTTTGCTCTAGAACTATTCATGCCAAAAAATATAGGCAAAATTTTAATGGCGAACTTTTTCTAAATTTGGTTTCGATGGAAAAATCGAATCATTTTGGCAAAGTTTATTTGATTGGCGCGGGTCCCGGTGATCCTGGGCTTTTGACCGTGCGCGGAAAGTCGATTCTTGAAAAAGCGGATGTTGTTGTTTATGATCGCTTGGTTTCGCCGGGCGTGCTCTCGTTATGTAATCCAGATGCTAAGATGGTGGATGTGGGCAAAATGCCGACGCACCACAAAGTGAAACAGTCCGAAATCAATAAGCTCTTGGTGAAATTTGCGGTTGAAATGCCGGGTGCGACCATCGCGCGACTCAAAGGGGGCGACCCGTTCGTGTTCGGTCGTGGTGGCGAAGAAGCGCTGGAACTAGTCTCTGCTGGTGTCGAATTTGAAATCGTTCCGGGCGTGACATCGGCAATTGCCGTGCCTGCGTACGCGGGGATTCCCGTAAGCCACCGCGGCATCGCAACGAGCTTTCATATCATCACCGGGCATGAGAAGTTAGACGAGAGAACGCTCGCAGGCTCGCTACAGACGAGAGACGAGAGAAACGTCATTCCTGCTACTGAGCCGGAATCTCTTTCAAGTAAGCCTCTCGGCCTCGACTTTGAAGCTCTTGCGCGTTGCCCGGGTACGCTTATCTTTTTGATGGGTATTGCCAACATGGACTTTATCGCACATCGCCTGATGGAATGCGGTAAGGACCCGAAAACACCGCTTGCTTTTATCGAAAAAGGGACGACCCCGAAACAGCGTACCGTCATGGCGACGCTTGAAACGGCAGGGGAGACCATCGTGCGCGAAAACGTGACTGCCCCAGCCATTACGATTATGGGCGGTGTCGTAGAATTGGGCAAGACGCTTGCCTGGAAAAAGAATTTGCCGCTTTCGGGCAAGCGCCTGGTGGTGACTCGCGCCGCGAAGCAAGCGAGTGGGATAACCGCACGCCTTACCGCGCTCGGTGCCGAAGTCATCGAAACCCCGATGATTGAAACAAGAACGCTCGATTGCCCTCTGGTTATGCGTCATCCTGAGCCAGTCGCAGCACTTGCCTCGCATGTCATTGCGAGCCCCGAAGGGGCGTGGCAATCCAGATCTGCAGATTTCAACTCCCTTGCAAATTTCGACATTCTTGCCTTCACAAGCACGAATGGCGTGGAAAGTTTCTTCAAGCAGTTGTTCGATGCGGGTTATGATGTTCGTGTGCTTGCTGGCAAGAAAATCGCGAGCGTGGGGAAGATTACCGAGAAAAAGCTGCTCGAGTACGGCATCCGCTGCGATTACGTGCCCGAAGACCACACCGGCGAAGGCCTTGGAATGCTTCTTCGAAGCATTTTAGACGAGAGAACGCTCGTAAACTCGCTACAGACGAGAGACGAGAGAGATGTCATGGCGCAAGCGCATGACAGCATCGGCTCGGCAATGCCTGTCTGTGAACTGCCAGTCACTGCACTCGCCTCGAACGTCATGGCGAGCGAGCAAAGCGAGTGCGGCAATCCATTGGATGAATCCCGCATCCTTCTCCTGCAGGGCAACCTTGCGGACGATACTTTGCTGAAACTTTTGCCGAAAGCAACCCGCTGGGTCGTTTACGAAACGCTTCCTGTGGCAGAACTCCCCGAATGGAAGCGCGAAGCCGTCGCTAGCGCCGATGCCGTCGTCTTTGCCAGCACTAGCGCCGTCGAAAATTTTGTAAACTTGATGTCAAATGTAAAAGCTTGTCATTCTGAACGAAGTGAAGAATCCAGTGCTTCTATGGGTCCTTCGCTCGTGGAACTCGCTCAGGATGACTTTATAAAAAAATCTCCTCACACTTCTTTCTGCATCGGTCGCATGACGGAATCTGCAGCCCGCAAACACGGCTTTAATACCGTCACCTCCGACGAGACGACGATGGATTCCCTTGTAAAGAAGATTGTGGAATACTACACAACGTCCCCTAATCACTAACCACCAATCACTAACCACTATTTCATGAAAGCTATTCTGATTATCGCTCACCACTGCATCTTGCCTGGGGCCTACAAGGGTTTCGAAGGTATTTTAGACAAGTTGCATCACGACTTGCCTGGCACGCGTGTGGCGAGTACGAGCCTGTTGGATTTGGAAAATGACTTGCGTACGCTTCTCCGCGAAGACGTCGAGTCGGTGACGCTTCTCCCTTTTTTGCTTTTGAACGGCCAACATACGAAAAACGATGTTCCCCGCGTGGTTGCGAAGCTGCAGGCTGAATTTCCGCAGATTCCCATTACGCTTATGCCTTGCCTCGGCGACTGGAAGGAATTCGCCGACATGGTTGTGGCCGGCATCCGCAACGCTCAATTAGACGAAAGAACGCCCGCTGACGCGGGCTACAGACGAAAGACGAAAGAAATGGTGTCTATTCAAAAAAATCTCTCGTCTCTCGTCTCTCGTCTTTCGTCTAAAACATCAAACCTCTTCTCCATCGAATTGAATCTTGAGGGTCGCAACGTTCTCGTTGTGGGCGGTGGCCGCATCGCACTCCGCAAGGTCAAATCGCTTGTTCCGACGGGTGCTCGCATTACCGTTGTCGCACCACAATTCGACCCGGAATTCAATGCGTTTTGTCGTCATTCTGAACGAAGTGAAGAATCCAGTCAATTCTCGAATTCAGCATCTGCAGAGCGGTCTTTATCGATCACTCTAAAGCAGCGTCCCTACGAGCCGCTTGACCTCCGTGGCATTTTTATGGTCTTTATCTGCACCGACAAGCCTGCTGTCAATGCGCAAGTCTCTAACGATGCCCGTGCCCGCCGTATTTTGGTGAACAACGCCTGCGATTATCTCGATGGCGATTTTATCGTGCCTGCGCGCATGGATTTCGGCGAGAATATCGCGGTGACCGTATCCACCCAAGGACGCGCACCTTCGCTTGCCAAAAAACTCAAGCAGAAAATTCAAAGCGAATGGGCCGAAGATTTGGCTAAAATTGAACGTGAATTTGAATGTAAATAGTTTTTTTTGTTTTTCTTCGTTGCTTTTATCCGTAATATTTTGTAAATATGAATACAATATTTTAATTACGGAGTGTAATATGAATAAATTGTTAGTTGTTGCCGCTTTTGGTGCTCTCGTTTCACTTGCCGCTTGTAGCGATGATTCCTCTTCCAATGCGAGTAGTTCGGGTGGTTCTACCCAGCTTGACAAAAAAACAGTTGTATCTTGCGACAGAGTGATGACTGTTGCGGGCATGAAACAACATTCCTGCCATGCAATTGCCGCTGACGATGCTACTGTAGAATCCTTCAAGGCAAAGTGCGCCCCGATAAGCGACTTGGACGATAATGTCTATACGATTGGTGCGGGTTGCCCATCCGCCAAGCTTGCTTGCGATGTTCAAAATCAAGTTGAATATTTCTATGATGATGCTGCATCTCATTTCTCTTGTGCAGAAATGAGTCCACATGCCCTTTAATCTGAAGATGCTTGTTTTATAAGATCGCTTAATTTGAAAAGTCTGGTCCTTGTGGCCAGATTTTTTGCATATAGAGGTTGGTTCGACCATTATTTGCTATTATTGCTCACGAATAATCCTTAACCACTGCTTACTTTTAATATCCTAATACCTAGTTATGATTATCCGTCCTCGTCGCTTACGCAGAAATGAAGTCATTCGCAATATGATTGCTGAAACTTCCGTCAACACCAATTCACTCGTTTACCCGATGTTCGTTGTCGAGGGAACGGGCGTCAAAGAAGAAATTGCCTCGATGCCGGGACAGTTCCGCTTTTCGATTGATGAAATCCTGAAGGAACTCGAAAGCTGTGTGGCGCTTGGAATCAAGTCGATACTCTTGTTCGGCATCCCGAATCACAAGGACGAAATGGCGAGTAGCGCCTACGACGAAAATGGTATCGTGCAACGTGCGGTGCGTGCGATTAAGACAAATTTTCCTAATTTGTACGTGATTACGGATGTTTGTCTGTGCGAATACATGAGCCATGGCCATTGCGGCATCATCAAGGATGGTGACGTGGACAACGATCCGACTCTTGAACTTTTGGCAAAGACTGCTGTTTCGCAGGTGGCTGCCGGTGCCGACATGGTTGCTCCTTCGGACATGATGGATGGTCACATCACGGTTCTCCGCGATGCGCTTGACGAGGCAGGTTTTTCGAATACGCCAATTATGGGATACAGTGCGAAGTTTGCGAGTGCGTTCTATGGACCGTTCCGCGATGCGGCTGATTCCGCGCCACATTTTGGCAACCGCAAGACATACCAGATGGATGTACGCAATGGTCGCGAAGCGCTTCATGAAGTGGAACTCGACCTGGAAGAAGGTGCCGATATCGTGATGGTCAAGCCGGGTCTTGCATTCCTCGATGTGTTGCGCCAGACGGCGGAAATCAGCAACGTGCCGGTCGCCGTGTACAACGTGAGCGGTGAATATTCCATGGTCAAGGCGGCTGCAAAGATGGGCTGGATTGACGAAAATGCGATTATTCGCGAGAGCTTGATTGCATTCAAACGTGCTGGTGCCGACATCATTATCACATACCATGCGAAGGAAGTGCTGGAAAAGAAGTTGTTTTAAAACAGGTCTCTGCGGGAATGATATAAAAAGGAAAGGAGAAAAAAATGAAAGAATTTGATTTGCTCTTAAAAAACGTTGGAATAAAAAACGCCATATTACAGGATGTTCTTGAAATTGCCATTGTCCTGATCGCTATCATTCTCATTTTGGCGATTATCCGTTTTATTCTGAGTTTTGCCATTAAGAAAGGTGCGGATGAATCGGCAAAACCGCTAATTTATTCACTGCTCTCCTATGCGGTATATATTGGCGGCTTGTTGATGATACTTCACATTCTTGGCGTAAATACCGCGGGAATCGTGACTGTGATTGGTGCCGCCTCCCTTGCGATTGGCCTTGCTTTGAAAGATACGCTGGGCAACATTGCTTCGGGAATTTTGTTGCTTTTCCTCAAGCCGTTCCGAGCATCGGACTACATTGAATGCGGTTCATTGAAAGGCAAAATTGTGGGTGTGGGACTGTTTAACACGATTCTCATTTCGCTGGATGGGCTTTTTGTGTCTGCTCCGAACAGCATGTTTTGGGGTGCTCCCATCGTGAATTTTAGCCGCAATCCCGTTCGTCGCTTGGATTTGGCTTTTGGAATTGATTACGCTGATTCTGCAGAAAAGGCGATGGCTGAAATGAAGATGCTTGTCGAAGCGGATAACGATGTGCTGAAAAAACCGGAACCTTCGTTTTATGTGTCGTCATTGGACGATAGCGCGGTTTGCGTTAATATGAGAGTCTGGGTCAAGACGGCCAAATATTGGGATATGCGCTGTAAGTACATGAAAGCCGTCAAGGAACGTTTTGACGAAGCCGGTATTTCGATTCCGTTCCCGCAGCGCGTGGTTCATATCGTGAAAGAATAATGGTTTAGACGAAAGAAATGTCATCCTGAGCGGAGTCGATGACAACTACGTAAGGCGAGAGTTGCGGTCAAGCTCGCTTGAACATGACCGAGCCTAGTAGTTGGTACATGAACGAAGTGAATGTACAATCCAGTGCTTTTATTAGTAACTATTAACTAGTAACTCATCAAGGGATTTTTATGAATCACTCTTTAAGTGAAAAGTTGTTTGCAGAAGCGAAGACGCTCATGCCGGGTGGTGTGAATAGCCCTGTTCGTGCTTATGGCAACGTGGGAGCGACGCCTCCGTTTATCGCCCGTGCGAAGGGTTGCCACATTTACGATGTTGACGGCAACGATTACATCGATTACGTGGGCAGCTGGGGGCCAATGCTTTTGGGACACGCTCACGACGCGGTGATTAATGCGGTTGCAGAAACGGCGAAGAACGGACTTAGCTTTGGCGCCCCATGTGGCTTGGAATCGGAACTCGCGAAACTCGTGATGTCGCTCGTGCCGAGCGTCGAGATGATCCGCATGGTGAACAGCGGAACTGAAGCGACGATGAGTGCTATTCGTGCGGCTCGCGGTTTTACTGGTCGGGACAAGATTGTGAAATTCGAGGGGTGCTATCACGGTCATAGCGATAGTTTGCTCATCAAGGCGGGCTCGGGAATGCTCACGACGGGCAAGCCGAGCAGCAAGGGTGTTCCGGCAGACCTTGCGAAATACACTCTCACGCTCCAGTACAATGACGTGGCTGGCGTACGTGAACTTTTCGACAAAATTGGCGACGAGATTGCCGGAGTCATCGTGGAACCGGTGGCGGGCAACATGGGCGTAGTGCCAGCGAAGCCCGAGTTCCTGCAGACGCTTTCCGAAGAGACGAAGAAGCATGGCGCTTTGCTCATTGTCGATGAAGTCATGACGGGTTTCCGCGTGGGCATCCACTGTGCGCAGGGGCTGTACGGCATCAAGCCGGATCTCACGACGTTCGGCAAGATTATCGGTGGAGGCATGCCTGTGGGCGCATACGGCGGCCGCCTTGATGTGATGCAGCAGATTGCACCGCTCGGCGGTATCTACCAGGCGGGAACGCTTTCGGGTAATCCGGTCGCGATGGCGGCAGGGCTTGCCACTATGCGTGAACTGCATACTCACCCGGAATACTATGTTCATGCCGAGGCGATGACGAAGCGATTAATTGCAGGCCTTCAGGATGCTGCAAAGTCTGCGGGAATCCCGCTTGCAACAAACCAGGTGGGCTCCATGGGTTGTATCTTCTTTACCGAAGGTCCGGTCACGTGCTTTGCTGATGTGCAGAAATCTGATTTGGAACTCTTCCGTCATTACTTCCTCGGGATGCTTGACGAAGGAATTTACCTCGCACCGAGCCAGTTCGAAGCCATCTTCGTGAGTGCCGCACATACGGAACGCGACATCGACCGTACCATTGATGCAGCAAAGAAAGTGTTTGCCAAATTGTAAAATTTGCGAAAGTTATAAACGAAAACGCTCCGTTTTGGGGCGTTTTTGCGTTAAAACGGCTTTTTTTGAAATGTTAAAATAATCTTATTTTCTTTGAAATGAGTATGGTATTATTTTTATTATCATAAAACAACAAGGAGAATACAATGAAAAAAATTGCAATTTTAGCCGCTTTGGGAGCAGCTGCGATCCTTTCCGGTTGTGCCGCTGCATCCTCTGCTGCATCCACTGCGACAAATGCCGTTACTGATGCCAGCGATTGTTCTGTGTCTAGCACGGATAATTCTGCGACGGCAACGACGAAGGGTGGATCCGTCACCTTTACGCAGACCGAAACGGGTTATACGATGACCTATGGGGGTGCGCTTAGCTCTCTTGAACCAAAAGAATTCGATGTAAAGGTTGGCAAGGAACAGTTGCTCGACATGGCCAACAAATATTGCGAAGACAATAAATAAATTAAAACATCTCGGTATTGTCAAAAAATCCGGCTTCGTTTGAAACCGGATTTTTCATTATTATTATTTACCGATTCCGTCGTTCGCATTTTTCGCATCCGCGTTTTCGGTCTCGGCATTTCCCGCCCCAGCATTCTGCGCTTCGGCGTCAGCAGTTTCCTTGTCCTTGTCGCGGATTGTCGCACGGCGGATTTTACCGCTAATTGTTTTCGGCAGTTCTGTCACGAAGTCGATAATTCGCGGACTCTTGTAGCTTGCGGCAATGTTCTTTGCAAAAAGCTGGATTTCTTTGGCGAGATCCTTCGATGCTTCGTAGCCTTTCTGCAAAACGACTGTTGCCTTGACCGCCTGGCCGCGGGACTTGTCTTCGACACCTGTCACGGCTACTTCCAAGACGGCGGGGTGCTTGTGCAGCACTTCTTCGACTTCGAAGGGGCTGATGCGGTAACCGGAACTCTTGATGAGGTCGTCGGTACGGCCTACGACCCAGTAAAAACCTT
>JAEEGJ010024644.1_pt1 | contig 12446 bp, 11 predicted proteins | sample 8958761 | NCBI WGS metagenome assembly JAEEGJ01 (sample SAMN16246546, study PRJNA631951) | gut metagenome | biome: gut microbiome; feature: rumen; material: RS-attached | host: Bos | place: Iran: Karaj | collected 2018-10 | reverse complement strand
GGCACAAGGGTAATAGAATAATAAGAGGTGATAATATGAAAAATAAATTAAGAATTTTTACAATTTTAGTTACAGTGTTAATACTATCTGTTTGTTCTAAAGCCTTTGCTGCTTCAGGTAGTTTATCGGTTAGTCCTTCAAGTGTAACTGTTGGGAAACAATTTTATGTTAAGGTTGATGTTGATAACGCCGCTGCATGGAATGTTCATGTTAGGTCTGAAGGCCCTGTAACTAATTGTACACTTGATAGAGTTGGGGATACTGGTGACGAATCTAATCAACATAATGATTTTGGTATTAATTGTACAGCAACTGCTGTTGGAACTATAACAATAAAATTATCTGGAGATGTTTCTCAGGCAAATGAAGATCATTCAATTTCTAAGGCATATTTGAATGCAACTAAAACAGTTCAAGTTTCTGAAGAAACTACGCCAGCTCCAACACCATCTGGTGGTGGAAATAATAACAATAATAACAATAACAATAATAACAATAATAACAATAATAATAACAAACAAGAAGAAAAGAAATCTAATGACTGTTCACTTAGTGCTTTAAGCATTGAAGGATATAATCTTGTTAGAGTAGATGATAATAAATATACTTTAGAAGTTAAAAATGATATTACTTCTATTAATGTAACTGCTAAAGCAAATTATTATAAAGCTAACGTAGAAGGTGCAGGAGTATATGAACTAGTTGAAGGAGAAAATCCTATAACTATTACAGTAACTGCTGAAGATGGAACTAAGAATGTAATTAATATTGTTATTACAAGAAAAGAAAAGGAAAAAGAAATAATTCCTATTGAACCAGAAAAGAAAGAAGAACCTAAAAAAGAAACAAAGAAAAAGATTAATATTACTCCAAAAGATTATTTAATATTTGGATCATTACTATTAAATGTATTATTAATAGTGGCGTTAGTAGTATTATATTTAAAACATCAAAAACTATTAGATTCTACTAAGAACATGGTTGTAGCATCAAGTGATTTTCCTTTTGAATATTTAAGCGAAAATGAGAAGTAATTCTCATTTTTTTGTGGTATAATTATCTAGTACAATTGAAAGGATATTAACATGATTAAATTATTAAAAGCGTTTAAATTTAGAGACTGGTTAATAGTTTTAATGTGTATTTTATTAACTTATATTAATGTACAATTAGAACTTAAAATACCAGATTATATGTCTGAAATAACTACATTAATTCAAACTAATAGTAGTACTATGTCTCATGATATATTAGTGCAAGGTATGTGGATGACATTATTTGCACTTGGAAGTTTTGTATGTGCGGGTATATCTATTTATTTTGCTGCTAAATTATCATCTTCATTTAGTTTGAATGTTAGAAGCAAATTATTTAATAAAGTAGAAAGCTTTGGAATAGAAGAAATGAAGAAGTTTTCAACGCCTTCATTAATTACTAGAACTACTAATGATATTACTCAAATAGAAATGCTTATAGCTATGGGACTTCATATGATGCTTAGAGCTCCTATTATGTGTGCATTAGCTATTACTAAGATAGTTAATAAAAGTATTGAATGGAGTATGCTTTTAGCAGGTTGTATAGTACTTTTATTATCAGTTATATTAGCTATACTTTTAATAGTTTTACCTAAGTTTAAAATTATTCAAAAACTAATTGATAGAATAAATGGAGTAACTAGAGAAAATCTAACTGGTATTAGAGTTATTAGAGCATTTAATGCAGAAAAGTTTCAAAAGGAGAGATTTGAGAAAGCTAATGATGATTTAACTAAGAACCAATTATTTACACAAAGAAGTTTAGCATTTTTAAGCCCTGTAATGAATATAGTTATGCATGGTTTAACGTTTGGAATATATATTATTGGAGCCTATTTAATATATAATTCTATGATGAGTGAAAAGATAGAGTTATTCTCAAATATGGTTGTATTTACTTCATATGGTATGCAAGTAATTATGTCATTTTTAATGCTTGCATTTATATTTATGATAGGACCAAGAGCGGCTATTTCTGCATCACGTATTAATGAAGTACTAGATGAAGATATTAAGATTAAAGAAGGCACTTATAATAAAGATACTAAAGAACATGGAACAGTTGAATTTAAAAATGTTTCATTTAAGTATCCTGATGCTGATGAATATATATTAGAGAATATTTCATTTAAAGTTAATAAAGGAGAAACTGTTGCATTTATTGGATCTACTGGATCAGGTAAAAGTACTCTTATTAATTTAATACCAAGATTATATGATGCTACTTCAGGAGAAGTATTAGTAGATGGTATAAATGTTAAAGAATATACATTTAAAAACCTAAATAATAAAGTAGGTTATATACCTCAAAAAGCAGTTATGTTTACAGGATCTGTTAAAGATAATATTACTTATGGTGAATCATCAAAAAGAGTATCTGAAGATGATATAAAAGAGGCTTTAAAAATATCTCAAGCAAATTTTATAAACAAGTTAGAAAAGGGAATAGATTCTCATGTAGCAAGAGGAGGTACTAATCTTTCTGGAGGTCAAAAACAAAGACTATCTATTGCTAGAACTATAGCTAGACATCCAGAAATATTTATATTTGATGATACATTCTCAGCACTAGATTATAAAACTGATTTAAACTTAAGAAAAGAACTAAAAAAATATACTAAAGATTCAACTAATTTAATAGTTGCTCAAAGAATAGGGACAATTATGAATGCTGATAAGATATTAGTATTAGATAATGGAAAATGTGTAGGCGTAGGTACTCATAAAGAATTATTAAAGTCTTGTGATGTATATAAAGAAATTGCCTTATCACAATTAAGTGAGGAGGAACTACAAAATGCCTAGAATGAATAGTAGAGTACAAGAAAAACCAAAGAATTTATTTGGTTCTTTAAGTAAGCTTTTTAAGAGTTTAAAAACTTGGAATGCTTTATTAATAATATCTATATTACTTGCTATTATTAGTTCTGTATTTAGTATAATAGCACCTAATAAATTATCTGATTTAACAGATGAAATAACTGAAGGTATTAAACCTAATACTGATAAGTTAATGGAAATTAATAGTTTAATAACTACTAATTATGGAGGACCTATAGTAATAGATGGAACTACTATAACTATAGAAGATCAAGCAAAATATTTAGAGATTGTTTCTACAATAGATATGAATGATAGAAATGATATGCTAAGTAAGTTTGATAAGTTACCAAAGAGTATTTATAATTTAGTTAAACCTACAATGAATATTGATAATATTAAAGCAATAGCATTAATATTAATAATTCTTTATGGACTAAGTGCTATATTTAGTTATATTCAAGGTTATAGTATGACTACTATAGCTAATAAGTTTGCTAAGAAACTTAGAAGTGACATATCTAATAAAATTAATAGATTACCACTTAAGTTTTTTGATAGTCATGAAACTGGAGATATCTTATCTAGACTTACAAATGATGTAGATACTATGTCATTTATTTTAAGTCAGTCTTTAGTATCTCTAATATCTAATTTAACACTATTTTTAGGGTCATTAGTAATGATGTTCTATACAAACTATATAATGGCACTAACTGCTATTGGAGCTAGTTTATTTGGCTTCTTATTCATGTTTATAATGTTATCTAAATCACAAAAGTATTTTACTAGAAAACAAAAAGAACTTGGTGATTTAAATGGATATATTGAAGAAATGTATTCTGGTTATATAGTTACTAAAACATGTAATGGAGAAAAAGAAACTAGAAAAGAATTTGATAAATTAAATAATGGTTTATATAAGAGTAATATGATGAGTCAATTCCTATCTGGAATGATGGGTCCATTTATGGGATTTATAAGTAATTTTGGATATGTAGCAGTATGTGTAGTAGGTGCATTACTTGTATCTAAAAATACTATTACATTTGGTGTAATTGTTGCATTTATGATTTATATTAGACTATTTACTAATCCATTAAATCAAATAGCGCAAGCTATGACATCTATGCAATCTACTGCAGCAGCTTCTGAAAGAGTATTTGAGTTCTTAGAAGAAAAAGAAATGTCTACTCAAAAACATATAACTAAGAAATTAGATAAGAATAAAGTTAAAGGTGAAATAGTATTTGATCATGTTAAATTTGGATATGATGAAGATAAAACTATTATTAAAGACTTTAGTGCAAAAGTAAAACCAGGAGAGAAAGTTGCAATAGTAGGTCCTACTGGAGCAGGTAAAACTACAATGGTTAATTTACTTATGAAATTCTATGAAATTAATTCAGGTAATATTACTATTGATGGTGTATCTATTAATGATTTAACTAGAGAAAATATTCATGAACTTTTCTGTATGGTACTTCAAGATACTTGGTTATTTGAAGGCACAGTTAGAGATAATATTAGATATAATAATCTAAAAGTAACTGATGATGAAATAATGAATGTATGTAAGATAGTAGGGGTAGATCACTTTATTAAATCTTTACCTCATGGATTAGACTCTATGATAGAGGATAATGAAGCAATATCATCTGGTCAAAAACAATTATTTACTATTGCTAGAGGTATGATAGAGGATTCTCCTTTCTTAATACTAGATGAAGCAACGTCTAACGTAGATACAAGAACTGAAGAATTAGTTCAAAAAGCAATGGATAAGTTAACAGTAGGCAGAACCTCATTTATAATAGCTCATAGATTGTCTACTATTAAAAATGCTGATTTAATACTAGTTATGAAAGACGGAAATATAGTAGAAACAGGTAATCATAAAGAATTAATGAAGCAAAATGGATTCTATGCAGAACTATATAATTCACAATTTGAAAAAATAAATTAAAAAGAGAAAACTATTTCTCTTTTTCTTTAATTTTTATGTTATAATTTAAAGTGTATATAATAGGAGTTGGAATATGAAAAAGATATTAAGTAGTGTTAAAGATTTTATATTAAAACACAAGGTATTAGTTTTAATAACTTTGGGAGTAATTATTTTACTAATAGCACTTATTTGTATATTTACAAGAAGTAGTGTAGATAAAGTAAAAAGAGTAAGCAAAGTATTATCAAATAGTTACTATAAAGTAGAATGTATGAATACTAATTGTGATTATATTATTGCTTATAAAGGTGATTTAATCGGTAAAACTAAGATTAAAATATTAGATGCTAAAGGTAAAAAAGTAGCTTCTTATACTGAAAAGTTTAATACAGATAAGATGATTATTAGAAATATTTTTGCAGTTAATAAAAATTATATTATATTTAATAAAACTGATGCTAATAATAATAATAAATCAGCAGGATATTCTTTAGCTAAAACTAATGGTAGAGAAATATATAATACAGAAAATAAATTAGAAGCTTTAAACGAATATTTATTAAGTGAAAAATTAGAGGAATCTTATAATATTTTAACTAAAGAAGGTAAAGTTTTATTTACTAATGTTAAAGATATTAAAGGTTATTATGACAATAAGATTTTAACTGCTAATATTAAGAATGAGGACTTTATTTTAGATGTAAAGGGTAATACTATTCTTAATGGTTATAAGATTGTTAAACAAGTAAAAGATGAAGATGATAATACTCTTTATTTAGTAGTTCAAGATTCTGATAAGAATGCTTATTATTACTATGATATTAAGAGTAATAAAGTATCAGGAGATCCATTTAACAGCTATACTAATGGTTCTAATACTGGTGAATTAGTTATAACTAAAAAATATAATAATGATTATGTTAAATATGTTTTAAAAGCTAATGGTAAAACTACTAAGTTAAGTAGTGTATCTTATGATGATTTAAAATCAATTGATGTTAGTAAATTTGATATAGTATATGATAGTTATATTATTAAAGAACAAGCTTCTATTTTAGTAAGAAATAAAACAGAAAATTCATTTGGTGTTTATAATTTAAAAACTAACAAATATACTAAATTATTTGATGGCTCAGCTAGTTCTTTAAATAAATTATTATCTAATGAAAAAGAATTATATGTAGGTATTAACTTTAAATCAGATGATGTTAACAAGATGATCATATTTGATTTAGTTAATGATAAAAAAGTATACGAATTAGATAGTAAAGGCTTTAGTATTCAATACTATACTAATTTTGGTGACTATAACGTAGTTAAATATTCATCTGATTCATCTGATGATTATAAGAGTAGGTATGCTGTATATGATAAGAATAACAAAGAAGTATTTAGAGCAGACAATCAAATTGTAATAGTAGACAAAGAATATGTATTCGGTAAAGAAATATCTGGTAGTCAATTATTGCTATTTAGTGCTAAAAAGGGTAAAGTATTAAATAATGCTGAAACTTTAGCTACTAAAACTACTATAGGTAAATCATATATTTATAAATTTAATGATTCTGAAAAAACATATTTATATAATAGTAAAGGTGAAAAATTAAAGACTATTAATAATTCTAGAGTTTCATTTATTTATAGCACTGATACACTTATTTATATTTATAACAATAAAGTTTATATTGTTAATCCAACTGACAATAAGACTACAACTTATAAATTAAAAGTAAATGAAAGATTAAATGCTAATGATGGAGAATTAATGGCTCCATATAAGAATACATTATTTATAAATAATCCTGTTTATAATTATTCTAAAGTAGTAAGTACTAATGGATTTAAACTTAGAAAAATTAGAAAAGCTACTATAGAATCCGTTAATTATAACAAGAAAACTAAGAATGTAATTATTGTTACAAAGAAGATTAAAAAGAACAATAATTTATACGGATTATATATTGGAAAATAATATAAAAAACTACTTAGAATAAGTAGTTTTTTATTGTTTAAAAATACCATAAATGATATAATACTTTTATAGAAAGAGGGATTATTATGAATAAAAATATATTAGATTTTTATATGATAGCTAACAAATTAAAAGATATAGTTAGAACTGGATGGATTGAACTTGGTGTTAAAAGAGATAGAGTAGAATCTGTAGCAGAACATGTTTATGGAACTCTAGTTTTAGCAATTGCAATAGATAGTGAGTATAAACTTGATTTAGATTTACTAAAAGTATTTAAAATGTTAATTATTAAGGAATTAGAAAAAGTAAATTTAAATAATTTTACTCCAAGAGAATATCCAACTAAGGAAGAAAAGAAGAGATTAGCATTAGAAACTATTTCTAATACTTTATCTAGTTTATCTTCTAAAGATGAATTATTAGAAATCTATGAAGAATATTCTAATAAAGAAACTAAGGAAGCTATATTTACATATAAACTTAGTAAAATTGAATCAGATATTCAAGTTAAGATATATGATTTAGATGGATGCTTAAGTATAGAAAAAGCTAAAGAAGATGTTTCTTATTATGATGAACCAGTTGAAATAAAGAACGCTTCAGATGGTTGGATTCAATTTAATAGAAAATTCTATGATGATGAACTATTTAGTAGTTTATCTAATGATATAGAAAATTATAATGACTAGTTAATCTAGTCATTTTTTGTTATAATTGTAATAGGTGATAGTATGGATATTAGAGGTAGATTAGTAAAGTGGAAAATAGAAAAGATTAAAGCTAAAGCGGCTTCTAAAGAATTATTTTCTTTATTCTTTACTAAATATATTAATGATCAATTTAGTAGTATGACTGATTCTGGTCAAATGCAAAGATATTTTGATATTGTAAAAAAAATAGATAAGAACTGTAATATATTATTAAATGAAGGTATGAAATTAGATGAATTATCTAAAGATAATCGTATATTTATTCATAGAACTCATTTAGATATAAATCAAAAAGTTGGTGGTATACCACAAAATGAAGATTTATATAATATATTAACTGATGGTTTAAAAAACTATGGGCATATGAATGCTTCAGGTGGTAGTGCATTTTCTGATTGTCCTCCTGCATTAACTTTAACTATGTCTTCATTAAATTCTTTAGCAGGTTATAAAGATTTATTAACACCTTATAAAGGTGGAGGTATGGAAGAAAATAATGTAATAGTAGTAGCAGCTTTCCCTAGTTTTTTAGTAACTGATGATGGTAGACCAGTAACTGGTAATTATAATGATATATATGATTTAAGCGGAGATGTTCCTACTATTAAACCTGAATTTATGAAAGGTGCTTTAGTAAAAAAAGATAATGGATATTGGATATATTATCCTAAAGAAGAAATTCAAATTGCTATGAATGATAACAAAAAAAGAAAGAACTAATGGTTCTTTCTTTTAAATTCTAATATATTTCCTTGATAATTATTACCTAGAGTAAACATTTCTGATACTACATGATCATTATGTTTACTTTTTAAATCTTGTGGGAAAGATTGTAATCCTGATGGTGAAAAATAACCAGGTGCTATTAAACATAAAGCAAACATGTTAAAGCAATATCTATCTACAAAAGTATTTAATTCACAACGATTTTCAAAAAAATCAGGATAACGAAGTGATGTATCAAAATCAAGTGTTCCATCATCTGTATTAATTCTATAGTTATCTATATCTATACATGTTAGATTTCCTTGATTATCTACTATAAAGTTACTTGTGTTAAAGTCTCCGATAGTAATACCTTGACTATTTAATCTAAGCATAGCTTCTTTAATCTTTTCTAGGTATTCTATTTTTGCACTATTTCTTGATTCTGCAGTTATTGTTTCTCCAATTACTTCTTTCATTGTATATCCAACAAGTTTACCATCTTCAAATACTAAATCTTTTGCTTGTACTAAATCTGGAGTATCTAAACTAGATAATATTTCTAGTTTTTGTTCTTTATTTCTTAAAGTATCTTCCATACTCTTTTTAAATGGAGCATTCTTAAATACTTTTAATACTACTTCTTCATCATCATCATCTATATACTTATATATAATTGATTCGCAATGTTTATTATCTAGTATATTTAAAATATTTTTATTTTTAATTTGTGTTCTTCTCATAAAAACCCCTCAAAACGGGAAATATTATAACATATATAAAATAATAGTCAAATATGTTATAATTATAATAGAGGAAAGTATATGAAAGATGAGACTAAGCTAAAACTTTTAGCTACAATTTTAATTATTATTTCTTTCTTTGTGTTGAAGGCTATGGATGTAGATGATAGAGTACTTGCATCCTTAGGTATATTTGATAGTTTTTATGGTGATATAGTAGTTACAGATAATATATCTTTAGATAATATTCCTGCTTATGAAGGATATTATTATATTACTGTTAATAATAATGAACCATTTTTTGAAGATAGAGAAATTACTAAAGAAAGTTATGAGTTATATTATCCTTTAGATTCATTAGGAAGGCCTACAAAGGCTGAAAGTTCTATAGGTAAGGATTTGATGCCTAAAGAAAAAAGAGGGGAAATAGGGTCAGTTAAACCTCCAGGATTTCAGTATTCTAAATATGACTTTGTAGATAATAAGTATTTATATAATAGATGCCATTTAATAGCATTTATGTTAACAGGAGAGAATGCTAATAAAAGAAATATAATTACATGTACTAGATCTGCTAATGTAAAGGGTATGCTTCCTTTTGAACAAATGGTTAATAATTATGTTAAAGCTACTAAGAATCATGTTATGTATAGAGTTACACCAATATATAATGGTGATGATTTAGTCGCTACAGGTATTTTAATGGAAGCTTTATCTGTAGAAGATAATGGTGAAGGTATTAAATTTAATGTCTACATATATAATGTAGAAGAAGGTGTAAAAATTGATTATTCTAACGGAAATAATAAGTTAGATAAGTAATACTATGTTATAATTTTAATAGGAGAATTGATATGGATTTAATTGTTAATAAGATTTTAGATAAAATAAAAAAAGCTATATATTATATATCTTTAGGATTAGTGTTTATAGTATTTGCATGTATGCTTGCTTTACCATTTTTAGTAAGTAATACATCATTTGATAAAGATGACCTAGTTATTAAAGATAAGACTTTTAAAGTAATGGAAATAGATGGAAAAGTAAATATTAAAGTTTCAGATGATTATGTTAATACTGGTATCTCATATGATAAATATAGTACTTATATTAAGAATTTTAATAAAAAAGGTAACGTAAAAAAGACAATGGTTATTGAATTATTTTTATTATTCATTTTATTTGAAACTTTATGTATTCATTATTTAATATCTAATTTTATTCAAATATTTGTAGATAAAGAACCAGATGAATATAAACAATATCTTATTAGAAAGTCATTCTTAATTAATGTTATTAGTATTTATGGTTTAGATTTCATTAGAAGATTTATATTTAGAAATACTATCTTTTCATCTTTAAGTGCTTCACTTGCATTCTTTTATGTTTTAACAATTATTCTATTCTTTGCTGTATATAAAATTGTTGGTAAAACTAAAGCATCTATGTTAAAGGAGAAAAAATCATATGAAAAAGTTAAAGAAAGTAATTAGAATTATTATTGAACTTATATTACTTGCTATAATTGTTTTTTCTTTATACATGATTATTAGATGGTTTATAGGTTCTATTAATAATAAGAAGATTACTAAAGAAGTTAATAATGAAATTAAAATAGAAGATGTAAAAGATGGTAAAAGAGAAGTAGATTTTGATTATTTAAAGAATATTAATAGTGATACAGTAGGATATTTAATTGTTAATAATACTAGTATTAATTATCCAGTAGTTAAGACAACTGATAATAGTTTTTATTTAAATCATTCATTTGATAAGAGTAAAAATGTAGGTGGATGGATATTTATGGATTATAGAAATACTATTAATGATAGAAATGTTATTATTTATGGTCATAATATGAAAGATGGATCTATGTTTGGTAAATTAAAACTATTAAAGAGTGAAAACTCAGGAGTAATTACATATATAGAAAATAATATTAAATATGAATATAAAGTATTTTCTGTATATGAAATAGATGAAGAAGACTATTATATTAAAACTATATTTAGTAGTGATGAAGATTATAGTGCCTTTATTAGAACTATTAAAGATAGAAGTATCTATAATTATGGTTTAGAACCTGATATTAATAGTAAAATACTTACTTTAAGTACATGTTCAACAAGTAATAGAAGACTAGTAGTTCATGCTTATAGAATTAATTAGGAGGGTTTATGTTTGTATATAATGATATAGATTTAGATAATGTATCTTTAACATTTACTGAAAGAGATAATGGATTAGAATTCTATATTGAAGGATATGATGAAGATAATAAAATTAGTATAGATTTCATGTTAGATTTAAATATAGATTATTTAAAGACTATGGAAATAGATTTTGAATATGATTTAAATGATCAAATCCTTAAAGAAGAAACCTATCTAGGAATAAACTCTGAGTACGGTAAAACTGAAATATCAGTCACAATAATGAAGGACTTGGATGAAAGATATTTTCTTAGAGTAGTTAATGATGCATTAGATGTTAATGTAAACTTTGAAATAGAAGAAAAAGAAGAAGAGGAAGAAGATGAATAAGTTAGTTTTACTTAGACATGGAGAAAGTATTTGGAATCTTGAAAATAGATTTACTGGTTGGACTAATGTTGAACTTTCTTCCGGTGGAATAGAGGAAGCTAAAGAAGCAGGTAGAAAACTAAAAGAAAATGGTTTTACATTTGATTTAGCTTATGTTTCTCCTTTAAAAAGAAGTATAGATACACTAAATTATTGTTTACTTGAAATGGATTTATATGGCAAGATAGAAGTTATAAAATCACATAAATTAAATGAAAGACATTATGGAGCGTTACAGGGTCTTAATAAAGAAGATACTAGAAAGAAATATGGTGATGAACAAGTACTTCTTTGGAGAAGAAGTTATGATACTAGACCTCCAGAATTAGAATATACTGATATGAGATTTCCTGGAAATGATGATACATATAAAGATGTTCCTTTAAATGAACTTCCAAGAGCAGAAAGTCTTCATGATGTATATGATAGGATGGTTCCATATTATTTAAATGAAATACTTCCTAAATTTAAATCAGGAAGAAAAATAATTGTATGTTCTCATGGTAATAGTTTAAGAGCTTTAATAAAATACTTAGATAATATTTCTGACGAAGAAATACCTAATTTAGAAGTTAAAACTGGTGCTCCAATTGTATATGAATTTGATGATAATTTTAACGTAATAAAGCATTATTATTTATAATGTTTTTTTACGTTTTATGTTATAATTTTTTTATAGAAAAGCAAGAGGAATAAATGATGGAAGAATATAAGAATATAGAAAGATCTATTATTACTAAATATAGAAAAGATATTTGGAGTAAGTTTGTTAAGGCTGTTAAAGAATATGAATTAATAAATGAAAATGATAATATTATGGTTTGTATATCTGGTGGTAAGGATTCATTTTTAATGGCTAAATGCATTGAAGAATTAATTAAACATGGTGATTTTCCATTTAAAGCTAGATATGTATGTATGAATC
>JAEEGJ010024641.1_pt1 | contig 12447 bp, 6 predicted proteins | sample 8958761 | NCBI WGS metagenome assembly JAEEGJ01 (sample SAMN16246546, study PRJNA631951) | gut metagenome | biome: gut microbiome; feature: rumen; material: RS-attached | host: Bos | place: Iran: Karaj | collected 2018-10 | reverse complement strand
CAGCTGAATCTGTATACATCATGATATATTCTCTCAAGATCCTGATGCAGCTCTCTTTCTCCGACCAGTATCATTTTCTTGTTCTTCTGAATCATCCTGTCACAAACCACCTGGAGCGCTTCAATTTCATCACTGTACTCTACTATCATCGTTGGAAGATTAAATATAAAAATATCCGTTGTATCCATATATTGATCAAGATTCATAACGTCGCCTACAATAGGCGTGACATTATGGCCCAGTTCAGCAAGTCTTTTTGCAAGCCCCCTTGCCACAACACTCGGCTGGAACAAAAGCATTATGATGTTAAGATTAACTCCTACCATATCAGTCCTCCAATGGCACTCCAGGCTTAAATGTCAGTCTGCCCCTTTTTGTATAGCCCTCAGTGCCTCAGCCTGTATATCGCTGTTATATGAAAGAATAGGTTCAATGTCTTTTCCCTTTATCTTTCTGTCTGTGTAGTTCTTTGTAAGTCTTATGATCAGCGGTATCTGTGACAGCACTCCTATCAGATTCGGTATCATCATAAGACCGTTAAACGTATCCGATATATCCCAGGCAAGGGACGGTTCCATTACCGCTCCTGCAACTATCAAAAACAGGAATACGACCCTGTATGTTTTTGAAGCAAAAACTCCAAACAAATACTCTGTGACCTTGGATCCGTAATACGACCATCCGAGAACTGTTGTAAAAGCAAACATCGTAATGATGATCACAACAAACCACTCCCCGGGTTTACCCAGACTGGCTCCAAATACCTCTGTCACAAGTGTAGCGTCATTAACTATATCATGCGCCACTCCTGTCCGAAGGTCAATAAATCCGGAACACAATATAACAAGCGCAGTGAACGTGCAGATAACAATAGTATCTACAAAAACTTCGGCAATACCCCAGAGTCCCTGATGAACAGGTTCTCTGTTACAGCTGGTAACATGCAGCATAACCGAAGATCCCATTCCTGCCTCATTGGAAAAGACTCCTCTTTTACAACCATACTGTATTGAATTGATTGTCATGGCAAGTGCTGTGCCTGCTGTTCCACCGGCAACTGCTCTGGTTCTGAATGCAAACCTGAATATTGACGCAAACGCTTCTGGAAGCCTTGTTATGTTCACTGCGATAACAAGCAAACAACCTATTATGTATGCCGCGCACAGAAACGGCATGACCACTTCCGACATTGCAGCCAGGCGCCTGAATCCTCCCATCAGGATAGCTGCCATGGCGATCATCAGAACTGCTCCTATTGCCCAGAATATATTGGATACCCCCAAAAACTTACCAACCTCTTTTCCTGCAAGAAAGGTTGCTTCGACATTCAGGGAAATCTTATTGATCTGAACCATATTCCCGGCTCCGAAGGAAGCAAGAATTGTAAATACACAGAAAATAATTCCCAGAGCCTTTCCCAGCCATTTACAATGCTTTAATGAGCCGAGTCCATCCGTAAGATAGTACATAGGGCCACCGGACCATGCTCCTTCAGGATTTCTTCGCCTGTAGTACACTCCCAGCAGATTCTCTGAATACTTGATCATCATGCCAAAGATGGCAGCAATCCACATCCAGAATACAGCCCCGGGACCACCGAGACATATCGCCGTTGCAACACCTGAAATATTCCCGGTCCCCAGGGTTGCGGCCAGTGCTGTCCAAAAAGCTCTGCGCTGTGACAGAGCACCGGCATCATTGATGATCCGCCCTCTGCCGTTTATTATTCCAAAGGTATTCTTAAACCAGTGCTCGATTTTGGTAATCTGAAAAAAGCCTGTTGCCAGCGTGCAGATAATACCTGCTCCTATGATCAGAACAAGGCCAAAGGATCCCCATGCGAATTCATTTACTGCATCATTCAGCCGAATTACAATCTCCATTTAATATCTCCAGTATTCCATCATAATCAAACTGATCGGCCATCTTTCGAAGGTCATTGATCTTACCTGCCTCATCTTCAGGAATTTCATAGTCTTCTATTTCCTTGAAAACAGCATCTATGGCATCGCAGTCCATGGCCTGTGCACCGCTTTGAAGGCCCTCATAAACGCTCTCCATAAGATATTTGTCAGCAACAGGTTTTGCCGGTTTATCCTCTTGTTCTGCAGTATCCTCATCAAATATCTCACTCAGAGAATTCTTGTATCCACGATATTCGCGCATAAATACCGCATGATTTTGTCTGATATATTCAAATCTTCCTTCTTTTCCTGCATTTTCAAGCAGCTGCGCTTTTTCTGAAGTGCCCGTGGCTCCTATAAGCCGGCATGAACTCTTTAGCGCATGTACCTTGATGACATAGTTGTCAAAATCACCCTTTTCATAGTATCCATCAAGTTCCTCGGCTTTGCTGTCTATTGAATCATAGAAAAACTTAAGGATGGTCTTAAAGCCTTCCTCAGATTCACTGTTCTTAATGGCTACCTTGCCGTCAATTCCTTCTATGGACTCATACCATTTTAAAGGTTCAATGATCTCCGGCTCTTCCTGCTCATTTTCGTCCTCTTCCTGCTCATCACCGAACATGCGCATACTTTCGTTAAAGTATGCATTGAGATTATAGGACTTGTTAGACTTAACAAAGTAAAGAATACCAAAACTGCCGGGGCCGCAGTTGGTGGAGATAGCTGCGGAAGCCTGCTTGAACACAACATTCTCGAAATATGCCTTCTTGCTTATTTCTTCTTTGATCCATCTGAGGGTTTCAATCGGAACATCGACATAAGTTACAAATACAACTTCAGGATCGGGAATGACATCCACCGGAAATGCTTTGTTTATATATTTACGGTATGCCCTCTTTCTTCTTCCCATCCAGACACCACCGATTTTAATGTTGTCATCTTGTACTTTCATACATGGATAGAGACTTAAGCTCCTGGCAACCTGATCCATCTGATTGCTAATAAAGCCCTTTCTGGCCATGAATTCCGTATTTCCGATGATAAAGCTGCATCTGAGTCTTTTCTTAACTTCCTCAAGCTCAGCAACAATGTCCTCAACGGAAATATTCATTCTGGCAAGCTTGATGGCAACAAGGACCAGAATTCCCGTTGCTGATGAAATAGCCTCTGAATTTACGACTAGTACATTATCAAAAGATTTTGCTGCCTCCGTGGCAAGTCTGTAATCATCACTCATACTGCTGGTTATCGCAATATGAATAATGTGATGAGCCTGCTTAAGCTGAGAAGCAAAGAAATCCCTGTAAGCAGATTCGTCAGGAGGCATGGACTCGGCGGTTTTACCGGTACTTATGTAACGGATAAGCTCATCGGCTCCCATTTGGATACCGTCTTTAAACACACCTTCCTCAGTTTTTATAAGGAAAGGTAAAAGAGGAATAAACCTTTCGGTAAGAGAATCCGGCAGATCACACATACTGGTGGATGTTATAAGCAGCGGCATTTTCCCTGAATACCCTGCAGCGGTATTGATATCCGTATTGTCCACCATGATCTTATGGCTCTTCATAATAGCCTTGTCAGGAGATATAAATTTTATCAGTGTGCTTTCAAGAGACTCGCTGGAAACAGGTTTTACCTGATATCCATCGAATCCGGCTCTGTAATAAGTATCCCTGTCAACCGATCCGGCATTAGCAGTAAGGACCACTATTGGTGTTGATCTGTTAAGACCGCCCTCCTGATTACGTATGTTATTAAGACACTCTATGCCATCCATCTCAGGCATTATATGATCCATAAGGATGACATCATATTTTTCCTTAAGGCAAAGCTCCAGTGCTTCCTTTCCGCTCATGGCACCATGAATCACCATCTCCGTACCTTCAAGGAGTTTCATCTCTACCTCAAGATTTATCTCATTGTCATCAACAATAAGCACCTTCGCCTCAGGTGCCCTGAACAGGCTTTCGTATGCCTTTCTCTTAACATCGGCCTCATTGTGGATGTTCAACTCGCCAATAGCTGCAGTATCTGCAATTCCCTGATTAAACGAAACCGTAAACGTGGATCCTTCGCCATAAACACTGTTTACAGATACTTTTCCGCCCATTAGTTCCGTAAGTTTTTTTACTATCGAAAGCCCCAGTCCCGTTCCTTCTATGAGACGGTTCTTATCTGCATCCACGCGCTTAAAGACATCAAAAATATACGGGAGCGACTCCTTTTTGATGCCAATACCGGTGTCGGATACCGATATAGTCAGATCAACTGTCTTTTCATCTAAAAATTCACTTTCAACACGAATATCAACAGAACCTTCAGCAGTATATTTAACAGCATTGTTTATCAGATTTACCAGGATCTGCTTAATACGAAGCTCATCACCATACAGCATCGCAGGCGTCTTGGGATCTATAATGACATTGAACCTAAGTCCCTTTTCATTGGCGCGAGCCCAGAACATGTTTATGATCTCGGAAAAGAGATCACCAACACTGTAGTTGACAGGAACAATCTCCATGCTTCCGGCTTCTGTCTTTGAAAAATCCAGAATATCATTTATAAGAGTCAGGAGCATTTTACCTGAGCCCTGTATTCCCATTGCTTCCTTAATAACTTCGTCGGGAGCATTCTGATTTCTGAGGATAAGTTCATTTAGCCCGAGAATTGCATTTATGGGCGTGCGGATCTCATGGCTCATGCTGGAAAAGAATCTGTTCTGTGTCTTTGAAAGATCTTCAGCCTTTTTGGCTGCATCTGTAGCTCTTTTATTCGCTCTGATATGCAGGCTGTTCTGAATCCATGTCATAGAAAAACATACAGTACCTACAAGCACCAGCGATATAAACGAGTCAATAAAAAACATTTCTTTGGAGTGCTGATATACAAGCTGCGGGTAGAAATACTCAATAGTGTAAAAAGCAAAGGCCATCAGTGTGATACCTATAAACATCACTATTCGCCATGCCCCTGTAAGCACAAGTCCTGCGTATGTATAGGTGAAGATGATCCATAAAACACCACCTCCCCTTATACCTCCGCCAAAGAAGTAAATTCCCGGAAGTATTAAAAACACCATGCCTGTAATAGTGAGCTTTATCGCTTGTCCGATTTTTTTTCTGCGAAAGCATATGATCATAATAGCCAATGTACAGACAAGCGTCACAACAATAAACCATATCTCATATGGATTCTCTTGTGTGATTATGTCTCCTATGAGGGCAGCAAATATCGTTATCTCGCAGACAATGGTCAATGCCAGATATACTCTTTCCATTATCTCCCTATTCGGATCCTCTATAGCTTTTATTACTCTGTAAATAAAATTGTCTTTCTTCATGATGCCTGCCCTCCTCTGCCTTTACCGTTTTGGGCAAGTACCTTGAGCATAACATGCTCAAACTCCGGAATACTCATGGGCTTGGCAATAAACCCATCAAAGCCTTCCCTCATGAACATCTCTCTTGCACCCGAGACAGCATTGGCTGTAAGTGCAATAACGATGGCTTTTTTATTTCTCTCCTTTGCCGCTGTTTTGATGAGCTTCATAGCCTCCACACCGTCCATTTCAGGCATCATGTGATCCATGAACACAACATCATAGTTGCTCTTTCTGAATTTGGCGATAGCCTCCTGTCCGCTTCCCGCAAGATCAGTGCTCATACCAAAATTCCTGAAAATGCCTTCCGCAACTATCAGGTTCATTGGCTCATCAGCGACAACAAGTACCTTCAGCCCCGCAAGATTTGGGTGTGCGATATTATCTTCACTGTCAAGATTTTGTGCGTTATATCCTTCATTAATGACTTTGGTAACAGGATATCCGTACAGCGGTTTTGGCAATACCATAACAGTACTTCCCAAAGCAGGTATAAAGCCCTGTTTTGCAGACACAGCAACCACGATATTCTCCTTGCTCAGTTTCTCAAAGTACGCGGTATTGTCTTCATATTCCTCCTGTCCCATGAAGATGGCAGATATTTCGCGTTTCTCTATGAGCTGTTCAATTTCTTTTATTGAATCGGCTGAGTACAGAGTGACTTTCAATCCCGACGCAAGATTCATAGCCATCTCCTTGTAGAATTCTCGCACCTTGGGAACTTTAAACTTCTCAGAACGTGAATGGAATATAATATCTCCACTGTAATTCTCATCCAGAGACATGCACGGGGAATCATCCACAACTTTCTGAGGGATTGTAACCCTGACTGTGGTTCCGTTTTTGGGCATGCTCTCAATCTTGACAAAGCCTCCCATGCTATGCGCAAATCCATAAACTATGTACAGCCCAAGTCCTATTCCTCCCGAGCTTCGATTTCTCTTTTTATTGACCTGATACATGCCCTCGGATACCATTGCTATGGATTTACGTTCAATACCTATTCCTGTATCCGTAACTTCAATGCAAAGGTTTACGCCATAATCAGTATCCTCAGCAAATACCCTGACGTAGATTCCCCCCTTCTTGGTGAATTTTACAGCATTATCCAAAAGATGCCTGAATATCTTATGAAGCTTTTTTACATCTCCGCGCATCTTTACCGGAACTCTCGGATCCACATCAACAACGAGTTCCAGCTTTCTTTCATTTTCGAGCATTCTGAATTCCACAACCACATCATTTATAAGTGACGTGCATGTGTATTCATCCTCTTCAAGGATGATGTTGTCACGTTTGCATTCAGTGTAATCCTGGATATCTTCAATCTGATAAGCAAGCTTGGTTCCCGCCTGCTTTATTGAAAAGGCTTCCTCGCCCAGATTCTTCTTGAGCTGTATCTCACTCATTCCGAGGACAACGTTTACAGGCGTTCTCAGCTCATGGGAAATGTTAGAAAGAAAGTCCTCCATATCAGCATCTACGGCCTCTATACGCGCTTCTTTTTCAGCATCGCTGTTATCCATATCAATCTTGTCCCTGACAAGTTTTACGCAGATAAAATAGACCATAAAGACTATATTCATATGGAGGAATAATCTGGATATATTGACAACATCGAAGGCAACATTGTGTTCTTTGCTTACAATAAAGAGCTGGATTGCAAGAATGATCCAGTATTCTCCAAAAAGCAGATTTAACATATAAACGCGGTCAAACAGCGTAAGAGACGCCATAGCAAGGACTATTACTATAGCGACATCGTAATAAGAGCTTCCGTGGACACCATGATAAAATACCAGCAGCATCACATATCCAAGATACGCAAGCAGTCTTGTCCTGTATTCAGGATTTCCGGAAATATGCATTCCCCAGACTATTACAGCTCCGACAAGAAGCAGCGGCGGAACCCAGAATTCCCATCCCTGCAGAAAGCTTTCGATTGAAAGTCCTATACATCCGATGGATATTATCAGAATGATAAATCTCTCGTTATTTCTCTGGTTCATCATTATTCCTCATTAGCATCACAAGATATGTGTTCAGTTACATACTCCATTTTTGCCGATCCTATATCGATCTCAGCAAAAGACTCTTCTATTCGCTTTATAACAATCTCTGTCTCATCTTTGGTGATGATCGGAAGAAATACTAAAACCTGGTCTGACTTTATCTGTACAATGGCATCGCTTATTCTCAGCTTCTTTCTGAGCATTTCAATAAACCTGGATGAAAGCTCGGACAAATTGTCGTCTTCACCGACTGACAGGCTAAAGAGCATTTTGGCCGCACCTTTTTTGTACCTGCGGATAAAACGTATTGAAAACTGGTACATCTGATAAAAGGCTTCTTTTCCGATAACCATTGCGCCGTCTGCTTCATTTCGCTCTTCCATGATCCGGCTTATTCTTGCCAGGTCAGCAGCCAGATCATTTTCGTTCTCAGACTCTTTTACCACGAGCTCCTCATTATATATCTGAGCTCCGTGCTTTCCGCTCTCTTTTGCCCTGTACATGGCGTTGTCGGCGCATTTAAAAAGCGTCGTGTAGTCTCTGGTATGCTTTGGAACAAAAGCTGCACCTACCGAGATGCCTATTGGCAGATCAAAATCATCCCCCATCAGCTCAATGCATCTGCTGATAATCTGCACATTCAGTCTGCCGGTCAGGCTCTTAACGGCAACTTCGGAAGTTACACCGCTAAAGAACCCCAGGAACTCATCTCCGCCTATCCTGCTTACGACATCCTCATCTCTGGTGTTATGCTTCAGGATCTCAGAAAAGGCGACCAGCACCTCATCTCCCATGTCATGGCCATAGATATCATTGACCAGTTTGAAATTGTCCAGGTCAAAGAGCATGAGTGCCCCCGTATGATCAAGGCACATCTCCGCTATTTTTTCTGTTCCGCTGGCCTTGTTCATAAAGCCGGTCAGTTTATCCAAAGTCGCTTTTTCAGTAAGTATCTCTATAGTCTTGTGACTTTCGATCGTTTTGAAGATACGGTTTATAAGGATTTCCTTATCTATCGGTTTCCTTACAAAATCCGCTGCTCCATCCCTGAGGCCTCGCCTCTCTGTAGCCGAATCATTATCTCCGGACAAAAAAATCACCGGAGTGGTATTTCTTCCCAGTTTCTCCTCAAGCTCCCTGAGTGCATGGAATGTTTCAAATCCATCCATATCAGGCATGAGAATATCCAGGATTACCAGATCCGGTGTGTTATTTTCTATGAATTTCAGAAGTGCAGGCCCGGAGCGCAAACAACTAACGCGCATAGCATATCCTTCAAGAAGATTCTTTGCGCTTCTGAGCAGTAATGCATCATCATCTACAACAGCAATCCAATATCCCACGTATTTTCTCCGTTTATGCGCCTTATAAATCCATTTCGGCGCAGCAGTTTACATAGTTTGCCACAGTAAAATTGTACGATATTTGGAATGCTAAATGTATTAAAAAACAATAATATTTTTAATAAGTCGATATCTTGAACTCGTATGCTGTATTGTATGTTGCCACATAAAGAGTGTCACCAACAACATTAAACTGATCAGGCGCGGAATTTACAGGAATCTTTTCCATAATCTGTCCGGTAAATCTGTCCAGAAGATATATGAAATCAGGCTCCGCTGTAAATCCGTATCCGCACACGATCGTGTCATTTATCAGCAGGAAGTTATCGCTGTTGGCTACAAGCGGCTCACTTCTCCAAAGGACATATCCTGTGTTTGGATCAATGGCAACCATGTAGTTGCTGTTTGGCTCTTCTGATGAATATCCGTTATGTATGAGAGATACGTAAAGTGTTCCGTCATATATCTTGGCCCATTTGATGAACTGGGTTGTCCTTGAATATGTGCCGGTCTCCTCGTCAGGTCCGTTGCAAAGAGCATACAGATCAAGGCTGTATATCATCCTGGTACCGGCCTTGTCGTAAATATCAAGGCGGTTATACATGTAAGGATAATCCATAGGCATATCGCCTACGTAGGTGTAGTCATCATCCGAGTATGGAAGCATTTCAACCTCAAACCCGTGCTGATCTGCCCAGACTTCTGTGTCGAGCCAGTCTGTCTTTTCCTCCTTGGTCTTGGCAAGTGTAATATGAGTACCGTCATCAGGGCCTCTTCCGTCCTCGGTAAAGGCATTCCAGCTCTTGTTGACAACCTGAGTGCTGCCCTCATTATTCACTACGTGGAACTCGCCGTTTTCATCCTCCTCATAAGAGGGCTCAGCGGCAGCAACCATCTCTTTTTCCAGCTCTCTTGTACCTACCATAGCCTCTTTGTCAAGGTCACTTGTCGGAATGTACTCAGGCTTTATCAGGTCAGGATATTTACTGAATGGTAAAAGAATCTCCTGATATCCGGCAGCATATGACGCCATTTCGTAGGGCGAGAAATAAACTCTCATCCCCTCTGTGTCAATGGTCCAGGTGTAGAGATTGTTGTCCAGCTTAGCTTCATAAACATCAAGGATAGTCTCGCCCTCCTCAAGATAAATGAAGGACTCAAACTCGCTTACAAGATCGGGGTATGCGGCGTAAAGCTCGTCCTTGATTGCCTTGGCCGCAGCGGCGCTGTCATTGACAACCTCCTTTATTTCAAGAGTTTTGCCGGTGGCAGGATCGATATTGACAGATCCTGTGCTGTGATTCGGATGAGCTCCACCGGAGTAGTCATAGTAACTGACCATAACGGAAAAGAGCGCATCGTCCGCCCTTACTACATCTGCAGTAATCTCAGATGAGTATGGATTCTCAATCGGCTCTGCACTGTCAATCTGATAGTAGCCGTACTCACCTACGCTGTATTCAACCGAGTCTTTCCAATATGCGTTCAGATCATATACTTCGGAAAAGAGATTCAGGTACTGGCCGGAAAACTCAGGAGTCATCACGATCTCAGGATAGCTTCCTGTCGCAACCTCTTTTCCCGAAACCTCGCAGCTTACAGGGTGAGTCACGATAGTGATGGGCTTATCCTTTTCAGCTTCATCCGCAATACTCTCGCCTGCACCCGAAGCTTCTGTGCTGCCTTCCGGATTTTCGATACTGCTCTCTGCTGTGGCACTCTCAGGCACATTATCTGTATCTGCTGTATTCTTGCCGCAGGCTGATAGCGATACTGCTATAAGTGATGCAGCTGTGATCATAGCTATTGCTTTTCTTTTCATAACGTTTCTCCTCGTTGAAAAAAATACAATCACCATTATAGCACGTTTAAAATATTAATTTTTCTGCATTACCACCAAGAACAAGCATTAACTCTCTCTCTGATAAAGGCAGTTTTTCAATAAACTGCCTGCTCTTTTTTTGGTCAGTCCAGGGGCTGTCGGAGCCAAATAAAATGCGCTCCGCACCAAATGCCCTTATGATCTCCATGTACTGATCTTCGTCCATCATCCTCGTATCTTTGTCATCCCAGTATCCATCGTTCAACGGCTCTATAAATTCCGAAGAAAAAGATGTATCCAAATACACTCCGGTATCGGCCAAAAGCCCCGGGACCTCATCCCAGTTAGTCCATCCACCCATGTGGGCAAGGATGAATTTAAAATCACCAATCTTATCCCATACATTTCTGCACATTTGCGGCGAACAATGCACGACACCCGGAAATCCTATATCTATTCCCGCATGCGTAATGACAATAAGCCCGTTCTCCGCTGCACAATCAATGATGCGAAGGAACTTCACATCATCTATATCACATTTCTGATAAACAGGATGAAGCTTGATACCTTTGATTCCATGCCCTGCAATCCTTCTAAGCTCGGCTCTGTAATCCTCAAACTCGGGATGGATACATCCAAAAGATAGAACTCTTCTTTTTCCGACTTCATGGCCATCGAAGTACTTCTCATTGTTTCTTAGCGATGAATCATTGACTTTTACCACTTGCGACGGCGCTGTCGCCACAGGCACCACCACTGCGACATCAATGTCAGCATCATCCATCGAAGAGAGAATCCCGCTGATAGTCCCATCTGTATGAGGTATTATGTGCGCTTCCCTGCTCAGAGCATCTATTGCTCCGGCTGCAATCTTATCCGGAAATGTATGTGTGTGAATATCAATCACCATGTCTTTTAACCGCTCCATTCGTATCGCAAAATTCATCCTGAATCAGAATAAAATCGCCCCAGGTCTCCCCGGGGCGACGTCATAGAGTCTTGTATTACTCCTCGTCATCCGAAAGTGATGTGCTCTGATGAACCATGACTTCCTTGTTGTAGCAAGCAAAGGCTCCATCCACAAGCGCAGCATCCGGTCTCTTTGTGAAAAGAGATATCACAGGAACGATAATAAGTCCTGCCAGCATGCAGAATGCACCGGCGTTGATAGGTGACTGAAGAAGCTTAGGGAAGCTGCTTCTTACCATCATGTTAGCCAGCATCACAACAGTTGAGAATACGAAGTTAACCCAGACAGCAACCTTGGTTGTGCCTCTCCAGTACAGTCCATAGAGGAAAGGAGCAAGGAATGCGCCTGCCAGTGCTCCCCACGAAACACCCATGAGCTGAGCAATAAAGGTCACGTTCTGCTTGTACTGAATGATCGCAATAACAACTGAGATGGCAACGAATACAATTATGAGAGCTCTCATGATAAGGAGCTGTCTCTTTTCATCCATTTCCTTATAAACATGGCCCTTAAGAAGGTCCAGGGTCAGGGTTGAACTGCTGGTAAGAACCAGTGATGACAGTGTAGACATAGATGCAGAAAGAACAAGGACAACCACAACCGCTATGAGGATATCAGGCATACCCGAAAGCATTGCAGGAATAATTGAGTCGTATCCTCCGTTTGCGATATCAACCTTATCGGAAAAGAGCCTTCCAAAGCCGCCGAGGAAGTAGCATCCGCCTGCAACTACAAATGCGAAGAATGTTGAAACTATGGTTCCCTTGGAGATTGCTCTCTCACTCTTTATCGCATAGAACTTCTGAACCATCTGAGGAAGTCCCCATGTACCCAAAGATGTAAGAAGTACTACTCCAAGTAAGTTGAGCGGATCAGGGCCAAAGAAAGATGCGAATATACCGGGGGTTGTTGAAACGCTCTCATCGCTTATCCTTGCGAGGCCGTCAAGTGCTGCAATGAATCCGCCCTGACTGTTAAGTACAGATAAAATAACTGCGCAGATACCGATCA
>JAEEGJ010024636.1_pt1 | contig 12449 bp, 14 predicted proteins | sample 8958761 | NCBI WGS metagenome assembly JAEEGJ01 (sample SAMN16246546, study PRJNA631951) | gut metagenome | biome: gut microbiome; feature: rumen; material: RS-attached | host: Bos | place: Iran: Karaj | collected 2018-10 | reverse complement strand
CTCTTGATCTGCTCCTCGATCTGCTCATAGATGGGCACACCGGAAGTATTGCTGATGATGATATCCATTCTTACCTCTTTGCAACTGCGCTTGTTGCAGCGGATCGGTCTTCTCACGCGCGCCGAGAGTCTTCACCGCATAAACTAATTAGTGTATATACACATTATATACACTTCGCATATGGTGTCAATTGCTATTTTCAGATTTAGTGGCTCGTTACTATCTGCTTTGAATGATTAACTGATGCTTATCTTACCAATAGTAAAATATTGAATTGATCAGCAATCTTCAATCTGATATCGAGTTCTATGAATTGTTCCCGCTTGACAAAACCGCTGCACAAACCGATAATATATCAAACTGATATATCAAAATGATATATGTGCTGAAAGGGATCAAAAATGGCAAAAGACAGAAAGATAGATGTGGTCATATTAGGGCTTTTATCACATGAAGATCTGACAGGCTATGACATCAAGAAGCGTATCGACGGAGCAATAAGTTTTTTCTGGAAAGGAAGCTTTGGAAGTATCTACCCTGCTTTAAGCGCCATGGAGGAATCCGGTCAGATCAAAAGATACAGAGCAGATGATTCGGGAAGCCGCGAGAAGATACTTTATCACATTACCCCAAAAGGACTCAGTGTTTTGAAGCAGTGGCTCAAAGATGATCAGGCTTCTAACGAGCTTAAGTATGAGACGCTTCTGAAATTATATTTCGGCGGTGTTGCCGGAACAGAGACAACGGTTCATAACATTGAGGTTTTCGAATCCGGCATTAAGAATGAACTTGAAGTACTGAAAATGTATGAGAAAAATCTCAGAAAAGAACAGGATAACGAAGATCACAAGTACTTTCTTATGACCGTCTTATTCGGGATAGAAACATATGAAGCGTATCTCAGATGGTGCACAAAAGCTAAGAAAATTCTAAATAATCAACAGGAGTAATTATGAAAACCGCAATCGTTTATTATTCACTTCAGGGAAATGTACGTTATGTTGCAGAGAAGGTCGCAAGCAAGACAGGCGCAGATCTGATAGAACTTGTTCCCGTAAAGGCGTATCCGGATAAAGGAATGATCAAATTCATCTGGGGAGGTTCAGCTGTCACGTTTAAAAAGAAGCCTGAACTTGAACCTTACAAATTCAATGCGGATGATTATGAACTCATTATCCTTGCCACACCGGTCTGGGCAAGCAGCTTCACTCCCCCGCTCCGGACTTTCCTGGAGGATACTGACCTGACCGGCAAAAAGATCGCGGTCATTGCAACTTCCGCCGGCGGCAATTCCGCAAAGTGCATTGCTTCCCTCAAGGAAGCTGCAAAAGCAGAATCTGTAATTGCTGAGTTAAGCCTTATCGATCCTAAGGATCATCCGAGTGATGAGAATGAGAAAAAGATCGAAGAGTTTATCAATAGGATAAAGACTGATTAAGTCTTTTCCGTTAAGCTTTCCACAAAAGCCTTAAAGATCTTTTTGCTGTTTTCATCGTTCTTATATGAAAACTCCGGATGCCACTGTACAGCCCACAAAAAGCTGTATGAAGGTTTATACAAAGCTTCGACCAGTCCGTCTTCTGACTCAGCCATCACTTCAAGTTCAGGTGCAACATCCTTAACAGCCTGATGGTGATAACTGTTTACACGGATCATTTCCGCGCCAAGGCAATCAAAAAGAGGTGTTGTTCTCTTTATAAAAACATCGTGAACAGGAACGTCATAAGGCGGCGTCTGGTGATGGTCGATCTCCGAAGGATGCTGTGTCGGCAGATCCTGATATAAAGTTCCGCCGAGCAAAGCGTTTATAAGCTGGATTCCTCTGCAGATTCCCAAGACCGGCATATCCTTTTTCATGGCGTGATCCAGAACAATCTTCTCCATATTGTCACGCTCTGTGCAGCAAACTACCTTGCCTTCCAAAGGAGTCTCGCCATAAATGGAAGGCGTAACGTCGTGACCACCTGTCAGGAGGATTCCATCGCAAATATCCACCAGACGGCAGATTTCTTCCGGATCTTCCGTCAGAGGGAAAATGACAGGTGTAGCGCCGGCTTCTTTAAGACCTTCCAGATAGCCAGGAAGCATCCATAAACTGTCTTTTTCTTCGTCCCATAAAGGCATAACGCCAACTAAAGGTTTCATATATTGATCTCCTGCAAATCACACCAGGTAATTCTGGAATCTGGACAGGTGTTCATAAGGAAGGATGAGCCTTCCTCTGTATAAGCCGCAGCCATCATTGATTAGGTTGTTGTCAGCGGCGCCGAACATGTTGACATCAACTTTGCTCAGGTCGAGTTTCTGGAGCATCATACCGCGCTCGAAAGCGTTATCGAAGAAAGCATTTTCGCCATAAGGAATCGCTTCACGGCGTGCGCGGTCCTTCTCCTGGCGCTTCTCATAACCAAGATGGTTTGCAGGTCCGATTTCAGCATTGTCGTCCATCACTTTCGTTCTGATCTGGACTTCGATATTGCTTCTGGAAGTGTTGTCGAAAAATGCGATATGCAGAGACCTGTAATCGAAGTTTTTCGGCATCAGGATATAGTCGCGGTAATACTGTCTGTACCTTTCATCGATCTTTTCGCTCTGGGCGTCCAGGCCTGACAATTCAGGCGCAAAACCACGCTCCTCAAGAAAACCCGGAAGCGCATTTGCGATCTCATAAAGATATTTCAATTCAAGCTCTTCCCTGCTCTCATCAGGTCCCAGATGGCACTTCGGCAAAGAGATAACGATCCTGTAAGCGATAAGGTCTTTTATACGTCTTATCTGTTCCTTGATCTCGTTTTCAGGCGGGAACTTTCCGTTGCGGGTATAGTATTCATAAATGAACTCGACTATATTGCCGTTTATCTTTTCTTCAAGACGAATCAGTGATTTGATCCTGCCCTTAAAAGTAAAAGCCAGGAACGGATATCTGTCGGTCATGTATTTATAGAATTCTCGGATCGTCTGAGACTGCAAAGTCAGGAACTCGTTATGCTCAAGGAGTTCTATCATCTGTATAAGGCAATTGCTGTGAGCAAGATCAACACCGTTGCCGCTTTTGACCGCACTCTCTTTTAAGTCATGCGAATAGCAGTGCAGGATCTTTACAACCGTGTCCCCGTTATATAAATAATTATTAAGCGATATCATGTGTACTCTCCGGTGTCGGATAAATTCAAAACAGGTCCATTATATCGTAATAATCTCGTTTTGTTTCATCCCAAAACTCATGCAAAATCAGCGAGCCATGAGTATGTATAGACAGTCTTCGACGGCTCTTCTGCTGTCTCGGAATTCACATTGCAGAATATGTAGATCCACTGTCCGTATTTAACGTCTAATTTGCCTTCTCCGGTAAGAACAGGATCTGTATTCTTAAGTCCTTGTGCTTCTTCATCAGACAATTCATCATCAGCTATATAAACGCTCCAAACAGCGTTATCTTCAGGAGGAGTTTTGAAAGCAAAATTCACCGTTGTAGTCCCCGTGAACTTCTCACCTTTATAGCCCTTCTCGAAAACATCCTCTCCGGACACTTGAATCAGAAAACCTGCAGGTTCAGGCGGAAGCGTAGAGTTAACAGGCACTTTGCTGCATGAAGCAAAGAGAAACAGACACATGATAACTGTTATAAAGCTCAATACTCTTTTCATACTAAGATTGTATAACCCTTGCAGTCGTTAAAACAAGAGAATTCTTTTAAAGCTTTATCCAAAGCACTGTTCAGTTTCTTTGTCTGGCGTACGCCGGGCTCCCACCAGAGGCCCTTTACAATGAGCATTCCGTTTTCCTTATCAGGCGCAGCTTCAATGCGGCCTATGAAACGGTCACCAAAAACAACAGGCAGAGTATAGTAACCATACTTGCGTTTGTCTGCAGGCGTATAGATTTCCCAGGAATAACGGAAATCAAATAAAGCATTGATCAGATCTTTATCCCACATCAGAGGATCTAAAGGCGCAATAAAAGCCATGCGGGGCTTTAAGTCAGCTGAACCTTCCAGGACAGAATCCATAAGCTCCTTATCTTCAGAACGGTAATAGAACGGCTGCTTGATTCCTTCCACCATAACAGCACATATCTTCCCTGCTAAGGCAAGATCAGACAGTATCTTTTTTCTCGTATCGGCATTGATGTAAAGCCCTAAAAATGCAGTGCTGTTCTTATCCCAAAGAAGGCCTACGGCACCTATCCTTCTTAAGACGCGCCAGCAAAGAAAATCGTACTCATTCCTTAATGGATTCTTCGCGCTAAGGATATCTGACGGAATATGCTTTTCTGCAAGATCGTAAAACTTACGGCTGCCGTTCTTGTGATGGATAACAAGTTCGCCATCGGTATAAAGCTGTTCCAGGATCGATCTTGCCGCAGGAGATTTCCTGTCCCAGTGGCCGCTCCAATGCATAGACGAATGCCAGAATATCTCGCCTTCTATAGGAAGCGAGCTGCTCGTTACAGGGCCGTTCTCGCTGATATAAGAGATCGCCTCTTTTCTCAATTTGCTTATGCCTTTAAAAGTCTTTCCAAGATTGCGGCTCCTGTCCCTGTAAGATGAGAAATAAGGCCAGTCTTCAACAGGCCAGATAGAAAGTTCCTTATCTGCATAATCGACAAGCACACGGTCCTTATAAAGAAGCTCAGCCAGCATGTTTTTTCGAAAGCCTTTTACGCGCGACTGCAAAGTAAGTTCGGCATTCTTGCCGCATACATCTACAGGATCAAACTGAATACAGCCTGCCTGACGGACATAATCGTAAGCTCCGCTTTTTCCTGCAAATCTGTAAGGACCGATCAGTCCCTGTTTGGCAAGAACAAACAGTCTTGCCTGCTGCCTGGTAATGCTATCCATATAACAATGCTCCCCACAAACATTTGTTCTTGATTATAGCATATTTTATGTTTGTGAAATAGTTTTTAACGCACCCAGACAGTGAATCCTTACAACACGGTTCTCATCTGTCTCAGATATCATTTTAAGTATCTGCTCATAAGGCCTCACGAACTCCGGTCTGCGTTTTCCGAGCACCCGAAAAATCTCAGGAGCCTCCATTCTCACCCTTTCATCGTCATCAATTAAAAGATTCTCAAATACAGACATGTAATCCGCATAAATATCAGGTGTGTTAGTTGCGATATTCTCTGATGCCCATATAAAACTCAGCCGTACATTGGGTTCTTCATCTCCGGCAAAGCGGAACATTTCCGCCCAGTATTCTTCAACTACTCTGTAATCTCCCCTGCCGATCCTACCAATAGCATTAACTGCACGTTCGCGTAAAAGCGGAATATCACTCACAAAATAAGAAGCTATTACAGAAACTGAATGTCGCACATCATCAGGATAAAGTAACCCCATTTCACCGATGAGCCAAAGTGCCTTGGCCTTTATTTTCGTTGACTCATGACAAAGCAGAGATGAAACGTACGGGATGTTTTCTTTCCAAACAGTCTTGTCTTTTGTTAGTACTCCAAGTTCTTTATATATTTCTTTTTCTTCCAATCTTCTATCCCCTTATATCACGGTTTAAACCGCTTGTTTTGCAAAGGTTTCCAGCGTTTCTTTTTCCATCCTAATTATTTGAAGCATCCTGTCGATCGCACAGACTTCGATATAGGAAACATCGTACTTAAGCATTATTTCCTTATTCTCCAAAGTGCCTTTCTCATATTCATCCAGGAGCTTTCTGCGGATCTTGATCTCACGCTCTAATTCTTTCTTGCTCAAAACGCCTGAATACATTACAGCTAAGCAGAACCATACCGAATCAAAATCCACCCTCTCAAACAACGCGCAGATAGTACTTTTCAATTCCTGCATGCCGGCATCGGTCAGATGGTAAACAGCTTTCTTGTCTGATTCACCTGTATTCTCAATATAGTTCTTCTTTTCGAGTCTTAAGCATGTCTCATAGAGAGTGGTCGCACCTATCGGGAACCAGTATTTCATATTCATTCTGTCGATCATTTTGAGCATGTCATAGGCATTCATCTCACCTTTCCTGAGCATTCCCAAGATTACTATTGATGTTTTTGACAACATTTGCGCCTCTCCTCCACCTTCTTATTAAGACCCATGCAACAGATGCAATAAGGATTATCAATGCTATAGCAAAAGAGACAGGATTCTTGATCTCGTCTCCTGCTTCAGATGATACCAGAACATCCCACAAAGCTCCTACACCCCAGAAGAAAGGAAATATGACCAGCATGTTCCTTGTGATGTAGAACACGCCGCAATACATTAATCCCACAAGGAACAGATGCAGGAACTCCGGCTGGAATCCGGCATGGTGAAGCGAATAGAATACTGAAGTAAGTAATATCGCGGGAATGATCCCGAACGCCTTTTCGAAGCACATTCGAAGGAATCCATATATGAATGTCATCTCGAAAATACCTGCCACAAGAATATAGGAAGCCCCATAGAGATTCTTCAGTGAGATAACATCTACAGGTTTCCCGTCCTTTAAGAACACAGCAAGAAGGCCTACTGCAAAGGCCAGATTTAATATCAGGCTTAAGGCCCACTTACGCTTTGTAAACCCCAGATCCTTAAATGTCTCCCCGCCCTTCTTCTCAGCATAAACGGATACGAAAACTACACCCAGGCCGAATATCATCAGAACATCCCTTAATATTAATGATACGACCGTGTCTCTTAAAGAATCGCCGCCAAAGGGAATCATCAGAAGGCTCAGGGCGATCATGCCAAGCCCTGCAGCTGCGGCGATCCCGGTATCTTTAGTCACTTTAAATCTAAACAAATTCTTCATTCTAATAACTATCTCCTCACAATTACTACGCATGCGTAGTATAGTACGTATACGTAGTAACGTCAAGAGATATTCGACGAGTCTGGGAAAATATAATTCAGGTCTCAGAATTCAAGTTCAATATTTGAGGGTAAATTTGCGGGTATAGCCTCAAAAACCGCCTCAAAAACTATAAAAATCAAGAAATTTGAGGGTAAATTTGCGGGGCTACCCTCAAATTCAACCTCAAATTTTCGCGATCAGGTTACAACACAACTATTCAATCAATAAAAGGCCGCCTCTTACCGAGACAGCCCTACTAAATAAACAAAAGTAAATAACTCAGATAATGTAATACCACTCGTCTCCCTGCTTGACCTCTTCACTCTTAACGTGCTTGCCATCAGTTTTATTTTCTTTTTCGAGATTGGTCATGCTGACTTTGGAGTTGGGTTCAACAGATGCGGTGATGAATGAGTTACCGCCGATAACGGTATTCTCACCGATAACTGTGTTGCCGCCAAGGATAGAAGCATTTGCGTAAATTGTAACGTTATCGCATATCGTAGGATGACGCTTCTTGCCTGAGAGCTTCTGACCGCCTCTTGTGGAGAGCGCGCCGATAGTAACACCTTGATAGATCTTAACGTTGCTTCCGATGATGGAGGTCTCACCTACAACGATACCTGTACCGTGGTCGATGAAGAAATACTTGCCGATCGTAGCGCCCGGGTGGATGTCGATTCCTGTCTCGGAATGGGCATATTCGGTCATGAGACGCGGCAGGATCGGTACTTTCAGAAGATATAACTCATGCGCAATACGGTAAACCGTGATTGCCATAAGGCCCGGATAAGCGAGGATTACCTCATCGAAGTTGGCAGCAGCGGGGTCGCCGTCGAGCGTAGCCAGAAGGTCTGTCTCGATATATTCCCTGATCATGGGGATCTTCTTGAAGAATTCCGTCGTGATGCGGTAGCTCTCTTCCTCGCGCTTCTCATCTGTCATCTTGTCTTCGCTCTGGGAATAATCGAGAGCTCTGTAGATCTGCTTCTTCAGATGATAGAAAACATCTTCGATAGTTACCGCGAAGGAATTCTTCGGATTATAGATCTTGTATGTGAGGTCGCGGAAATAACCGGGATATATGATCCTGAAGAAATGCTCTACGAGCTCTCTTACCTCATCCTTGTCAGGATTGGAAAAGAGCTTTATCGCATCTATATTCTTTCCGCCATTGTAATCATCAAATATCGCCTGGACGATCTGGTCGATCTCTTCGTGCATTGCATCTTTAGTCATATCAGTTTCTCCTTCTTATCAATAAAAAACCCGAAAACTCATATGGTTTCCGGGTGAATCTTACTTACATACTGCTTTTATCGGCATTCATCGCATACAAACTGCGTCCTTAAGATTCAACCCTGGGACAAACAGCAACAACAACATAAAAGATTGTTCTCAAATGTATGAGTCATATGCATATACCTTTCTCTTCTTATTAGGAATTCTATCAGCAATTACCCACCTGGTCAATCTGTAAGACATCAGGCCGGATTGCCGGTCAGGAACAGTTTTAACAGATAAAGAAGCAAAAGGTGGCCCGGATAGAACGCATAGAACAGCCATTTAAGGCCCTTACCCTTCTTTCCGTTATAAAGAAGCAGCGGGATAAGGCTGAGACCTGTCGTGCAGTAGTATCCCATAGTCCTCGTAAGCGCCAGGAAAGCAACTCCGGGTATTGGTCTGACAAATGGATTCACATCCTTAAACACATAGAACAGGAATACGGAACCAACTGCAAACATCGTGTAATCTGCTTTAACAAGCATCGCAACGGCCGCCATGACAATTACAACCAAAATACCAAGAATGGTCCTCCACACGCTGTATCTGCCCTTTGACTCGATTTTCGCGCCCCTGATCAGATCGAAAAGCATCAGCGCGACTATGGAGATAAAGAATGACAGCATAATATTCTGGTGCGAGAGGCCTATCTTCCCGTCAAAAGCAAGATCAAAAGGCACTTCGCTGATCAGCGCGAAAATACCCATCCTCAAGAGATACTTTTTCTTATCTCTGGTATGTATATATCCTTCGGTAATGCAGAACGCGAAGATCGGCATGGCAAGTCTTCCGACCATTCTCATCCATGTCATTTCCGGGAAAAACATATCTCCCACATGATCAAATACCATGCTGACCATTGCAATGATCTTCAGCGTAGTACCGTCCAGGATTCTGGATTTGTTAGCTTTTTCCATACTGTGCTCCTATTTCCTGCCTGACATTATATCATTCCGAAAACCGCGATTACCTAACACTTACCCCAAAGTGCCAATCCTCATTTGCTATAATCGATCCAGATATGGGGGTATCTGTTATGCACAAAAGAATAATTAGCACACTGCTTATAACTACGGTCCTGATCTCAGGATGCAATATAAAACTCGAGGAACTTGATCCCAACTTAACTGCCGGCACGTCCACTGCCATCACCGACAGCACACCGGTTGCAACTACTTCCGAAACTGAACAGCAAAAGTTCGAATTTAACCCTCACCTTTATGTTCCATCGCTGTCATCGGATATTCCAAAGGATTATTGGGATTCATTCTATAACCTTTGTGATGCTCTGCGCGCAGGAGAATCAACTTTCGAATGTTCGAGCAATGAAGCATATAAATGGGCAACCTGTTGGTCTACTCTTAATGACCTTTTCCCTGTTGCAAGTTTATTGATATCAGGCGAGAGCAAAGACGGCACTGTTCCTTTCGAGAACGGAACAGGAAAGATCTATTATCAGATCCCTGTTGAAGAATTCGTTGCAAAACAGGCTGAATTCGAAGTCATCATAACAGACATGTTAAACAGCTGCGTTGAACAGGATGACACGGACTTTGAGAAATGCATTAAGCTTTACGATTATATCGAGAGCAACTTCTCTTACGTAGATTATGGCGTAGAAGGCAACGACGATCAGACCTACTATGCATTCATGAACAAGAAGGGTTTATGCGCCCAGATGGCAAGCGTTTATGCGTATTTGCTCCTTCAATCCGGCGTGGAAGCCATGAGTGTCGGTTGTTATGATCCTTCGATATCACACTCCTGGACATATATCATCATTGACGGCAAAGGTTACCATTCAGATCCCACCTGGGGTTTGAAGGATACCCAGGACGATGACTGGCTCTATCTGTATTATTACATGATGACTGACGAGCGCAGAAGTGAAGGTTGTCCCGTCACTGATTTGAACGCTCAGCTCCTCCCCAACTATTGGGAAAGCAAATCGAACATCGATTTTTCGGCAACAGACGAGAGTCTGTCTTTCCCGAAGCAATCGGCCTTCGATTCGCTTGACGAAGAAAACAAAGTCGTGCGCTATCACGTGTCAGAAGAAAATCTGGAATTGAAATACAAATAAAAAGAGGGTGCCGTTAAAGCACCCTCTGATCATAATCAAGTAATTTTCTTACTTCTGTGTCTTATAGTCCTTGAGGTAATAACCGCCAGACTGGCTTACGCCGACATAAGCTGTACCTGTTCCGACCTTCTCGAGTGTGTCGTCAGATGCTGCCTGCTCAGGTGTGAGCTCATAGTACTTCTTGAGTTCGTCAAAGCTAAGTTCGTTATAAACTTCCCACTTGATCTGGTAGATTGTGAAAACAAGTGTGAGATTGCCGTCACCTGTATTAAGTGCGTAATCTACGACACCGATTGAGCTGTAGCTCTCACCGTCTGCTGCCTGGAACCAGATCTTGCCGTCTTCATAGCAGGGACCGTAATTGTCCTTTGAAGGAGCAGGAAGATTCTTGCAGTCATCTTCTTTTACAGGTGCTGCAAAATACATGCCTACAGCGATTACAGCATCCTGATAAGTAAATGTCTCAAAAGCTGTATCGTCCTTTGTCTCATACTTGATCTTATCCTGGTCATCGACCTTGAAATGGATGTGAGCGAAGTTCAAATACTGCTCAAGTGTTGCTGTCTCTGAGTTGTAGTCAGCAAAATAGATCTTTGTAAAATCTGAGACGAATTTGTTCGCATTCTTCAGTTCGTCGCCGGAGAATACGATCTTTTCTACGTTTTCCTCAGAGGACTCTGTTGCTTCGGAAGACTCTGCAGCCGTTGTATCTTCTGTTGTTGTACCTTCTGTAGTGCTCTCTGCTGCTGTTGTAGTAGCATTTGTGTTACCGCATGCTGTAAAAACGCCTAATGCAAGGCAGGCGCTTAAAGCCAGAGCACAAATCTTTGTCTTTTTCATATTCTTTCTCCAAAATTAAGAAATATAGTCGGTTTGGGGTTATCCCAAACCAAGCGATTATACCACTTATTAAACAAATGGAAACTTAAATGTTCAATTCTTTGTTTTTCTTAATTGCTTCGAAAGCTTCATCACTTAATACATGCTCGATCTTGCAGGCATCTGCAGCTGCTGTCTTTTCGTCAACACCCCAAGACATAATCAGGTCTTTTAATACCTTGCGTTTTTCCAGGATCTTCCGGGCGATGCTCTCCCCTTTATCAGTGAGAGTAATATATCCCTGCTGATCGATATTAATGTAGTTTTCACTCTTAAGTTTTCCTACGGCACGGCTGACGCTCGGCTTCGAAAAACCTAAATGATTAGCAACGTCCAGAGAACGCACATGCTCGACTCTCTCGGAGAGCAGAAGTACAGTCTCAAGATACATTTCACCTGATTCTCTAAGACGCATAAAACCTCCTATAAACTAAATGGGAAGAAGGACTGCCGATACATCCAACGGCAGTCCTCCCTAGACATGATGTATAAACAGAGGAGAAATCATTTCTTAACGTTAAATGCGCCCATCTGCGGATAATCTGCAGCGTCGCCTAATTCTTCTTCGATCCTCAAAAGCTGGTTGTATTTAGCAACTCTCTCGGAACGGCTCGGAGCACCTGTCTTGATCTGGCAAGTGTTAAGAGCAACAGCGAGATCCGCGATAGTTGTATCTTCAGTCTCACCTGATCTGTGTGAAGAGATTGCTGTATAGCCTGCTTTGTGAGCCATCTTGATTGCTTCCAATGTCTCAGATACAGAACCGATCTGGTTGAGCTTAATAAGAATGGAGTTGCCTGCACCAAGTGCGATTCCCTTTGAGAGTCTTTCTGTGTTGGTTACGAAAAGATCATCGCCTACGAGCTGGACCTTATTGCCGATCTTAGCTGTCATCTTCTGCCAGCCTTCCCAGTCTTCCTCATCAAGGCCGTCCTCGATGGAGATGATAGGATACTTATCAACAAGGGATTCCCAGTGAGCGATGAGTTCGTCTGATGTGAAATCCTTTCCAGACTTGGGCTGATGATAGAAGCCCTTGCCCTTCTCACTCTTCCACTCGGAAGATGCAGCATCCATAGCGATCATGAAATCCTTGCCGGGCTCATAACCTGCAGCCTTAATAGCTTCAAGGATCTTCTCAATAGCAGCTTCGTCACTGTCGAGCTTGTTGGGAGCAAAACCGCCCTCATCACCTACAGCTGTAACGTCGCCCATTTCCTTGATGAGCTTCTTTAATGTGTGGAACACTTCTGCACACCATCTGAGGCCCTCGCTGAAAGAAGGAGCGCCTACAGGCATGATCATGAATTCCTGTGTATCAACAGCGCTGTCTGCGTGAGCACTGCCGTTTAAGATGTTCATCATAGGAACAGGAAGTTTAGTAGCCTGTACAC
>JAEEGJ010024632.1_pt1 | contig 12451 bp, 9 predicted proteins | sample 8958761 | NCBI WGS metagenome assembly JAEEGJ01 (sample SAMN16246546, study PRJNA631951) | gut metagenome | biome: gut microbiome; feature: rumen; material: RS-attached | host: Bos | place: Iran: Karaj | collected 2018-10 | reverse complement strand
ATATGTAAATTACCTTCTTCATCAACAGTCTTTGGTACAGTGTAATAGTTAGGAGTTTGAATCCATTTAGTTTCTGAATAAACATCTGCTAAGTTCTCTCCATTTGCTACTCTAACAGCTGAATTTAGTTCAACTTTTCCTAAGATACCATCTTCTGTATATTTCTCTACTCTAGCTAATTCAAATCTAGGTTTAAAAGTACTATTATTATTTGTTTCATTAAATTCATCAGCTATAAAGATAATATAATATGTTGAATTAGTCTTTAAATATTTATAGGTTATTCTTTCAAAATCATCATTTATATTTATTAACTTAGATGCTAATAATTTATTCATATTATCACGAAGTTCAACACGTACTTTACTAGATAATATAGCACCATCAACATCTATTACACGGACATCAAAGTCAATCATATCATTAGTTACAAAACTCTTTTCTAAGTCAATGATTGGTCTCTTTTTATATGTTTCAAAGAAATCAACGTTATGCAAGCAATCTAAATCATATACTGTTTCACCTTGTTGAACAACAGAACTTATTCTTAATAAATATTTAGTATTGGATTCTAATCCTCCGATATATAAGTTTAAATCTTCTAATGATTTTAATAATTCTAGTTTTTCACCACTTATATTAAATGTATCAACTACTTCCTCTTCTTCTGGATTATAAACTTCTATTTTAATATTTTTTAATAGTTTAATAAGTCTTAAATCTGTCTTCGTTGTATTAATACGATATTTAAAATTAATATCACTACTTGAAATACTATCTGTATCAAATGTTAAGTTTAAGAAACCTAAACTTGTTATTGGAAGAGATGTAAACTCTGTACTCATTAGTTCAAAGTTTTCTCTTAAACCTTTTCCATCATCTAGATCAAAATCTCCATATACTTTAACTGTGAATATTTGGTTTGGATCTAAGTCTTCAATTCGAACTACATTACTTTCTACTGGGCTACTTTTAATTACTTTTCCAGAAGTATTTGTAATAACATATCGATAATTATTTACTTCAACATCATCATCATTTTTTAAATCAATGTTTAAAATAACATAATCTATTTCATTCTTAGCAACTTTCATTACGACAGAAGGCATTTTCTTTGATGTTCTTGTTTTACCTGTGTTATTTAATACTTTTAATTCATTACCAACAATATCAAACGCTGTTATTTCAAAATCATATTCACGATTTGAAGATAAACTTTCTGAAGTAGCTACTTTATCAAGAGTACCACCATTTATTAACTTATTAAGATTTGCAGAACTAAAGAAATAATTTTCTCCTTCAATTGTAAAGCCAATTGATCGAATACCTCTTAGAGTTTCTGACTTAATATCACTAGTTATTACAAAGTCTTTTAATTCAATCTTTCTTGAATAGATATCACCTAGTTCAAAACTAATATCAATCGGGTCTAGTCCTTCCATTGATTTTGTTGTAATCTCTTGAGAGAAGAAAGTAACTGTCTTTCTTGTTTTCATATCAGAATCTAGATATGTATATTGACCTACTACTTCAAAAGTTGATTCCGGCCTTAAACCAGTAATAATATATTCGCCAGATAAGAAGATACTTCTACGAGAATATGTTTTACCATTATAAACAACAGTAAACGTTGGAGCTTTTACAATAACACTAGCAGGGTCCGTAATAGTTATATTACCTTTAGCAGAATATACATTACTTACTAAACCTGTTGATACAACACTTGGTTTAACCCATGCTACTTCAGGTTCTTTCTCAGGTTCTTTATCTTCATCCTTAGGCTCATTATTTATTGGTTCAACAATTGGTGTATCATCAATTACTTCAATTTGATCTTTTTCACCAATTATTTCTTTAGGTACAACAGGTACCTCTTCTTCCTCTTTAAATAATTTACCAAGACCAATTAAGAAATCTTCATATTTATAATCATATTGTTGATCATTACTTTCATAATAAAAACTTAAGATACTATCAAAATCAACATCAATTATTTGTCTTTTAATAAATTCATTATTGTTATTACGTTCATAATAATTAATACAATCTGAACGGAAATATACAAAACTATTAACTGGGATTACATATTCATGAGCATTGGTTTTAATCTTTAAATCAAATAAGTTGATATATACCCCATTTGCATAATTAAGTAATAAATAATTATCATTATCAATTGGTTCATAGTTATTTAATTCATACATTCTACCATATGAGAATACTTGTTTAGAGTTACCCATACTTCTTTTTAAGTTTTTATTAATTAAATTTGTCTTTTCATTATAGTTAACAATAGATAAACCTTCATTAATAAATAATGGATATTCAATATCAACTATTTCTTTATTCTCATTTGCATAACGACCTAAAGCCATTTGATAGATATATTCATTTTCATGAACTTCAACTGTTTTTAAACTATTATCATATCTTGCAATATCTTCTTTATTTAAGAAACTAGCTAATTCATTTTTAGTTAGCATAAAGCCATTATTATCAACCATTATATAAGGGTTGTATGTATTAAATAAGTAATTGAACACGAAAATAAGTCCAATGTTAACTAGTATTAATACAATTGGAAAAAGCTTTATATAACGATTTTTAGTTAATACATTTTTTTCTTTTTTCTTACCTTTCATAATACTTCCCTCATAATGGTCTTATTACCCTATTATTGATAATATTACATCATATAAATTATAACATATAAATACAATAAACAAAACGATTTATAACGATATAATTAGATTTTCTTTAAAAAATAAAAAAGACACTTTGTGTCTTTTTTTATTCATATAAATTTAACTTATTAATATTCTTTATTAATAGTCTTTCTCCTTCTTCAAAAAGAATCATATCTGTACTTAAATTAATCCTTGTATTACCTACGTTTGCGATTACATCTTTCTTAATATCATCTACTAAATGATACTCATCTTTTTCTTTATTATACATCTCTACACTATTTTGATAATTAACAATAATATAAGAAAGTGGTGATAATTCGTATTCTTTATCCTCTACAACAACTTTAACAGAGTATGGGAAAACATACATATCTTTACCATCATAAAGGAAGGCATTATCAATAAATTTCTTTTTCTTATTGTATGAGATAAAGGCCATCTCATCTTTATTAGATAATTCTGCTTGTAATTTAGAAAAATAGTTAACTCGATAGTTTACTCCTCTTTCATTAAGGGAGAATAAACCCATTGTTATTGGTAAAATACATTCATTATTAATTGTTTGATAATAAATTGGGGTATCATCAACCGTTACCTCTTCACCTTTATCATTAAAACTAACTATTTCATCATTTTCAATAGTAGCTTTACCTGTATAATTATATTTTAATCCTGAAAAGTATTGATATACTTCATAATCATCAAAACTAACAGTTACGGTTTCTTTATAATAATGTCTTAGTATAAAGAACGCTACTATTCCACAAATAACAGCAATCAAAGATCCAAATAATATAATTATTTTCTTTTTGTTATTAATTTTCTTCTTTGTAATTATAATATTATCATCATAATCATAATTATCCATTATTTACCTCCACTTTTTCATGCATATTAATTAAATAGTTAATCTTTCTAACAGTTATAAAGAATGTATAAACAGCAATTAGAATGATAAATATTATTACTAATATTAATATTCCTGTGCTCTCTCCAACATAACTATAATAATTTCTAATAGTCATTAATAACCATAAGAAAGCACAAGATATTAGTGTATAAATAATATCAATAACTATTATTCTAAATTTAAAAGAAAATAAGCATGATAAAAAGTTTGTTGCAATTAACATATAGAAACCTATGGGATAATAATAATTAACATTTAGTAAGAAGAAAAACATAATGAGCATATTTAATATTGTTGTTGATAAGATAAACACTTCTCTAAATGATAATCCCATAAATAAACTATATAATTTACGAAACTTTTTATTATACTTTCTTGTGAATAAATGCCCCATTAAAACCAAGGCAAAAGAAAAGGCAACAAAAGTTAATAATACCATTATTATAATATATGCATACCCTTTCATTTTATCACCTTTTTTTCTTTTTATTTATCTTCAATAATGATTAAACGGAAAACATTATGACATAGCATATAAAAGCCTTTAATGTTTTCAAAAGAAACATTTTCATCACCATCAAAGTATACATTACCATTTATTTCTCCAATAACTGGCCAATAATCTTTCATGATTAATAAATTATAATCACCATCTTTAACTCTAATAACTTTTACGTTATTAATTGTATTTAATTTAATATTATCATTTAGCAAGACAATAGCTTGCATTGTATCATTTTCTTCCATAACTACCTATATACAAGAACTCATCTTCATCACGATCATCATATGTTCCATTTAAGATATTTTCAACATCATCTAAAACATCGTTAATATCTACCATAACACCAGGAATTGATGTATAAGCCTCAGAAACAAATAATGGTTGTGAGAAATAGTTTCTTAATTTACGAGAACGATAGAAGATATTCTTATCATCTTCAGATAATTCTTCGATACCTAAAACAACAATTATTTCTTCTAATTCTTCATATCTTGTTAAATATTTTAGAGTTCTTTCTATTAATTCATAATGACGTTTTCCAATATATTCTTCATCAACTAACACACTTGATGTTTTAAATACATCAATAGCTGGATAAATACCCTTTTCAGCAACTGTTCTATCTAGAACGATTTGTCCATCCAAGTGACTAGAAATAGCTTGTACAGCCTCATCTGTATAGTCATCAGCGGGGATATAAATTGCTTGGAAAGAAGTAATTGATCCTTCTTCAGTTGAGTTAATACGTTCCTCTACTTCTGAGATATCAGATATCAAAGTACTTGGATAACCATTTTCAATAGGAGAATACCCCATTTCTGCAGATATTTCTGATTGAGCTTGAACAAAACGATATATATTATCGATGAATAATAATACATCTTGTTTCTTTTCATCGCGTAAATATTCAGCTAAAGTTAGACCACTATATACTGCTTTACTACGAGATACAGCATTATCACCCATTTGTCCAAAGACAATAGCTGTTTTATCGTACAAGTTAGCAGCCACTACTTCATCATATAAATCTTTACCTTCACGCGAACGTTCACCAACACCTATGAATACGGAATTTGATTGGAAACGTTTAAATACGTTATTAATTAACTCTTTTATAAGAACTGTTTTACCAACACCAGCACCACCAAGTAAACCTAATTTAGCACCTTTTTGAATAGGAGCAAAGAAATCGATTACTTTAATACCAGTGTATAAAATTTCTGTTTTAATATTTAATTCACTTAATGAAATATTACGTCCATAAACACTACGTTTTTTAACACTTTCAAGTTTATCATCACTAATAATATTTCCATAAGAATCAAACACTTTACCTAATATTTGATCAGAATATTCTATATCTAGGGAATCATTCTTTTTATATAAAGGTATTCCCTTTTTTAGATAAATGACAGAGTCTAAAGCTATGGCTTTAGCAACAAAACCAGATATTTCTACAACTTCAAATCTATATTCTCTGTCTTTATAATTAGCAACTAAGATATCTTTGATAATTACTTTATCATCATTATTTAGTAATATTTCTATTACTAAGTCAGATACCGCAATTATTTTGCCAACCATAACTATTCCTCCTTATTCTTTTTCATTGTCCTTTTATTAATTGATTCAACTATTGTTTTGAATCTTTCAATATTATTCTCTTTTCTTACCCTTTTTGTATTTATTTCTTCTCTTTCATCTATTTTCTTTAATGATTCATTAGTGAAAGCTTGTCTTTTTACATTTTCACTAGCCCAACTCCAAGCTTCTGCTATCTTTATTTCTGTTGTTACATATAAGGAAACTAAATTCCAAATAATAAACAGTAAATCACCTTCTGATGAAAAATCATTTTCAACATCAATACCTGAGTTATCAATCTCAAGTGGTAATATTTTCTTTTTCATAACAACTTGGTTATTTAAATTGTTATAGTGAATATAAATAACATTTAATGATGAATACTTTTTATGTAATACACCATCAAGTACTATTTCAAAAATCTTATCATATTCATTTGGAAAGTCTTCTTTATTCATGAATAGTAAGACGTTATCATTAATTACATTTATTTTTTTACCTATTATTATCTTATCGTTTTTAGGATCATCTTCCTTTAAAAAAGATATAATATCGGCATTAAAACTAGCACAGAAACCTAAGTCACTACCAATATAGACATTAAGTTCCTTTTTACCACTAGCCATCTTAATAGATAAGTTTTCTTCTTTAAAAATACGATTATTAACGATTGTTGAAATAATAGTTTTTAACTCATTTTCATAAGCATAAGCTTCTGTTACTTTTCTTCTTGCTGCATTAACACGTATAAGTGAATGGAAATTCATTACTTTAACGACATTCTTAACGCTCATGATTATCCTCTTGCTTTAAGATTGGGGTTATTGTAATTGTTTCATCCGTTACTAATGTTTCAACATCATCAACTGGTTCACTTTGAACTGGTTCCGTAATTGGTGGTACAACCGTCTCCTTCATTTCAGGAACTGGTTCTTCTATTTCCACAGTTTCATTATTAACTTCACTTACTTCTTCTTTTTTCTCCTCTTTTTTAGGAGCAACTTCCATATCGTCATCTTCGTCTTCTTCAATAGCCATTTCATCAATGAAAGCAAATCTATCAATCAAACCTTCCATATTAATAGGACTATATTTTGGTTGCTTTAAGGCATCAACTATCATTGCCCCACGTTTTAATTGACTTTGTAATTTCTTTGACATTGATTCGATATTAACAAGTTGGTAAACATCTACTTTTTCTAAGTAAGATAATAGTTCTCTACGAACTTTAGAACCTAATTGTCTTACTTCTTCTTTTTGAACAGCACCACCTAAACGAGATACACTTAATCCATAGTTAATAGCTGGTTTTTGTCCTTTTTTAAACATCTTTTCTGATAATACTATTTGTCCATCAGTAATGGAAATTATATTTGTTGAAATATAATCTGTTATATCAGAACCACGTGTTTCAACTACTGGTAAAATCGTAATTGAACCACCATTTTTATGTTGACATCCTTTTTCTAGTAATCTTGAATGTGTATAGAAAATATCTGCTGGATACGCGTCACGACCTATATTCTTTTCAGAAAGTAAGGCAATCTCACGACAAGCTTCAGCATGTTTCTTCAAGTCATCAATACATACAAGAACATCCATACCCTTCTTTAAATAATGGTATGCAATTGATAATGCAACATATGGTGTTAGCTTAATTAATGGTGGTAAATCATCATTAAAAGCAGAAACAATAATGGTATATGCATAAGCTCCTTTTTGAACTAGTTTTGCATATAAACTCTTTAATTCTTTCTTTGTTTTACCAATAGATACATATATACATAAAACATTTTTATCTTTTTGATTGGCAATGGTATCAAGACATATTTGCGATTTACCTATTTTCTTATCACCAATTATTAATTGTCTTTGACCACGTCCTATAGGGAACATTAAGTCAATAGCTGCAATACCTGTTTCAAGAGGTCTATTAACAGCTGTTCTTTCCATTATTCCTATCTTCTCAGTTTCAACTGGTATTGGGAAACTATTATTAAGTTTCTTACCAGTCATACGGTCTACACCAAAAGGGTCAATAATCATACCAACAGAATCTTCTGAATAGTTCATTTCAAGAATTTCACCTGTTGTTATAACATTATCACCTACAACTATTTTTCCATCTGTTTTTATTAATGATATAAATACTTTATTGGCTTCAATTTTATCAACATAACCAATATTGTTTTCGTTATTGATATATACTTTTTCAAAGTAGAAAGCATCATCAAGGCCACGTGCTTCAACAATAAAGTTATTAATACGAATTACTTGTCCAGAAAGATAAATATTTTTGTTATTAACAATATCATCAATTTTCTTATTTATCATTGTACTAACACTATCATTCATAACGATCATTAATAAAATAAGTTGCAGTAATATGATGGATTATACTTTTAACCTACAAACTTATATTATTTCACCCTTTTTATATTTCCATCTTAGATGCTATAGTCGTATATAACACCTTTATATATTATTTTAAAACCCTCTGTAATGTTCTTATCATACTCAGTAACAATACTTTTATCCATGTTATCATAGTTCTTTCTTTCATCACCAACAAGAACTCTAATTAATGGATCTGTTTTTATAATTTCACCATCAATCTTGTCAATTACTTTTTTTAATTTAAAATGTTCTTTATCAATTTGCCCTAAGCAAGATAATTCTTCTTTTGATAAGAGTGATGTAACTATTTCATATTGTTCACTAGTTTGATATTGACTAATACGATATATGACATCAAAAGTAAAATAACTTCTTATTCTCTTTAAGACATTATATCTATTAAAATCATTAGTATTATTTTTTGATATTAATTGTTTTATCAATGTTGTTGGATCATAATTAAATTTTTCTTTAATAACTTTGTAATTAGAAAAAATATTGCCATCTTCAAAGTCGGTAAACTTAGGCATAACAACTTCATTACTTAAAACAGTATCTGGACCACTAAATCCTTTAGATTTCTCTTCAAGTTGCGTTATTATTTCGGCTTTCTTCTTTATATCATCATTTAATTCATCAACTTTCTTTTCTTTATCTTCTAGTAAGAAGTCAAATTCAGACATTTTATCAACAAAAACATTCTTCATTAAGGAATTTGTTTTTTTAACTACAAAACCCAATAGAAATGTTAATGTTAATGCCAAGAAAGAGATAATTAATATAATTATTAATAGTTCACTCATTATTATGAAACGAACGGATTAAAGAATATTAACATAAAGCTGAAAGCAAAAACTAGTAAGATAAATATTGCTGATACAATAAGTAATAACATCATAGAACTTACTATTTCATTTTTTACTCCTGGGTTTCTTCCAATCGCTTCTGCAATCTTAGAACCAAGAAGGCCAATACCTATTCCAAATCCTAATACTGAAAAACCTATCATCATACCAACAGATGACATTATTGATGAAGTTAAACTTTCCATATTTTCACCTACCCTAATATAAGATATTATACCATAATTATCAATAATAATATACATTTTATAATAATTATATAAAAAAAATAAAAAAGTAGATTTTCATCTACTTTTCTAATTAGCAAGTGTAAACTTTTTATAGATATTTGTAGCCACATCTCTATTATGATAACGAGCATTTTTTATTCTTAATTCATAGATATTACCTTCAGGTAATTCAAAGTTTGAAGAGAATCCTTTAGAACTAATCATTTCATTATAATTAATAGGAACATTCTCTTTTTCTTCATCATCTACAATTAATGTAATATCAGCACTTTCAAAAGCATAAGTAGTAGGCATTTTGTAAGTGAAATAAACTTTACCAAAGGATATTTTATCCACTGTTAATGTATAATCAATACCTTTTGTACGAACGTTTATAACATCTTCAATATTATCTACTAAACTCTTTTCGCCATCATTAACAACTATTTCAATATAGCCTAAACTTATTGTATATTCACTATTAGCTTCGACAAGTGGAATACGACATTTATTACTATATTTATCTAGTACTATTTTTTGAGTAGTATCAACATTATTAATTTTACCTGTAACTAATAAATATACTGCTTGATACTTATTTTCAGGATCAGTAACAATATATGATACATCAATATAAGCTGTTGATGTCACAACACCTCTTAAACTAACATGTTTATATATTTCTGTTTTATTTTCAGCTTCTTCACTATTATCTTCTTCTTTGTCTGTATCTTTATCATTAATAATAACTGTTGTATTACCATTAATTTTATTATTAGCAGTCATTGAATAATTATGATTTTGAGCATACTTAGTAAAGTCATTTACTAACTCATTATAAGAATCTATTAATTCTTTAGAATCATATTCAAAGACTTCTTCTTGTTTTTCTTTTTCAACATATTCATTAGTACTACCAAGAATTTGTTTTAAATCTACAATAGATTCTTTATACATTAGTTTTTCATTAGCAACATCAAAAGTATAATTATCAAAATTTAAAATAATAGGATTAATTGTTTTAACGTTCAAAGCATCATTAAGCAATGAAGCATTACCTTGCTTATCAATATCTACAAGTAAATATTTCTTAGTAACTATTGTTTTATTAGGATCTGATATTTCTTTATAAATAATTAAATATTTACGATCCGCTAGTTTAAAGAAATATGGAATGTTATAATCATTTGTTCTAAACAAATCATCTGTTTCGTTAACATTTCCTTCACTTGATACATTATATTTCGTTCCAATAGAGATTATTTCATCACCACTAGAATCATATACAACAGGGGTATTACCTAGTATATAACTTTCACTATCATTTGAGATATAACGATATTCATCATCCCAACTTTTTTCAATCTTACCACCATTTTCAGTATTAATACTACTATAGTCACTAGCAAATAAAACACTTTTGCTAGGGACTGTATAAATAGTATTATTCTTATAACCTACTAACTTAACGGAATAAATTAGAATACCAACTATAACTAAGATTATTAGGACGAATACAAGGATGAATATCTTATTTTTTACATTAAGGTGTCTCTTCATCTTGACCTCCATTGTAATAATCTATTTCGGTAGTGGCAGCTAAAAGACCATCTTCATCATAGAAGTTAAATGTGAATAGATATACATTATCAGGTTCTAACTCAACATCAGATAAATCTATTAAATATATATATAATCCAAGAGATGAATCATATCTAACATTAAAGTTACCTGATTTTGTAATATAGAAACCAGTATTAACAGAACTTACAGAATAAGATATTCTCTTAACATCAGTTAAACGATAAGAATCAGAGAATATTAAATCAAATCCATTTTCAAGAGACTTGTTCTCAGATAATACAACTGTTCCTAGATCAATACTAGAACCAAATTGAATAGATTTAAGTTTATGGGTAACTACTAAGTTTGCTCTTGTATTTGTATAGTCATTTCTTGTTATAACGTCAATTGTGTATGGTTCACCATTAATTAAACCATAAGTCTCACCATCAAATTCAAAACGACGGTTAATAGAACGTACACTGATATTACTTTGAGATGCAACAACATTATGTTCAGAATCAAGTAATCTAATATCATAAACGTCGTTATCAATAACATGACTTACATCATTTATAGTTATTCTAAAGTAAATAGTATCTTCACTCTTACCTGCGGAAATACCTACATATGGTTCTTTGTAATTAGGAATCTCAAAACTTGTTGTCTTACTACCAAGATTTATTTCTCTTGTCTCCCCATCAGCAGAATATTCACCATAAGCTGAAATAATTAATTGATATTCACCACCATAAACTAATTCATTATCTGCACTTGGAGCTGCATTTACTTCAAGATGCATATTCTTAAAGAATGTTGTTGATCTTGAAATATGTACATTTGTTCTTATATAACTATTTCCTACTTTCTTATATAAGCCATATGCAATATAGTTATAACCAGTAACATTTTCTAGTTCATAATCGATCTTTACACGCTTATCCATATAAGAATTAGCTACAAAGGTAATATTAACATTTTTAATACCAACATCTGATAACGTGTGGAAATTATAATTACATTCTATCGCTTGTTGATCAACATCATATAGATATTGTTTTTCATAAATATTCTTACTAGGATTAAAGACATTTGCAAAGACTTTAATATAATAATTAGTCTTATGTTTTAAGTTATCAATTAAGATTGATTCACTAAATTCTGATACATTATGTGATAACGTATCAATATATTGAGCATTAGTACCATTAACATTAGTTTCATATAATTCAAAGTATATTAAATTATCTTTAATAACAACGTCTTCTAAACCTATTAAATCAGCATTTACATATACACCTGTCAACAATGGCGTAATTCTAATCTTATTAGAATCATCATACATTGATATTCCAGGAATAATATAGTCGAATTTAACAACATTATTTGAAGATGATAAGTTACCACTTCTTATATTTTTAGCTAACAAATTATTGTTATTATAAACAACACCCGTTTGATCAATATCAACGGTATATTCGAATGTTCTATCAGCTTTATTAGTTAAAGTTAATACTTTATCATTAACATTAAAGCCTATTCTCATAGCATTTCCATATACAGATGATACTTGAGTTAAATTTTGACCACTAAGAGTATAGTAGTTACCTACTTCAGCATAAGTACCATTTTGTAAAGCCATGACATCTGATGTATAGTCAAAACCTATTTCACCGGTATCATAATTAGCTACCATTCTTAGTCTTATATCAACATTAAAGTATTCTTTT
>JAEEGJ010024629.1_pt1 | contig 12452 bp, 7 predicted proteins | sample 8958761 | NCBI WGS metagenome assembly JAEEGJ01 (sample SAMN16246546, study PRJNA631951) | gut metagenome | biome: gut microbiome; feature: rumen; material: RS-attached | host: Bos | place: Iran: Karaj | collected 2018-10 | reverse complement strand
TCCGGGAGGCTATTACGATTATGACATTTGGACATAGTACGGAAACATTGTATACCCGTACCTGCCCCAAGGCGTGACGCTCTATGGCGAGATTTGCTGCTACATCACCGGAAATGCCCTGATGATACAGGATGGTTATGACTATGGTTGCAAGCCGGGCGCGAACCTGCTGATGCCGTATCGTGTCACGGAGCATGTAGGCGGTGTGATGAAGGAATACAGCATAGGTGAGGTGGGAAAGTTTACCGAATACCTCATTTCGGCGATGCGGAATGCTGGGGACAGTAATGCTGACCGTATTTTTAACATTCTCAATGTGAAACTATATGACGGGATGATTTCCGGCCTTTTAGGTGACGGTGCGGATATGAGCGCTTTCCCCGATCACTTGGGGGCGTTTTGCAGGATAGAGGAGAACGAGCCTCTCTGCAAAACGAAGGTTCCCCGTGAAGGTGTGGTGGTCCGCATTAATGGGGATGAGGTTGCTGAAGCCTTCAAACTGAAATCAATGCGCTTTTTTGAGCGCGAAAAGAAGGCTATCGATAAAGGGGAGGTGGACATTGAAATGCAGATGAACCTATAGCCCGCGGTGCGAACGCGCCTGTGCCGGAATGACGCTGCTGCGGCTGCGCACTCCGGAGGTGGTTCGGCTGCTTTTTGGGGAGGTCGGTTTAGAGGCTGTTGTCTTTGAGCCAGTGTTTTTATCCGGAGTTGTCGTGTTCTTTTTCGTGACAGGTGGTGTGGCCTTTTCTGGAACGGACGTGTTTTTATCCGGTACTGTTCCGGCTTTATCCTGTTGCGGTGCAGGGTAATATTCCGTTGATGTTCCGGCACCGGATGAACGGTATCCTGTCATGGAATTGACCCTATGAATTTTTGAGGAGAGGTTGTGCCCGCCGGTGGTATGGAAATCGTGGAAAGTGACCACACATGACGGTGTTTTCAGGTATGGGGCGGACTTGTCTGCCAACTGTGCGCAATAACTGTTCCTTACATCCTTCAGTTCCGTTCCGATGAGAGCCATATGGTTTTTCCCCATCATATGGAACAGTTTCTTGACAGTCTCGGCCTGCCTGTATGTGCGGTATGTTGCAGCATCGCGGACACGTGTGCCTCGTGGATATGCCAGAAAGCGTTCAAGTCTTGTGCGTTCTTCTTCCGAAAGGGATGCAATCAGCTGCCGTACCTGCCGGAATTGTTGTACTAACGCCTGCTTCTGGTCGTTAAGTACACGCCGGCAAATCTCCTCTTTCTCCTCATCGCTATGCTGCATTCCGTATTTCTCATCAGCTTCGGCAATCTCTTTCAGAATCCGTGCACGATGGAACCCTTCAAACTGCTGCCGCATTACGGAATCTGAAATGTGTCGGATTGAATCCTCCGAAAGGGCGGTGATCTGTTCCAACAGTCTTTTTACAGGATTGGCAAGAAGGTATGGCTTGTTCTTCGGAAAAGCGTTTTCAAGCCTCCCTCCGTAGCGGATATCGTTGTCTATAAATAACTGGTACAGTATGGTATATTGGACAACTCTTGCAAGGTCTGTGTTTCCGGTGCCGGCAAAATAGCCATAAGCTTTCTGTTCGTACTTGCGTCCGGGGGAGGTGGAGCGTTCCTGCGAAAGAAAGTATGAGACAGGTAGTGCGCCGGTACGGTTTGGAGCGTAAATGGTTTTGCCGTCCCTGTCGATTGCGAACATTGCATCATCAGTGTTCCAGTTATATACCAGCTGCTCCACTCCGAGCCACTCAAACAGCGGTCTTGGAAAAGGGTAGTATCCCGGATGGGGATAACGGTAATAGGCCTCCTGGATGGTTCCGCTTTCCGACCAGTCTTTAAGGATGACGTCCGTCATGGTGAGAAGGTCACCGAACTCCGTGTTCTCAAGTTCTTTGCTCAAATAAGTGGGGCACCAGTCCCTGCCGTTTCCCATTTTTCCGGCCATGAGGTCGTTGATGTCAAGGCTTTGGGAGAGCTCCTTGTCGCGGATGGAGGCAAGCAGCAGTATGGTTTCCACCTGCAACGGCGGAAGCTCCTCCAGGGCGGCTTCACGTTCCCTTCCGATTATTGCCAGGCTTGCACTGTCCGAAATGGCGGCCAGAATCAGGTCCGCATCCAGCGTGAAGGGGCGTATCTCCTCCAAATGTTCTGAAAGATCGTGGTGTTTTGGGATAATCCATGCCACAAAGCCTGGAGAAAGACTGAAATAACATCCGTACTGCCTCTTGTCAAACAATTCCTGCAGATTGTACCGTTTTGCGGTGTCCTCCAGTCGGATGAACAATTCCGGCTCCTCCAGAAACCAATTGTTGATTTCCTGCAGGGAGAGTCGGTAGTCCAGCCGGTTCTTGGTGAAATATCGCCGTTTGCCCGGCTGTTGCAGCTGAATGACAGGACATTTGTAATCAGAATAGTATAGCGCTTCGGAAAGTTTGCGGATTCTATTGCGCATGTTCTCCTCCGTGGCGTTTTCAATTGTCACAAGCAAATCGGTGATGTGGCCGTCATAACCGATACGGTGTTTTTTTCGTTCAATCCTGATGTTGAACCCCTTGAATATTGAGGTCAGGCTGTCCGCTTCAAAATATGGAGGCGGTTCGGAAATCATGAGCAGCCGGCTGCTGTCTGGAAAGTCCGCCCTGCCGATGCCCTGGTAGTGGAAACGGAAACTGTTTCGGAACAGGGAGTGGAGGGAATCCATTTTGTTGTAGGCAATTGTCTTTTCAATCTCGTTCCGCTGTTGCGGAATGTATTCCGTGCGCCGTATCTTGGCTGCCTGCCGCTGGATGGTCTCTGCCACTCTGGTGCGTGGCAGCAGCAATGCGATTGTGGTCGCAATGAGCAATGCTCCAGCCACGATGATTGCGGTCCTTTTCTTTCCGGTATGTTTTTCAGTTGTTGTCATGTTTTGAGTTAATGGTGTCTGACAGTGAACGGTAGCAGCCGGCACGTAACGCCATGTTGCGGCGCAGGCAGTCGCTATAAAGGGATATCTCCAGCCGGTGGTAGTTGCCCTCCCGGCCAATCAGAGGCAACATGTAATCGTTACCTGTGTAGCCACCCAGAATCAGCAGCCGTGACAGGGTGTCCAATGTGAGCGTCAGCGTGTCTCCGGAGAGAGGGGAGACCATTCGGGCCGGTTCGCCGCTTATGCTCCAACTTACCGGATTAATGGCCATGATGTTGCCTTCGCTGATAAGCGGGATGGCATCTCCGTTGGCGCGGACAGTGTTGTAGCAGATGGTGACGCCGATGTCCGCACTGTCCTGTGCCGCACGTATTTGCGGTGCGGTGGCAATGTCCTCTCCGGTCACCTTCCAGCCGATCACATATGCGGCGACCATGCGGGAGCGGCTCTCCGCATCCATGTGCTTGAGCAGTTCCACCACCGCAATTGCGCCCTGGCTGAAACCGGCCAGGATGAAGGGACGACCGTTGTTCAGATGTTTCATGTAATGGTCGAACGCCTTCCGAACATCCTCCATTGCCAGCGGGATCCTTTCATTTACAAGACTGTCAGCGGTGAAGCTCTCCATGGTGCATTGCCGGTAGTAGGGGGAAAAATAGTTCAGGTTGCCGGACAGCAGTTTCGCCACACCCTCCATTTCGCCGCGCATCGGCGTGCGCAGCCGTTCGTCATAGGTGTCGGCATAATGGCGGACCACCTTTTTTGAGACGTTATAGTCACCGGTTTCGGTGGAGATGATGTAGAAGAGGTCGGCATCGGCCTTCCGGTCAATGATGTACCATTGGGTGCTGTCGGTGTAGTCCGGCGGGGTGGGGACGGATGCCGGTTTCCGGCAGGAGGTGATGCTGAATATCAGCATTATTATGGCAAACAGTTTTCCGTACATGTTTCTGTTCATTTTGTTTTTCAGATGTTTTTCCATAATACGTTCCCGGATGTCATTTTATTATTATTGTGTGAAAAAAAAATCCATGTCCAAGTGCCGTGGCGTTTTTGTGTCCAAGTGTCGTGGTATTTTTGTGTCCAAATGCCGTGGTGTTTTTGTGTCCAAATGCCGTGGTATTTGAAAAAATGGTATATTTGCATTGTTAAAAAATCGTAAGTCAAATGAGTGTATATAGGCCAAGAATTGCTGATATTCAGTTAAAAAAAATGATTCGCAGGATTGGTGCCGTGCTGATTCAGGGACCGAAATGGTGCGGAAAGACCACCACTGCGGAACAAATTGCTGCAAGCAAAATATATCTTGACGATCCGGAAAAGCAAAAACTTTATCGCCAGACGGCGGAATTGAATATCGTTGCCCTTCTTCAGGGCGACACTCCGCGTCTGATGGACGAATGGCAGCTTTTGCCGCAGCTGTGGGATGCCGTCCGCTTTGAGGTTGACCATCGTAAGGCTGAGGGGCAGTTCATACTGACCGGCTCTGCCGTGCCGCCATTGACAGACGAAATCAGCCATACCGGCACCGGAAGGTTCGCTCGTCTGACCATGCGGACAATGTCGCTGTTGGAGTCGGGCGACTCCACTGGGTCTGTGAGCCTGCGCTGGCTGTTTGAAAAGCATAGTGAGCAGCCTCAGGGAATGGCCGGTATAGATTTGGACCGGCTTGCATTCCTGATTTGCCGTGGCGGATGGCCCAATGTGGTGGGAAAGGATGATGAAGATGCTCTTGCGCTTGCATTTGATTATTATGATGCGGTCATGGATTCCGACATCTCCCGCATTGACGGTGTCCGCAGGAATGCTGAGATGGCCAGGCGGCTCACCCGCTCGCTGGCGCGGCACCAGGGTGCGCAGGTCTCGCTGGAAACCATTCGTCAGGATATGGCCGCAAACGATGAGATCCTTCAAGGTGAAAGTAGTTTTGCGCAGTATATTAATGCGCTGAAGGGAATTTTTGTGGTGGACGACATGCCTGCGTGGAATCCGAACCTCCGTTCAAAGACGGCTATCCGTACAATGGACACCCGCTACTTCAACGACCCTTCCATTGCTGCCGCCGCATTGGGTGTGGCGCCCGCCGACCTCACTCAGGACTTGAGAACCATGGGGCTGATGTTTGAGACTCTGGCTGTCCGTGATCTCCGTGTCTATGCCGGTGCATTGGACGGAAGGGTGTATCATTTCCGGGATAAAAGCGGTCTGGAATGCGACGCTGTGGTTCATCTGCGTAATGGGGATTATGGGTTGGTTGAAATCAAACTGGGAGGTGACTTCCTGATCGAAGAGGGTGTGAAAACCCTGAATGCGTTGGAGGAAAAAATCGATACCGGAAAAATGAAGGCTCCATCTTTCAAGATGGTATTGACCGGCGTTGGCGAATATCCGTTGCGCAGAAAAGACGGTGTGTATGTTGTGCCGATCGGATGTTTTGGTTTGTAAATTACTAATAGATAGTTGTCTGTAAAAATTATAATCGTATGGCATTCAATGGTAAGAATTTGAAAGGTGACCTCTTCGGAGGCGTGACGGCAGGCATTGTGGCGCTGCCGTTGGCATTGGCGTTCGGTATCCAGGCGTTCGGTGGAATCAACGACCCTTCCGCCGCTTCCCTCGGTGCGCTGGCGGGGTTGACCGGCGCAATCATGCTCGGCTTTTTCGCCGCATTGGGCGGCGGAACCCCAAGCCAGATCAGCGGCCCGACCGGTCCTATGACGGTGGTGACGGCTGCACTCGTAAGCGGAACCTACACCGCCAGTCAGGGCTCGTTGTCCGCCGTGCTTGTCAGCATGGCATTGGCTGCGCTGTTCTGCGGCCTGTTCCAAATATTGTTCGGAGTCATAAAGCTGGGCAAATATGTCCGCTATATTCCATATCCGGTGTTGTCCGGCTTCATGAGCGGCATCGGGGTGATCATCATCCTGCAACAATTGTATCCGCTGGTGGGGCTGAAAGGTTCGGGAACCATGGTTGACCTGCTGATGGGCATACCTGCGGCGGTTGCGCAGGGTGTCTCACCCGGTGCGCTGCTGCTGGGTGTCGGAACGATACTGATAGTCCTGTTCTTCCCTTACGTTACCAAAAAAATTCCGGCCACGCTGGTCGCGCTGGTGGTGATGACGGTCATTTCACTCTTCTGCAATCTTCCCGGCACGCTGGTTATCGGTGACATTCCTGGCGGACTGCCACTGCCGCTTTTCCTGCGGGATGGGATGGACTGGACCGGCCTTAATTGGGGTGCCATGCTAACAGCAGCAATCATTCCCGGACTGACTTTGGCCGGCTTGGGTTCTATCGACACCCTGCTGACGAGTGTGGTGGCCGACAATATCACCAAGACAAAGCACAACAGCAACCGTGAACTTATAGGGCAGGGCATCGGCAATGCGGTGGCCGGCCTCTTCTGCGGTCTTCCAGGTGCGGGCGCGACAATGCGGACAGTGGTGAATGTGCGCAGCGGCGGGCGCACGCGGCTCAGCGGCATGGTCCATGCGCTGCTGTTGCTTGCGGTTATGCTTGGTTTGGGTGGTCTGGTTAAGTTCATTCCGCTGTCGGTGCTTGCAGGCATCCTTATCACAGTGGGATGGGGCATCATCGATTTCAAGGGGTTCTAGGATCTGCCCAAGATTCCGAGGGCGGATGCGGTTGTGCTGCTGATTGTCTTCTTTGTGACTGTTTTTGTCGACCTGCTGACGGCGGTCGGCATCGGAATGGTAATTGCCTGCGTGCTTTTCATGAAGCGGGCCAGCGATCTGGTGGAGGGCGGCTACAGCTCCGCCGAGATGACCAATTTCGACAAGGAGTCCCCTTGGGAGGATGAGGGCGGCATGCCGCAGGAAATCAGGCACAAAATTTATGTGCAGCGTCTTAACGGCCCCATCTTTTTCGGCACTATCACACGTTTCCAGGAGGTGATGCATGATGTGCCGGACAATGTGAAGATTGTCATTATCCGTATGCGGCTGGTCAGTTTCATGGACCAGTCCGGCCTGTATGCCATGGAGACAGCCATCAAGGATTTGCAGGCCAAAGGGATGATGGTGCTGATGACTATAATCCAGCCACAGCCGATGTATATGTTGAAGACCATGAAGGTGATACCGGAACTGGTGCCGGAGGAGCATACCTTCCCCACATTCGAGGCTTGCACCGATTTCCTGCGCACCACCTGCATATAAAGTCCGTTGAATGTTTTTTTCGTTTTTTTCATGCATTGCGTATTGTTTTTTTAATTATATTTGCAGCGTGAAATTTTTTGGTATTATTTTTTCGTTACAATAAAAAACAGCATCTGATGAAAACGTGTGAGAAGGTGGTGGCAACCTTGTTAATGCTACTGATTGTCATTTTATTTCCGAGTGCGTATGCGCAGCAATCATCCAATCCTGCTGTGGAAAAAACTCTGACAGCTTTGTCAGTGGAGGAGAAACTGGCGCTGCTTGTCGGGGCGGAGGAGATTCTGAAGGATACAATTGAAACGCAGAAAGCGCAGATAAATGTGCCGGGTGCATGGGCCTATACCCATGCCAAATCAAAACCTAAAATTACCTCTGTGGTTTTTGCTGATGTGCGTGGCGGTCTGTTGTTCAAGCCTCGCACTGACGACAAGGCGAATGGGGTAACGGTGACCCTGTTTCCGGTTCCGTCGGTGCTGGCCGCCTCATGGAACAAGAATTTGTTGTGGGAGGTGGGTGCCGCCATTGCCAAGGAGGCGTCAGCGGCCGGTGTGGATGTGGTGACATCGCCTGCACTTAATGTGGTGCGGAATCCGCTTTCCGGACGCAATAACGAGTATTTCTCTGAAGATCCGGTACTGGTTTCGCGGTTGGCTTCCGCCATGATTAAGGGATTGCAGTCCCAGGGAGTGCAGGTCTGTCTGAAATATTGGTTTATTGACCATCAGGAGACCAACAGGGTCAATGTTAATGCACTCGTGGGGCAACGCACACTCAGGGAAATTTATCTGAAAACCTTTGAAAGGGTCATCCGTGAAACCCGTCCATGGGGCGTGTTGGCCGCATGTCCGCAGGTTAACGGAGTGTTTCAGACTGAGGACCCTTCCATGCTTACAGATCTTTTGCGCGGTTCCTGGGGCTATGAGGGGGTTGTGGTTACGGACCGTTATGCCGGTCATGATGCCGTTGCCCAGCTGAAGGCCGGCACAGATTGCCTGCTTCCCGGTAGCAAAGCACAGTATGATACCCTGCTTTCCGCCTATCGGGCCGGAAAGATTACCGAAGATCAGATCAACAAAGCAGCCGGAAGGCTGATTGCCGCCATGATGAAAACCCCTTCCTATACTAAAGCGAAACGGGCAAGGCCGGATGCGGCCGCACATGCCAACCTGGCATATAAGGCTGCGTGTGAAAGTGTGGTGTTGCTGAAAAATGTGGCGGAGAGTCTTCCTTTGGACACCCATAGTAAAAAGGTGGCGTTCTATGGCGTTTCAGCCTACCATGAAGTCCCCTGCAACCCACAGGTCCATTACATGGCGGCCTCATCACTTGCCAGTGAGTTCATCAAGGCAGGCTACATCATCAATCCACAGGTCTCCAACAGTTACATTGTCCATTTGAAATCTTTCATTCCAAAGGAGGAAAAGAAGGAACCTGCACCGGCACCGGCCAATGCTGCCAAGGGAAAACCGGCCGCTTCCCGTACCAACGGGAATGCCGCAAAGGCCACTGACAAGGGTGGTGGCGTCCGTCCGCCCCAGCTTTCTGGGGAGGAGCAGATGAAGCTTGATTTGAAGCAGATTGCCGGATACCCTTTCCAAGAGATGCCGCAAGAACTGATGCCATCAAGGAATGCATTGCAGCAGCAAGTGAAATATTCCCAGTTTGCCGTGGTTTCCATCGGGCGCATGTCGGTTGAGGGACGGGACCGTACCGAGGAGAACGGATACCGGCTTACAGAAGCGGAACTGACACTGATTCGTGAAGTGTGTGCCGCATATCATAAATTTGGAAAAAAGGTTTTTGTGGTGCTGAATGTTGAGGGCATGGTGGATGTGTCCGATTGGTTGGATTATCCCGATGCCATTCTTTTCTGTGGTCATGCCGGACAAGGTGCACCCGCAGCCGTGAGGGACATTCTGATTGGCAAGGTGAATCCTTCCGGAAAACTTACGGCCGTATGGCCCAAACAATACAAGGACATTCCTTCCTCCCATTATTTCCCGGAAAATTATATGGGTAAGCCACGCCCGGCCAAAGTGGGGAACGATTACCCGGCCACTGGCCACATGTTTGTGGATGAAGTGCCATATACCGAGAATTTCCGCATAGGCTACCGCTATTTCGACGAACATCAGGATCAGGTTCGCTTCCCGTTCGGATATGGTTTGAGTTACACGGTGTTTGCGTATGACAAGTTGAAGGTTGAGCGTGTTGGTGATTCTGTGCGGGTACAGGTGCGTGTGACAAACACTGGCAAAGTTGCCGGAAAGGAGTCGGTCCAGCTCTATGTGAGTCCGCAGCGCAAGAACCTTCGCATGGAAAAGCCGCTGAAGGAGATGTATGATTTTGCCAAGACCCGTCTGCTGCAGCCGGATGAGAGCCAGGTTTTGTCCATGTCGTTTGCACTGCGTGACATGGCCTCTTTTGACGAGAATATGCAGAGCTGGGTGTTGGAAAAGGGGAATTATACGCTGAAAGTGGGAGCCTCATCCAATGATATCCGTACCCAATGGCCGTTACAGATTTTGGAGACTACCAGTTATCCTAAAGATTGATACATTTATAACTAAGTTACAAGTATGACTATTACAGAAAAACAGGTGAATCAGGCATTGTCCCATGTGGATGATCCCGATTTGGGGCAGGATCTGGTCACCTTAAAAATGATTGACAACATTGCCATTGATGGCAACAAGGTGTCATTTGACCTTGTGCTTACAACACCTGCCTGTCCGATGCGCAACCGGATGCGGGAGGATTGCACCAACGCCATCCGCCAATACATCGGTCCGGAGGTTGAGGTGCAGGTGAATCTGACCGCCAAGGTGCGCGGAAACGCCCCCACGCCCGAACTTACCGGTGTGAAAAACACCATTCTGGTCGCTTCCGGCAAGGGCGGTGTGGGCAAATCCACGGTTGCGGCGAACCTTGCGGTGGCTCTTGCCAAGACGGGCGCGCGCGTCGGTCTGCTGGACGCCGATTTTTACGGCCCCTCCATCCCGATGATGTTCCGTCTCTCCAAAGTGCCAATCCAAGGCATCGAGCGTGACGGGAAAACCTATATGCTGCCGGTCGTGAAATACGATGTGCAGCTGATGTCGGTCGGTTTCATGATGGAACCCGACAAGGCTCTGGTGTGGCGCGGCCCCATGGTCTCCGGCGCGTTGAAGCAGCTGGCCACCGAAACGGCCTGGAATGATGTCGATTATCTGGTGGTGGATCTGCCTCCGGGGACGGGCGATGTCCAGCTGACGGTGGCGCAAAGCCTGCCGGTGAGCGGGGCGGTGGTCGTAAGCACGCCGCAGCAGGTGGCACTTTCGGATGTCAGGCGTGCAGTTGAAATGTTCCGCGCGGAGGAGATCAACATCCCGATTCTTGGCTTTGTGGAGAACATGGCATATTTCACCCCTGCCGAACTGCCCGAAAACAAATACTACATTTTCGGTAAAGGCGGATGCCGCCGGCTTTCCGAGCAGATGAACATCCCGCTGTTGGGCGAAATTCCGCTTGTCCAGTCCATCGCAGAGGGCGGCGACAATGGCGAACCTGCCGCATTGGATGAGAAATCCCCGGAGGGCGCGGCCTTCATGCATATTGCGGAGGAGGTGGCCAAGCAGCTTTCGCTGATACAGTTCAATAAAAAGAAATAATAAGCATTAATAACAATACTATGAACGATTTCCAAAAAGAGATACTGGCCGGCATTCCGGATTTTCTTCCGGAAGTGAAGCCCTATGACCCGAACATCAACCATGCTCCGAAGCGCAAGGACATACTTACGCCGGAGCAGAAAAAGCTTGCGGTGCGCAACGCGCTTCGCTATTTCGATCCACGTTTTCATGAGACGCTGGCTCCGGAATTTGCTGAGGAGCTTGAGAAATACGGACGCATCTACATGTACCGTTTCCGTCCGGACTATCCGATGTATGCCCGTCCCATCGACGAGTATCCGGCCAAGTGCCGGCAGGCGGCGGCCATCATGCTGATGATCCAGAACAACCTTGATCCGGCGGTGGCGCAGCATCCGCACGAACTTATAATCTACGGCGGCAACGGCGCGATTTTCCAGAACTGGGCGCAGTACCGTCTGACAATGAAATATCTGGCCGAAATGACAGAGGAGCAGACGCTGGCCATGTATTCCGGCAACCCTATGGGTCTCTTCCCATCACACAAGGATGCGCCGAGGGTGGTTGTCACCAACGGCATGATGATTCCCAACTATTCCAAACCGGACGATTGGGAGCGTTACAATGCAATGGGTGTCACCCAGTACGGTCAGATGACCGCAGGCTCCTACATGTACATCGGGCCGCAGGGCATTGTGCACGGCACCACCATCACGGTGATGAACGCCGCGAGGAAGCAGGGCGGTGAAATTGCCGGAAAACTGTTTGTGACCGCCGGTCTGGGCGGTATGTCGGGTGCGCAGCCCAAGGCTGGCAACATAGCAGGTGTGGTCTCCATCACCGCCGAAATCAACCCTAACGCCACGCAGAAGCGTTTCCGTCAGGGCTGGGTGGACGAGGTGCATGACAATCTGGAGGAACTCTTCCGCCATGTGCGCGAATCTATCGCAAAAAAGGAGGCCCGTTCCTATGCCTATCAGGGGAACGTGGTCGATTTGTGGGAATATGCCGCGGAGCATGACATCCACATCGATTTGGGTTCAGACCAGACCTCCCTGCATAATCCATGGGCGGGCGGATATTATCCGGCCGGCCTGAGTTTTGAGGAGTCCAAACGGATGATGGCGGAGCAGCCCGAAAAGTTCCGCGAGGCGGTGCAGGCCAGTCTGCGCCGTCAGGTGGCGGCCATCAACAAACTGACGGCAAAGGGAATGTATTTCTTCGATTACGGGAATGCCTTCCTCCTTGAATCAAGCCGTGCCGGAGCAGATGTGCTCAAACCGGACGGCAGGTTCCGCTATCCTTCCTACGTGCAGGACATCATGGGACCGATGTATTTCGACTACGGTTTCGGCCCGTTCCGTTGGGTCTGCACATCCGGCAAGCCGGAGGATTTGGATGCCAGCGACCATATCGCCATGGAGGTTCTTGCCGAAATAGCGTCACGTTCGCCAAAGGAGATCCAGCAGCAGATGCACGACAACATCCAGTGGATAAAGGGTGCAAAGGCCAACCATCTCGTGGTGGGTTCGCAGGCTCGCATCCTTTATGCGGATGCCGAGGGGCGCATACTTATTGCCGCGGCATTCAACAAGGCGATAAAGGAGGGCAGGATTACCGCTCCCATTGTGCTCGGACGTGACCATCACGATGTTTCCGGCACCGATTCGCCCTTCCGTGAAACCTCAAACATCTATGACGGTTCCAGCTTCACTGCCGACATGGCGGTGCAGAATG
>JAEEGJ010024627.1_pt1 | contig 12452 bp, 8 predicted proteins | sample 8958761 | NCBI WGS metagenome assembly JAEEGJ01 (sample SAMN16246546, study PRJNA631951) | gut metagenome | biome: gut microbiome; feature: rumen; material: RS-attached | host: Bos | place: Iran: Karaj | collected 2018-10 | reverse complement strand
CTCAAAGAGATCAAGACAGTCAAAGTCAAGTTCGAAGACAGAAAACTGGTTGAGGTCGAGGGCAGTGAACAGACAATTAAGTGCGATCTCCTGATCATCGCTGCAGGCTTTGTCGGAGCTGAAGACTATATTGCGAAAGAAAGCAATGTCGAGCTTACGCAGAGAGGAACAGTAAAGACAGAACCTGAACAGTATAAAACTTCGATACCGAAGGTGTTCACGGCAGGAGACATGCACAGAGGACAGTCGCTCGTAGTGTGGGCAATAGCAGAAGGAAGGCACTGCGCAGCGGAAATGGATAAATACCTGATGGGATATTCCCCGCTCGTATGAAGCCAATAAAACAGTTAATAAATTTTAGGAGGATATACATATGTCAACAAAAACAGTTCCGGAAATGTTCGGTGAGAACGTATTCGACGACAGAGTGATGAGAGCGGTTTTATCCGACAAGGTCTACAATTCACTCAAGAAGACAATCGATGAGGGCGCTAAGCTCGATACAGATGTAGCAGAGCAAGTAGCTGCAGCAATGCGTGACTGGGCACTTGCAAAGGGTGCTACACACTTCACACATTGGTTCCAGCCTCTTACAGGCGTAACAGCTGAGAAGCACGATTCATTCATCGAGCCTTCTCCTGACGGCGGCGTCATCATGGCATTCTCCGGCAAGAACCTTATCCAGGGAGAGCCTGACGCTTCTTCATTCCCGACAGGAGGCATCAGAGCTACTTTTGAGGCAAGAGGATATACAGCATGGGATCCTACATCTTATGCATTCATCAAGGATAAGACACTCTGCATCCCTACAGCTTTCTGCTCTTACACAGGCGAAGCACTCGACAAGAAGACACCTTTGCTCAGATCCATGGAAGCTCTTAATAAGCAGGCCCTCCGTATCTTGAAGCTTTTCGGAAACGAAGATGCTAAGTATGTTCATACATCAGTAGGTCCTGAGCAGGAATACTTCCTCATCACAAAGGAAATGTATGACCAGCGTCCTGACATCAAGTACACAGGAAGAACACTCTTCGGTGCCAAAGCTCCTAAGGGACAGGAGATGGACGACCATTACTTCGGCGTTATCAAGCCCAAGGTTCAGGAGTTCATGAACGACCTTAACCAGGAACTCTGGAAGCTCGGTATCCTCGCTAAGACAGAGCATAACGAAGTTGCTCCCGCTCAGCACGAGCTCGCTCCGATCTATTCTTCAACAAATATCGCTACTGACCAGAACCAGCTCATGATGGAGATCATGCAGAAGGTTGCAGCTCGTCACGGTTTGGTCTGCTTGCTCCATGAAAAGCCTTTCGCAGGCGTTAACGGATCAGGTAAGCATAACAACTGGTCAATGGCTACAGATACAGGCATCAACCTCTTAAGCCCAGGTGCAACACCTTATGAGAACGCTCAGTTCCTGCTCTTCCTCTGCGCAGTAATCAAGGCAGTCGACGATTATCAGGATCTCCTCCGTCTCTCAGTTGCTACAGCAGGCAATGACCACAGACTTGGTGCTAACGAGGCTCCTCCGGCAATCATCTCGATCTTCTTAGGCGATGAGCTCTCAGCTATCCTCGACGCTATCGAGAACGATAAGCCTTACGAAGGTGCAGAGAAGAAGATCATGAAGCTTGGCGTTGACGTACTCCCGAGATTCGCACGTGATACAACAGACCGTAACAGAACTTCACCGTTCGCTTTCACAGGCAACAAGTTCGAGTTCAGAAGCCTTGGTTCTTCCAACAGCATCGCTTGCGCTAACATGATGCTCAACGCAGCTGTAGCAGAGTCCCTTAAGATCTATGCCGACAGACTTGAAGGCGCTGAAGATTTCGAGACAGCACTTCACGACATGATCAAGAAGACCATAAAGGATCACAAGAGGATCCTCTTCAACGGCAACGGTTATGACGATGCATGGGTCAAGGAAGCTACAGAGGTAAGAGGTCTTTCCAACTATAAGACAACACCTGACTGTATGCCTCACCTGCTTGACGAGAAGAACGTAAAGATGCTCACAGCTCACAAGGTCTTCACAGAAGCAGAGCTCAAGTCCAGAGTTGACATCATGCTCGAAAACTACAGCAAGTCAGTTTTGATCGAAGCTAACACAATGCTCGAGATGGCTAGACGCATGATCCTTCCTGCAATCGAGTGCTACGAGAATAAGCTCGCCGGAAGCGTTTCCGCAAAGAAGGCAGTTGCTCCTTCAGCAGCATGCAGCTATGAGGGTGACATCATCGTTAAGCTCTCAGACCTCGCTGATAAGGTTTATTCCGGTGCTAATGCTCTCGAAAAGGCAATCGAAGGTGCTAACGGAAAGGCTGATATCATAGCAGAAAGTACCTTCATCAAGGATACGGTCATCCCTGCGATGAACGACATCCGTAAGGCAGCAGACGAAGCAGAGACATACGTATCCAAGGAATGCTGGCCGCTTCCTTCTTACGGTGACTTGCTCTTCAGCGTAAAATAACAGATCCTCATATTCCACCCAACTAAGTAACCCCCGGAGTCCTCGGACTCTGGGGATTACTTAGAATTTTGTTTAGAGAAATTATTTATAAGATTTTCAGAAAAGAGATGATGATATATGACTAAATTTATATTCGTAACCGGCGGAGTTGTTTCGGGATTAGGAAAAGGAATAACGGCTGCGTCTTTAGGCAGACTGTTGAAGGCAAGGGGATTTAAGGTTGCGGCGCAAAAGCTTGATCCTTACATCAACGTCGACCCCGGTACGATGAGCCCATACCAGCACGGCGAAGTTTACGTTACGGAAGACGGTGCAGAGACGGATCTCGATCTGGGTCACTACGAGAGATTCATCGATGAAGACCTCAACAAATATTCTAACCTCACATCCGGTCGAGTCTATTGGAACGTCCTCAACAGAGAAAGAAGAGGCGAGTACTTAGGCTCGACCGTTCAAGTTATTCCGCACATTACAAACGAGATAAAGGAATTCGTATACAGAGTCGGTAAGAAAACAAATGCTGACGTCGTTATCACAGAGATCGGAGGCACGGTCGGTGATATCGAGTCACAGCCTTTCATAGAAGCAGTTAGACAGATTTCGTTGGAAGTCGGAAGAGAGAACAGCCTCTTCATCCATGTAACCCTCGTTCCTTTCTTAAGAGGTTCTGACGAGCACAAGTCAAAGCCCACACAGCACTCCGTAAAAGAACTGCAGGGAATGGGAGTAAATCCCGGCGTGTTGATCCTTCGCTGTGATGAACCGCTCGAAGATGAGATCATGAAGAAGATCGCTCACTTCTGCAACGTTAAGGAAGACTGTGTAATCGAGAACATCACACTTCCTGTTCTTTATGAGGCACCGCTGATGCTCGAGGAAGCTCATTTCTCCGAGATCGTATGCAGAGAATTAGGCCTCGATGCAGGTGAAGCTGACCTTACACATTGGAAAGAGATGGTCGATAAGATCCATAACATCGAGAAGGAAGTCAAGATCGGTCTTGTCGGCAAATATGTCCACCTTCACGACGCATATCTTTCAGTCGCAGAAGCTCTCAAGAGCGCAGGTTATGCTAATGACGTTAAGGTAAATATCGACTGGATCGACTCTGAGCTCATCAACGAGCAGACAGTAGGCGAAATGCTTTCAGGCCTTGACGGAATCATCGTTCCGGGGGGCTTTGGCAACCGCGGTATTAACGGCATGATCCTCGCTGCTAAATATGCACGCGAGAACAACATCCCTTACTTTGGCATCTGCCTCGGCATGCAGATCGCAGTCATAGAGTATGCCCGAAATGTATTGGGTATTGCTGATGCGAACTCGGGCGAGTTCGACGAACAGTGCGCTAACAAGGTTATCGACTTTATGCCCGGCCAAAGTGATGATATCGATAAGGGCGGTACGCTCCGTCTCGGCGCTTATCCGTGCAAGATCGCAGAAGGAAGCCTTCTCCGTGAATGCTACGGCGTAGATGAGATCCAGGAGCGTCACAGACACAGATACGAAGTCAATAATGACTACAGGGAAAGATTCGTAGAGAGCGGCGCACGCTTCGCAGGTACGGCGCCTGACGATTCACTCGTTGAAGAGATGGAGATCCCCGGTCACAAGTTCTACCTGGGCGTTCAGTATCACCCTGAATTCAAGTCCAGACCTGACAGAGCACATCCTATTTTCAAGCAGTTCATTAAGGCTTCGATTAAGTAAGTTGTAATAATAGATTAAATGAACTGGCTTCGCGCATATGCGGAGCCAGTTTTTTCGTGTGCGAAAACAAAACCAGGTTTTGAAGAACTACACGTTCTATTGAATTTTTTTCTAATCATTGTAAAAACGTGCGCTAAGGACACGATTGAAGTGCAAAAGAACTACATTCCTGAAAAATTCACGAAAAGTGCCTAGTTCGTGAATCCTACGTGAATAATCCCGGTTATTCCTGAAATATTCACGAAAACGACCACTTCCGTGAATCCTACGTGAATGCAGTGTAAAACCAGTGCATAAATCACCCGGTTTTTGCACTGGATTTACACTAGAGGCCCAATAATGTAAAACCAGTGCATAAATCACCCGGTTTTTGCACTGGATTTACACTGGAACCCATATCGAAAATGATTACAGTATGATTTTGTTTTATCCGAGCCTTAGTTTAGAATAATCAGAACGGGATTTTGACCCTAAATAAAAAATTCGAAAAAATTTTTCTCGGACCACCGAACATTTCGCATCTGTCATGTGTCTATAGGATAGATGCGGACAAAGGAGGCAAAGTCAGATGACTGACAAAGAACTTGAAAAGATCTATAACGAAGCCTATCGCGCAGTTTACTGGACGGCTTTTTCGCTCCTCAAGAATGAGGCTGACGCAGAAGACGTAGTCCAGGATACCTTCGTTACCTTGATCGAATCCTATGACACTATTGAGGATAAGACTAAGGTTACGGCGTGGCTCAAGAAGATCGCTGCCAATAAGTGTCTTAACCGTCTCGCGAGGACGAAGACAGACGCTGTTGAAGACGAGTTCTTTGAAGACGTTGAAGCAGTTCCTGAGGATTTCCTGCCCGATACGATCGTGGAATCGGCAGATATGCGCAGGATCATCATGGACATCATAAGCAAGTCGTTGTCTGAAGAGATCAGAAGGACGCTTATCCTGTTCTACTTTGATGAGATGAGCACGAAGGAAATTGCTGAGGCTCTTGGCGTTCCGGAAGGAACAGTACGCCGCCGTCTGAATTTTGCCAGAAACAAGATCAAGAAGGAGGTCGAGAAATATGAAAACGAAAATAACACGAAGCTGTTCGGTATGGCTGCTCTGCCTTTCCTGAGCCAGCTTTTCATCAAAGAAGCAGAGATGGTGCCTTTAAAGGCAATGCCTGCTTCGCTCATTGCAACCCTGTCCGCATCAGCAAAGGCTTCCGCCCAGGGAGCCGGTATCAAGGTTGCTGCATCAGCAGCAAAGAAAGGAACAGGGATTATGATAAACAAAATTGTAATTGGAGGCATAGCTTCTGCAGTAGCAGTAGGTGCGACAGTTGGAGTTATTCTCACGGTAGTTAATAAGCCTGAAGCAAAGCCTGAGACAGTTGAAACCTCATATGTTTCAGAAACTGAGGAGGCTACAAAAAAGTCCGGTGCAGCCGCCACGGAAAGCACGACAAAAGCGTCAAAGGAAGACTATGACGGCGTATATTTCTTCGTTGATGATATGACTCCTGAGGAAATAGTCGAAGTCTACGTATATCACCATGATAAGGCTCATTCAATCGCAGCTGAAAACTATGCTGATTTCGAGCAGTATCTTCAGGTAGAGCCGGAATCATTTGATTATATTGGTGGTAACAACTTTATTGTCAGATATTCAGATAAACGGTCTGTCCAGATAGATCACATCAGGACAATGATAGGCATTTTGTACGATACTTTGGAGAAGTATTCATTTGGTATTGAGGTAGTAGTATTTGACCAAGATAGAGCACAGGCAATAATGGATGCTTATAGAGATCACTATGCTGTAGACGGCGCAACAGTTAAACATTGGAATAGCGGTGGCGTTTGGGATGACGGATACTTGATCAAGATAGATGAAGATAATAGCTATATGGTCGGCATGGAAAAAAGTGAATATAAAGGCAAACCGTATTATGTTATCCATCTAACTGAGCAAATGAAGTAATCAAGCAAAATAGCATAATTACAAATTAAGGGGAAAAATAAATGAAGAAATTAATCTGTGTTTTACTCGCAGGAGCTGTTATCTTGGGCGTTTGCGCATGCGACAAGAAGAATTCACGCAAGAATAAGAAGAGCAGGGAAACAAAGCAGACTTATGAAGAAGTAGAAGATGAGCCTGAAAAGACAACTGCTTCTGAAGAGTCCGAAGAAACCGAGGAGACCACAAAAAAGAAGAAATCAGAAATTAACTTAGAAGACAACTACTGGTTCATTGATGTTACTGATGAAGCGACAATGAAAAAGCTTGTTGATGCTCTTATCGCTTGTGAGCCTCAGTTGAACGACGAATGCACCGGAGAGCGTGAGGATGTCGGCAAGAGAGTTGCTGAAGGTTTCGGCAAAAAGTATTCAGGTTACGGATTGTTCTCGAACGCCAGAACTTTCAATTTTGAATATGGTAGCGAATTGAGAACAGACATCATTAACGAGAGAGACCACATCTCGACTCTGGGATATACCAATTACAACCTGGAGAAACTCGAAGGCCACTTGAACTTCCGTGTAGCAGGGTATAAGGAGGCGCATTCCCGTAAAGAAAGACCCGGCAGCGGTTCCGTAACTATTGTTGTTTACGATGAAGACAGAGCAAAGGCCTGCAGAGATATCCTCGTGAAATATCTGAAAGAAGTATATAAGGACGATATCAAAAGCGAAAAGGAGTTTAAGTCCGGTAATTACTACCTCAACTATGGTGAGAAATTAACAGACTCAGTTGCCGAAGTTATCATTCAGAAGTGTGAAGGCAAAAACGGAAGTCCCGATTACTGGCAGGTGCACTTCATGGTATCTTTTAATACCGAGAACATGATGAATGCCGGAACGGCTTCTAGTGAAACAACGTCAAGCGAGCCGTCTGAGACGACATAAACGCTTATATTTCAAGCTGGATGAAGCTGCCCTGGGGTGACGTCCCTGGGGCAGTTTTTATTCGTATGCAGGTGCGAAAAAGCTTACTCTTTCAGCTCGCCCAAAGACAATCCTTCTACGATGTGCCTGGACAGGAAGGCGTAAAGGATAAGGAGCGGTACTACGGTGCCAAGTACTACCAGGAAGTCATTCTCATCGAGGTAGTAGATGGGGGAGAACATAAGAAGGAGAGTTTTCTTCTCGAGCTTGGCGATCGTGATGGCGGGCATCCAGCCGTCGTTCCAGCTTGCAGCGAAGGCGAAGATGGCCTGGGTCGCGGTGGCGGGCTTCATGAGGGGCAGGATGATCTGGTTGAAGATCCTGAATTCACCGGCGCCGTCGATCCTTGCAGACTGGATCATTTCCTTGGATAGTGACGCCTGCAGGTACATGCACATGAAGAAGACCGTCATGGGCGAAGCGATGGCAGGCAGGTAGTAAACAAAGAGCTGGTTGGTCCATTTCATCCTGTAGATGGTCTGAAGGAAACCGAATGTGGATACTGTCGAGGGGATCATCATTGCGAACATTATGACCACGTGGCAGAATTTGCGGAGTTTCCATTCGTAAGCTGTGAGTGCATATGCGGTAAGGGCGGAGAAGTAACAGGTGAAGATCGTGGAAAGGCCCGTGACCAGAAGTGAGTTGCCCATTCCGATGAAAAGGTATTTGTAATTATTCCAGAATCTATCCAGGTACGTTGATGTTTGCTTGTAATGCGCATTTACGAGCTTTCCTATTGCGACTTGCTTTTCTACGAATGTGTAGTCGTAAGATTCCTTAAACATGAGAATGAGAGGGTAGAAGCTTAAGAAAGATAAGATCAGCGAAACGGAATAGAATACTATCTTAAGGACAGTATCTCTTCTCTTGGTCATCGATCTTGTCAGGATATTCGTGCTCGTAAACTCATACCTCAGTTCAGGATTTGTTATCGTCAATATAGCATTTAGGTTGACTTATGTCTACCGAATGATATCATATCGGTATACATTCGTGTACCTGCACAAAAATCACAGCGTGAAATTGTACTTGAGAATAGTTTTCGCGAGGGGTCCTGGAAAAGGTAATGGGAAGAAAGCATAGAAAAATTGAGCGTCACTATAACAAATGGGGTTATATCTTTATGATCCCCTTTGTTGCTGCGTTTATGATCTTTCATTTCTATCCGCTCGCAAATACGGTCTACTATGCCTTCTGCGAGATGAAAGGCATGGGAAGTACCGAGCCGCAGACACTGATTTCGCTCGGTGAACCCTGGTATAAAAACTTTGTTGATGTTTTAAAGACGAGGTCATTCAGTGATGCACTGAGGAATACCCTGGTCATATGGGTGGCTTATGCGGTTCCTGAGCTGGCATTTACGTTCTGGCTTGCTGCAGTGATAACTGACAGAAGATTGAGGATAAAGGGCAGGCTCCTTTATAAGACCGCATTCTTCTTCCCTAAACTCGTTGACGGAACGAACGTAAGCTTTGTATTAACAACACATTTGGTATCAACTGTCGGAAGCACAATGTTTTTCGTAATCTCGGCAGTCATGATGAACGGGTTCGGATTTAAGCCGGACGATTTCAATTTCTTTCTGTCGGACCGCTTTTTCATAATTATCCTGAGTATCTATTGCCACTTCGGGATCACATTTATCTATGTCATTGCGGGCATCACCGGTGTGCCGGTGGAAGTAATGGAGGCGGCTGAGATCGACGGCGCTACGAGAACACAGACCTTCCTTCGCGTAACGCTTCCGTGCATGCGTCCGATCCTGTTCTTCATAACTGTCATCACTGTAGTCGACGGCGTCGGCATGTATAAGGTGCCTTCTTTGGTCACCAACAACTTTGATATCTTCAGGACCAACCTGACGCTTATGATGTACCTGCAGAATCAGTTCTTTATGGGTAATTTCGCTTATGACAGGGCATCTGCCTCAAGTCTCATAATGCTTGCGCTCTATGCTTTCTTTGCCGGCCTGATCTACTTTATCTTCATAAGGGACAGGGAAGAAGCCAAGCGCAGAAGGAAGATCAGGAAAATACGCAGGGAAGATCGCAAACGGCTTAAGGCTGCGTGACGGCAATTTCGGTTGATAGCTGTCTACCTTTAGTGTTATATTTTTCTTGTATTAGTTGGAGGAATTAAAGATGCGTTTATCAGATTCAGAATGGAAGATCGCTGATTGTCTCTGGAATAACGGAGACATGACAATAACTGAGCTTACAAAAGAACTCCGTCCCGTTACCGGCTGGGGTAAGAATACTATCATCACGCTCCTTAAGCGCATGACGGAAAAGGGCGCAGTTACTTTTGTCCAGGGCGACAAGGCAAAGAAATTCCATCCTGCGGTCGACAGGACCGAAGCCGAACTCGAGGAGACAAATTCTTTCCTCGATAAGGTCTACAAGGGCAATGTCGGTCTCATGATCTCGAATCTCATCGATTCCGACCAGCTTACGGATGAACAGTTAGCAGAGCTTCGAAGGATCATCAGGGAAGGATAAAATGCTCCGGTACATTATCGGTGTCACGCTCGTTGCGGCAGCCATAATGCTCATCAGGCGTCTTGCCGGCGGCAGGATGCTCAAAAGACATCAGTATGCCATCTGGCTCCTGATCCCTGTTTACATGATCGTATCGCCGTTCCTAAAGATCAGCGTTCCGGTAGCAGATGAACTTAGTTCACTGATACCTGTAACCGTCGAAAAGGCCGTCTATGAGAATGCTTATATAAACGATGTTTTTGAGCTCGAAAAAGCAGACTCTGAAGATACCGTTTTCGAGCAGGACGAAAAGCAGGAACAGGCTGCTCAAAATCAGGCTTTAAATAGTGATGTAACAGCAAAGGAAGCAGTCAGAAAGCCTGTTAATACCGGCGCAGTGCTCAATGGAATTTATATAACTGTAACCGCAGCGATCGTCGTTGCATTATCAGCTTATAATGCCGGATTTGTTATCTTCTGCAGAAAGAACAGAAAGTTCCTGGGAACCGATCCGAAGAGCGGACTTGATATTTACGGAATATCTCACAGGGGAGTTCCGTTTCTGTTGTTTAACAAGATCTATGTAGATCCGGATCCTTCAAAGACAAGTGAGTATGCAATATGCCACGAGGCGTGCCATTATAAGCACCGCGATTTTCTGTGGGTTATCGTTAGGCATCTGGTCCTTGCGCTTAACTGGTATAACCCCGTTATCTGGGCAGCATTCATTCTCTCGGGAAGAGACTGCGAGCTTGCCTGCGATGAAGAAGTCATAAGCGTTTACGGCGGTGAATACGCAGAGATTTATGCCGAGAATCTGGTAATGCAGATGCAGAGAAAGTCTGAATCCTACAGGTTTACGATGACGACCGGCATGAGAAGCGGCTACAAGTCGATGAAGCGCAGGATCGTAAGCATCAAGCATCCTGCAAAGAAGAGCTATAAGGTTATTGCATTGAGCGTTGCGGCCTTGATCGTTGTCTCCGGATTTACTGTGCTGGATCCTAAGGCTGCCGAGAACGAACAGAGCATTATAGATGAGATCGTAAGCGATGCGATCATTGAAGCTCCCGTAAAGAGAGCAGCACCTTTTGATTATGAGATCCAAAAGCCTGTATTAAAGCAGATCTCTTCAAATGAGAGAGAGGTCACTTTTTACCGTGACGATATCGCCGTAAAAGCCAAGCTTATGCTTCCTGAAGGGACCGGCCCTTATAAGACGGTAGTAATCCGCGGTGAATTCGAGAGCTCCTTTAGAGAATATAACGATATCGTCACCGCTCTAAATCAGAACGGTTATGCCACTTTGCAAATCAGGAATACCCATGAGAGCGAGATAATCAGGCGCTCCGCCGGAAGCGGTGACAAGACTATGGCTGATGTGTATTTCAAAGAAATCCTCGATCAGTTCGCAGTCATCGATGAGATGCGTTACATTCCTGAGATCGATATGGATAACATCTACCTGTGGGGACAGGATCTCGGAGGCATCATATCGCTTTATACAGGCATCGAGAGACCAGACGAGATAAAGGGCATGATCATCGTTCAGCCTTATCTTAATGATTACCAATCTTTGTCTTTTTCGAAAAATCCTAAACTCTATGTAAGGCTCTATGATCTGCTTCCTGACTGCACAGTCCCGACTGTCATCATGGAACCTGAAAACGGCCCTTTGTCGGCTTCCAGAAAAGCCGTGTCCAGCATGCCTGACGGTGAACTTATCCTGTTTGAAGGCGTGCTCACAAAGTATGATCACGGCGCTGAGAACAACATCGGCGAGCTTACATTAGCGGCTCTGAAGAACTGGGATCGATAAACATCTTTATTTGCCACACTATTTTATTTTTCTTGTTGTATAATTCTGCCGTTTAAAATCTAATAAAGAGACGTGCTATGAAAAGATCATTGATAAAAACTGTAACTATTGTTCTTACAGCCTGCGTTCTGTCGGGCTGTTCAGCTGTTACTACACCAACAACTAACGGCACAACAGAGCCAGAGACTTCCATAGAGACTTCCGAAAGTACTGAAGCGACTACGACTACGGAAGCCAGAGGCCATTATGAATATAAGCCTGTAGTCATGTCTTCGATATTCCTGGATATCATGGGCGAAGACATGTATGACGCCTACAAGAACTATATAAAGGCGGTACAGAACGGGGAAGAGGAATTCGCGGTAAAGTCCGAGAATGATTACGACTGGATGTTAGGGCAGTTTCCGAGCAATTTCCAGCCCGTATATGCAGTCTATACAGAGTCTAATTACGCTGGGGCATTTAAGGACGGAAAGGCTACATTCCAGTATAAGATTCCAAAAGAAGAGCTTGCTCAGAAGCAGGCAGAATTTGAGGAAATGGTCACCGGCATTCTGAACGAAGCCTTAAGGGACGATTATTCTGATGTCGAAAAGGTCCTTGCACTCTATATCTACTTTGCCAACAATTATACTTACGATTACGATACTTATTACAAGATGAACGATGAAGCTGTTCAGGGGATCTGTGCATACAGATTCTTCACTACAAAGCACGGCATCTGTGCTGAATGCTCTGCAGCATTCTCATTCATGCTCCTTCAGGCAGGTGTGGATGCTGTCGGATGCGGCGGCAACCGTGAATCTGACGGTGAGGGCCATGCGTGGACCTATGTGACGATAAACGGAAAGAATTATCATGTGGATCCTACTTTCGCCATGGAATCCGGCAACTGTCTGTCTTATTTCATGATGACCGATGAACAGCGCTACAAGGAAGGCGGTTTTAAGAAGGAAGAAAACCGTGTCGCCTGCCATTATAAGAGCGACAGGAACGGCAGCGAATTTACTGCTGACGATGACTTTTTCGCGCC
>JAEEGJ010024625.1_pt1 | contig 12452 bp, 6 predicted proteins | sample 8958761 | NCBI WGS metagenome assembly JAEEGJ01 (sample SAMN16246546, study PRJNA631951) | gut metagenome | biome: gut microbiome; feature: rumen; material: RS-attached | host: Bos | place: Iran: Karaj | collected 2018-10 | reverse complement strand
GGTTTGCTGCGCGACGGGCCTTCACCGTTTCGATAAAGCTCTTGATGCGGATGCCAACCGGGCCGCGGGCGTCGCCTTCGTCGAGCTTGAGCATGAGCATTTCCTTGTTGGAATCAAGGTGCAGCATGCGCATCATTTCGTCGGTCAAAATCGAGTCGTGTCCGCAACCGAAGCTTACGATCTGAGCAAGTTCGATGTTGGGGTCCTTCGCGGCAATCATGGTGGCACCAATCATGCGCAAGTGGAAGGTATTCTTGATTTCGATACGGGTGTGGCTCGGCACATCCTGGTCGTACACGCCGGGGAGCGATTCGGTGGTAAGCACCGGAATGCCCATGGCGGTAAAGTGGCTTGCGATGTTGTGGTTGATGAGCGTGTCCGCATGGTACGGACGGCCTGCAATTACCACGGCAAAGGAGTTCTTTGCGCGTACATCGTCGAGAATCTTCTGGCCTTCTTCCAAAAGCGTGGTGCGGTAGTTGTTGAGCGCCTTTTCGCCTTCGGTCACGGCCTTGTCCAAAAGCTTCTTGTCGAGCTTCCAGTGTTCGTGGAACCAATCGATGGTCTGGCTACGACGGAGCTTGGCGTTGAACCAGTGGAAAATCGGCTGGTCCATCGGGACATTGTAATTCTTTTCGGGCTCGTCGGTGTTCTTACAAACGTTGGGGTAGGCCTGCACCACCGGGCAAACGGACGTTGCCGTGAACTTGGTGTGGTCACTGGGGACTGCAACCATCATCGGGAAGAAGATGCGGTCGACTTTCTTTTCGATGAGGCTGAGCACGTGGCCGTGCACAAGCTTTGCCGGGAAGCACACCGTGTCAGAGGGCACGCTGTGAAGGCCGGCTTCAAACATCTTGTAGTCGCTCTGGCGGCTCACCACGACGGTGTAGCCGAGGCTCGTAAAGAAGGCCTTCCAGAACGGGAGCGATGCCCAGAATTCGAGCACGCGCGGAATACCGATGGTCTTGCCGTTGTTTTCGACCAGCTTGGCCGGGGCGTAGTCCTTGACCAAGAGCTGGTTCGTGCGCTTGATCATGTCGGGCACGGACTGCATCTTCTTGTTGATTTCGGCGATGAGCGCCTTGGTCTTCGGATCGTTCGGGTCGGCGGTGACTTCGCCGCGTTCGCAGCGGTTGCCGGTCACGAAACTCTGGCCGTCGCTAAAGGTCACGATGGTACGAGAGCAATGGTTGGTGCAGTACTGACAGAGCTGACCCGGCTGGTTGTGCCAGCTGAAGGTCTTCATGGCATCAAGCCCGATGAAGCGGCTCTTGAGTTCCGGTTCGGTCTTGCGCTTTTCTTCCATGAACTTCTTGGTCAAAAGTGCAATACCGATAGCGCCCATTTCGCCCGGACGTTCGGGGCGAATCGGCTTTAAGCCGGTGTACTGTTCGAAGGCGCGGAGAACGGCGTTGTTCTTGAACGTACCACCCTGCACCACGACCTTCTTGCCGAGAGTGTTGAGGTTGCGGATACGAATCACCTTCGTAAACACGTTGTTGATAATGGAACGGCAGATACCTGCGATAATGTCTTCGGGCTGTTTGCCATCGCGCTGTTCGGTGATGATGGAGCTGTTCATGAACACCGTGCAACGGGAACCCAACTGAGAGGGGCTCTTTGCGTTGAACGCGAGTTCAGCAATCTTTTCCATCGGGATGCCGAGGCTGCGAGCGTAGGTTTCGATAAACGAACCGCAACCGGAAGAGCATGCTTCGTTCAAAATGATACCCGTGACCACGCCGTCCTGCACAGAGATGGCCTTCATGTCCTGGCCACCGATGTCGAGAATGAAGCTTACGTCGGGGCAAATCTTCTGGGCGGCGTTGGCGTGAGCGACTGTTTCCACCGTGTGGAAGTCTGCATGCACGGCCTTGGCGAACAGCTGTTCACCGTAACCCGTAGTACCGACACCGAGAATGTTCAGCTTGCAGCCGTATTCTTCGTAGCGGTCCGAAAGTTCGTTGAGGGCGTTCTTGAGCACCTGCAGCGGTTCGCCGTTGTTGCTGGCGTAGAAACCGTCCACGATGTTTTCGTTCTCGTCCATGAGCACGAACTTCGTGGTGGTAGAGCCCGCGTCGATACCCAGATACACGTTGAGCGTGGTGCCCGATACGGGCTGCGGGTAGTGGTTGCCGGCCATCTTGTGTTCTTCGAGGAACATCTTGTATTCGGCTTCGTTCTTGAAGAACAGGTCGGCAGCGGCCTTGGCCTTGTTTTCGGCCTGGCGGGTTTCGTTAAAGTGGATGAGCGCGTCCAGGGAGCCTTCCTTGCGGTAGAAGCATTCCTGGTCGGCGAACATGGAGCCCAAGGAGAGGGCTGCACCCATGGCCACGAGCACTTCGGAGTGTTCCGGCACAATGGCCTGCTCGTCAGAAATTCCAAGGCGTTCCTTGAAGGCGCGAACAAGCGTCGGGTTAAACGTGAGCGGGCCACCTTCGAAAATCACGGGCGGCTTGATTTCCATACCCTGGGCAAGGCCACCGATGGTCTGCTTCGCGATGGCGTGGAAGCTAGAAAGGGCGATGTCTTCCTTGGCGATACCGTTGTTCAGCATCGGCTGGATGTCTGTCTTGGCGAACACGCCGCAACGGCCCGAAATTTCGTAGACCTTCTGGCCACGCTTGGCAAAGCCTTCGAAGGCTTCGGTCTTGATGCGCAAAAGTTCGGCCACTTGGTCGATAAATGCACCGGTACCGCCGGCGCACACGCCGTTCATACGCATGTCAGAGGCAATGAGCTTGCCGGTGGTCTTGTCTTTTTCGAAGAATACCACCTTTGCATCTTGTCCACCGAGTTCAACGGCGACTCTAGATTCCGGGTAAGTTGCACGTACTGCAAGGGCGTTTGCCACCACTTCTTGCACAAAGAAGGCATGGGTAGCCTCGGCAAACGGCTGACCGCCGCTACCGCAGAAAGCGACCCTGAAATTCTTATCGGGGAAAAGTCCGTGCGCCTCGCGCAGCACTTCGAAAACCTTCTGTGCCTGCATGGCGTTGTGGCGCTGGTAGGTATAATGCAAAAGCTTGTTGGTCTCTGGATCGACAACCGCGATCTTCACGGTGGTGGAACCAACGTCCACGCCGACCCATAAATCGTTCTTCAAATTGCTCATAGTGGGCTCAAATTTAGAAATTTGGGCTGTTTTTGTAAGTAAAATTTAGGGAGTTTTCGACGAAAACTGTAAAAAAGAGGATAAATGTTTTTCTTGGCCAAAAAAAGGCGGGAAATGTTATATTTCGGCCATGCGATTGTGGCTTACGACATCTCCTGACGATTTTTCTTCGGAATTTGACGATATTGAGCAAATGTTTTCCCGCGGGCTTTCGCGCCTGATTCTTTCGAAGCGTGGGCGAGGTGGTTCTCCTTATGCTACTGAGAGCGATTACGAACGTTGGCTTTTGTCGCTCCCGATGGATTGCCGTGACCGCATTTGGGTGCGAGGCACGCCGGATTTGGCTGAGCGCCTGGATGTTCGCGGGTGCGTTGCCGAGGCGGGTTCGTTACTGGGTGATGTTCCCGAAAGCTGGAAACGTGTGAATACGGTCGCTTTTTGTCGTAGCCTGGATCAACTGGAACAGTTGCCGCAGTGGGTGGCCGGGGCCCTCGTGGGGCCGGTATTCCAGCCGCAGTCGGTGTATGAGCCAGTCAAATTTCACGGAATCGAACCTATTCAAGATAAATTAAGTTCCTTGGTTGGTGCATCTAATATTCCGCAGGTGATCGCCTTTGGCGGCATTGACCACGAAACGCTGGATGAAATCAAAAAAATCCCCGTGCAGGGAGTCTCTGTTCTCGGGGGCATTTGGAATTATGCCGACCCGGTGAATGCTTTTATTAAATTAAGTCGTGCAGTAAATGTTAATGTGTAGTGACTGATGTGAAGTGTGAAATGATATACACCTCACATTGCTTTATCGTTGGATATAAACCGCGTTTCTTGGCTTGGCCTTGAGTCTATTGCCCAGCAAGTCGAAGTAAACCGGGTTACGGTTCAAACGCATGGATTTGCTGTTGTCACGAAGTTTTTTAGAAACGATGGTTGTCGTGGTGTCCGGTTCCTTGTAGGGCTTATCGGGGTCGTCAACGACCATCTTGATCCTGGCTTGGCTCTTGCAGCCGGTTTCGTTGGTGTAGGTCACGGTATAGTAACCGCTAAAGTCGCCGTCCACATTCTTGAGGGCGTTTTCGCGGGTGGTGGATTTGAATCCGTTCGGTCCTTCCCAGCTCCAAATTTTGCCGTCCCACGGGTGCGGACCGAACTGTACCGTCGCGCCCTTCGCGACTTTCAAGTCGATGGTCTCGTTCCAGCCTTCATCACCGACTTTCACGTAGGGAATAATCTTCGTGCCGCTGCAGGGGGCCACGACCTTCTTGCCATTGCAAACGCCGATTGAATCGGGAATGTCGATGACTCTCGGCTCGAAATCCGGAGTGGGGAAAGCCTTCATGAGGGCCGCCGTTTCCTGTGCGGTAATCGGGAGAATGGTTCCGTGGCGGGGCGTGAATGCGCCACTCGTCTTGGTATCCTGAATGAACTTGAAGTTTTCGAGGTCAGAGCTGCTCGTAAATTGATAATGTCCGTTCATGTAGCAATCGTACATGAGCACCCAACTGTTCTGGTTGATAAGCTTGAATACGCCTGCACCTTCTACAGCCTCGGTCGTCTGCTGCAATGCCTTGCTCGGCTTGCTCCACTGCGAGCCCGAGGCTTTCCCGCTTTGGGGTATAAGCGTCTGTGCGGTCACCTTGCAGATTCCGCCGTCGCCTTCGTTCTTGTAGAAGGCATGATACTTCTTGTCGACCGGGTTATAGACGATATCCATATCGATAGTTGATTTGCCGCGGTCAAAGAAATGTTGCGGGGCGCCTTCCAGGTCGGTAAAGTCCTTGTTCGAGTAGGCGTAGAAAACCTTGTCGTAGCTGATGGTTCCGTCGTTGGTCAACAGCGAAAAATATACGAGCGGTCGGCCCTTGGTGCCGTCTCCGTTGTCGAAGGTGTCGTCCCAGAAGGTTTCGGGGGCCCACACGCGAGTCACGTTCGCAAAATTCTTGCCCTTGTATTTGTCCGGGAAATGCACCGTACTGTGCTTCCAGTTGATGAGATCGCGGGACTTCATGAGCACCATGCCGCGGTTGCTAGCCCAGCCCTCGGCGCTCTTCATGTCGGTATTCACCATGTAGAACCAGCCGTCGGGAGCACGCAGCACGTGCGGGTCGCGGAGCCCCTTCTTGATGCTTACCGTGTCGGCGGCCACCACGCGCTTTCCGTTGTTCATTGCGGTAAAGCTGTAGCCGTCGTTGCTCAGCGCATAATAGATATTCTCGTTGTCGTTAGCCGGGAAATATGCGAAAAGGTAGTTGGAGTAGGGTTCGTACCCGTGGATGGAAACCTTGATAGCTACGTCCTGCGTCTTAGCTCTCATGGCATCGTGGACGGTCGCCGTGAGAGTCACATCTTTGTTCTCGCCGACAAGCCTTCCGTTGATTCGCCCGTTGTGGGTGAGGAACAGAGTGTCGCTGCTTTTCCACGTGACGGGGAAGGTCTCTCCAGCGATCTTAATCGTATCGAGGAGGGTGAGGTCGGTATACAGGTCGTTGGCGGAGTTGCCTAAACTCATGCTTATGCTGTCGACTGCGCGCCAGAACGGGGCGACTTCGTCCTGGGCAAAAGTAGCCCCAACCAAAGCAATAGCTAACGATAATACCTGTTTCATGCTAAACACTCCTAATCTCTAGCCGTCAAAAACCTGTTTTTGATAAATATAATTCATAATTTTAGGGGATTTTTTATAAAAAAATGAAGATTGTTGATATTTTTTCCATAATTAAGATATAGTTTATATCACATGTTGATAAGAAAAAAACATATAATAAAGTTGCAAAAGGGTTTTTTATATAAAAATAAGGCATATTATTCCAAGTTGGAATAAGACAAGTTGTTCTATTCCAGTTTGGAAACATTAGATTAAGGGTATATGGATCGGAAGCGAGCAAAAATTCTAGTGATTGATGACACCAAGACGAATATCGAAGTGCTTGAAGGTATTTTGTCCGGTGAATATGATGTCTTTGTGGCCTTGGATGGCAAAAAGGGGCTAGCCTTGACAGAAAAGGTGAAGCCGGACCTTATTTTGCTTGATGTAATGATGCCTGAAATGGACGGTTACGAAACGCTCCGCCAGATGAACGAAAAGAAACTGGTGGAAAATACGCCGGTGTTGTTCCTGACGGCAAAAGCGGATTCCAAGAGTGAACAGATGGGTCTTGACCTTGGGGCGGTGGATTACATTACCAAGCCGTTCCACCCGAATTTGGTGCAGTTGCGCATAAAAAATCAGCTGGAATTCAAGCACCAGCGAGACCATTTGCAGGAACTGGTTGAAGAAAAGACCCTGGATTTGCGTAAAACCTTGAAGGTGATGCTTACCAGCCTCGGTGCCCTGGCTGAATATCGCGATCCTGAAACAGGAGCCCACATCAAGCGTACCCAGGTGCTGGTGCAGATGCTTGCCGAAACTCTGCGTGAACACCCCCGATTTAAGGCTGCTATACCCAACAACGAATATATCGACTATTATGCGACCGCCGCACCCTTGCATGATATTGGCAAGGTGGGCATTCCCGATGAAATTTTGCGTAAGCCCGCCCGCCTGAATGAAGAAGAATGGGCGGTAATGAGTACCCATGCGCAGAAAGGTTACGATGTGTTGGTGAATGCCACCCATGAACTGAAGGACCATCCGCTGGTACGAATTTCTGCAGACATCATTTTGAATCACCATGAACGTTTTGATGGTGACGGCTACCCGAATGGTCTCAAGGGGGACGATATCCCTGTGGGGGCACGCCTGATGTCGGTGGCCGATGTGTATGATGCCTTGGTCTCAAAGCGCCCCTATAAAGAGGCTTTTCCCCATGAGGTGGCTGTCCAGGAAATCCTGAGTGGCAGGGGTACCCAGTTTGACCCCGATGTGGTGGATGCCTTTATGTCCTTTGAATCCAAGTTGCCCGAAATATACGAGCACTATAAGGAAAGCACGTAAGGAGCTGTTTTGACCCATAACCCGCTGAATGCACAACGTCGTCGTTTAAGAAACCGCATCTCGATGGTGTATGTGTTGCCGACTTTTTTGGCAGCGGTTGCTTTGGTCTTTATTTTTTCTTCGGCGGTGCGTTCCATGTTGGTGGATTCTGCCGTCGCCAATACCGAAACGGCCTTGCGCGAACGGGTGCAGACCGAAATCGAAGCCTTCCTGAAAGTCCGTGAAGAAAGCTTCTTGGTGACTGCGAAGCGCGTGCAGCAGGTGACCAAGGACAATGCCATTAGGCCTTTGCTTTATAAGCAGACGCAGACAGCCGAAGGCATTGTGGATGTTTATTTTGGAACTACCGAAGGCGACTATATTTCGGGTAGGGGATTGAAACTGGAAAGCGGAAAGACGGAATTCCGCACGACGGGCTGGTATCTGGAAGCTTCTCGTAAAAGGGGTCTTGCCTATACAGGGCCTACGATTCGTAAAAGCATAAACCGCCAAGTCATTTCTCTTTCGTACCCGATTTGGGATAAGAATCATAAGTTCAGGGGAGCCTTGGGCGAGGACATCAATCTTCACAAGGTGAGACTTACCATGGGTGCCCTCGCTAAGGAAGAGGGCGGCATTACCATGCTGGTGGCTAGCGAAAGCGATAACTTGCTGACCTATTTCCCCTATGAAACCAACCGCGGAAAGGTTCTGCAGGACAGCGTCGAAAACCTGTTGTTGCTGATTTCCGACAAGTTTAGCTCGGACACCTTGATGGACGGGCGCATTTTGCGTTTTGAAAAGACCAATGAGCATCACCAGCAGCTGATTTTCATGGTGACGCCGCTAAAGCAGTTGCCCTTTTATATTGTCCACGTGAGTCAGCATAACAAGATTGCGGCCAGCATCGATAACCATACCAATACTATGCTGGGCGTGGTGGGCTTCTTCGTATTTGTGCTTATGGGGCTTGCAGCCCTGATTTCCCATATCCTTTTCCGTCGCTATATCCAGCGGGATTTGAACGATAGCGTGAATTCCAGTACGCTTTTTGATACGCTGTTGTGGAAAGGCGACAACTTTACGATTATTCTTACCAACGAAAACTTCGATATTTTGCATGCCAGCGCCTACGTGGTGGATTTCTTGAACGGTGGCGAAGACATGAAAGAAGAAAGCCTGTTCAAGTTCTTTACATCGGATGCCTTTAAGAAATTTGCCCACCGTGTGGCCATGGGCGGGCAGATGCTTGCCAGCGAACGCAAGACCATTGTGCGGGTTCAGAATGCCGATGGGGAAGTGGCATGGTGGGGCATGTCTTTCCAGGCCCTGGTCGAAGACAACGGCGCGACCCGATTCCTGATCATGATCAACGATGAAACCAGCGGAATCCAGAAGGATACGATTCTGGATACGATTATGCTTTCGGGCGATCATTCCATTCTGGTCATTTTTGACAAGAATCTCCATATTAAATATATGTCGCGTCAGCTTGCCGAATTCTTGGGTAAGGAATGGCGGTCTTTTGTGGGACTTTCCATAAATGAACTTGTGGAGATGGGGCTTCCCGAATCCATGATCAAGTCGATGATTGACTCGTACAAAAAAGACGAAGTCTGGAAAGATTCCTTAATGTTGAAACCCGAAAACGGGGGCGTGGAAACTTGGTTCCGTGGCGAAGGCTGTACTTTGAAGGTGCAGGAGACCGTCGTTGGCTACATGCTTTCGATGATCGATATTTCGGAAGTGGTGGCCGCCCGCGAAATTGCGGAACAGGCGACCCAGGCCAAGAGCGAGTTCCTGGCCAACATGAGTCATGAAATTCGTACGCCAATGAATGCCATTATCGGTATGGCCCACTTGATTTCGGAAACCAATTTGGATAACCACCAGCGTGGATTTGTAGACCGCATCAGCCATGCGGCAAAGTCGTTGCTGGGGATTATCAACAATATTCTGGATTTCTCGAAAATCGAGGCGAAAAAGCAGGACTTGGAAATTACCCAGCTCGTTCTGCATGACGTGATTGGCGATGTGGCGGCATTAGCCGAGGTGCGTATTGCCGGGCGACCTATAGAACTTATTGTAGATGTTGATCCGGATATTCCAGAAGTTTTGATGGGTGACCCCCTCAGACTTTCGCAGATTTTCACGAACCTGATCAATAATGCGACCAAGTTTACCGAAAAGGGTGACATTACCCTGAGCGTCAAGCTGTTGCAGCTGGCGAACAACATGGCCAAACTGTATTTCTGTGTCAAAGATACAGGCATCGGCATGACTCCGGAACAGCTTTCCCGCTTGTTTAATGCCTTTACGCAGGCAGATGGCTCGACGACCCGCAAGTATGGCGGCACTGGCCTGGGACTTGTGATTTCTAAGTCCCTTGTGGAGCTCATGGGCGGCCAGTTGCAGGTTACGAGTGAATCGGGTGTGGGCTCGCAGTTCTTCTTTACCATCTCACTTCCGGTGGCGGCCCAGGTGGGCGAGCCCAAGTGGAAAAACGAAGAGCGCTTTGCGAACAAGAATGTGCTCTTGGTTGATGACTGCGCCAATTTGCGGACTATTTTGAGGCATTACCTGAACAAGTTGCACTGTGTGGTTGAAGAAGCCTGTTCTGTAGACGAGGCTCTGGAATTGATTCAGGCGCACGAAGAAGCGGGCGAAGATCCCTACGACCTGTTCCTGGTGGATTACGGCATGCCCATTTTGAATGGCTTTGACTTTGTGCATGGTCTAAATGAAAATATGCGGTCGATTCCCAAGGTGCTGATGCATCCTATTCATTTCGATGAAAAAGAAACGAATATGGCTAAGACTTTGGGCTTCAACAGCAGCGTGTCTAAACCGCTCCAGATTAGTACGCTCTTGAGCGCCTTGCAGGAAGCTTATGGTTATCCGCTGACCTACAAGAAGGTCGAAAAGAAGGAAAAGGGCAAGATTTACTTTAAGGAAGCGAAAATCTTGCTGGTGGAAGACAACCAGATGAACCAGGAATTGGCGGTGTCGCTCCTGAACAGTGTTGGTCTTACCGCGATGATTGCGAATAACGGTAAAGAAGCCCTGGATATGCTCAAGAAAGACGCCTTTGACATGGTGCTTATGGATATCCAGATGCCGATTATGGACGGCCTTACTGCGACAAGGGAAATCCGTGCTCGCGAAGACGAATACTTCAAGAAAGTGCCGATTCTTGCCATGAGTGCTCGCGCCTTCCAGAAAGATACTGAAGAATGCCTTGAAGCGGGCATGAACGCTCATATTGTGAAGCCTATTGATCCAACGGTGCTGTACGAAGAAATGGCGAAGTTCTTGCCGGTGGCGGCTGAAACGCCCAATGTGGGTAAGTCTGATGCTCCGGACCTTTCACAAGACGACAAGGATTTCTTGGGCTACTTCCAGAAGGTCAAGGATTTCGATGCGGAATCGGGGCTTTACCATGTGAACAACAACCGCAATATGTTCCTCAAGATATTGCAAGGCTTTGTTCGCGACTATGGTGGAAATTCCTTTAATTTGCGGGCTCTTATTGAACAGTTCCATTACGAAGAAGCGACCCGTATTGTGCATACAATTAAGGGGCTATGTGGAACAATCGGCTCTAACAATGTGCAGAAACTGGCTGCCGATCTTGAAGCGGAACTTGAACAGAAACAGTGCGATTTCTCTGTGTACAATAAGTTCGAGGAACGTCTGCGGGCTCTCATTGGCGATTTGCAGATAGTGCTTTCGGACATTGTTTCGGAGCAGAACACGCCTGTACAAAAGACTCAGGATCCTGAAGCGGGCAAGAAGTTGGCCGATGCAATCAAGGAGTTGAAAGAGGCGGTTGATACCTGCTCTTCGACCCGTTGCAAGCGCATTCTGGATAGTATCGAGAATATTGCGTTTGAGCCGAACCAGGAAGTTCTGCTCCATAAGTTGAAGGAACTTTTGGAAGACTACGACTTTAGCGAGGCTTCCGAAATCCTGGAATCTCTCGAAAAGACTCTTTCCTAAAACGTCATTGCGAGACTCGCAGAGTCGAAGCAAGCTTTAGTTGCATAGTTTAGAACAGCATCGCCGCGATAAACGCGAGTGCTACAATCACTGCTGCCGCTATGGCGAGCGGACTCGTTTTTTTCTTCTTTTCGCCGAATTCATTCTCCAAAATTTCATCGTAATCCGGCGTTTCGAGGTCGGTAAATTCTGCGCCTTCCTTCCAGCCGGTGTCGGCGTCGCTCCCGCAGTGCGGGCAGAACGTGGCGTTGTCTTTCAATTCGGAGTGGCAGTGAGGGCAGAGCATGACGATGTGAGATGTTGAATGTGAGGTGTGCGATTATTTCGTGAATTTATAGCGGCCTAGCAGGTCGAAGTAGCGGGCCTTGGGCGCGATTTTGACGGGTTTGCGGTTTTTGCGGATGGAAGATGTTTTGCTTGTTTCAATAAAAAAGTATTCGGCGCTAGGATGGTCTAGGTCTCCTACGGTCATGCTTATGGAAAAGCCTTTTTCGTTGGGATTGTATGACAATGTTGCGTATTTTTTGTCGTCAATATAGACCCCGCATTTTGTATCGTCGCTTGAGTCTGCTACATATAGCATTGAGCTTGATTTCATGGAAACTTTATAACCCATGTATCTCTCATAGCTTTCATTTTGGTAAATGAGTGTATCCGGTTTTATGATAAATTCTGTAAGTTGGTGATAATCGGGTTGTTCTATTTCTTGACTTATATAATCGGGTGTGGCTTTAATAGTGAGCGTCCCATCATATAGTACCCCGTCTTGGTAAATGGTTTGTACATAACACAATGTGTCTTGAGCTTCACATTTGGTCAAAATGTATTCTAAGCCTGTATTTTTCAAAGATGTTTTATCTACATCGTGATAAATGTATAGAATTTGTTCTTTTACGCCTTTCTCATGAATTTCAGCAACCTTGCCGTTGGTGTAAATGAATTTCTGGGTGGATGTCTTTGTGTATATTGAATCTATATGGAAATTCGTGTCAATACTAATGTTTGGGTTTGCATTCATACTAAATGCAACATCTGTGCATTTGTTTGCAAATGCGGCCACATTAAGAGCCAACATGATAAAAGAACTCAAAAACAAAGATCTGCAAATCATAGATTTCCTCCTTAATTTGCTCTAAATATAAAAAAACACTCCGGAATGTTCCGAGGTGTCCTAAGCTTTTGGCTTTGTTTGCACTTTCCCGTGAGCAAAAAGCGACCGGTATTAACCGGTCGCGATTGCGAGAGCTAGGCTCTGTCGTAGGTTCTTATCTACGCTTAGAGCCGAGCGGTCTCATTAGAGCTTGTTGTTAGAACCAAGAACGTCGACGATCTTGTGTTCGTACATCTTCTGCATGTTTTCGCGAGCCGGCTTGAGGTACTGGCGCGGGTCGAAGTGTTCCGGATGTTCGTCGAAATACTTACGGA
>JAEEGJ010024622.1_pt1 | contig 12453 bp, 9 predicted proteins | sample 8958761 | NCBI WGS metagenome assembly JAEEGJ01 (sample SAMN16246546, study PRJNA631951) | gut metagenome | biome: gut microbiome; feature: rumen; material: RS-attached | host: Bos | place: Iran: Karaj | collected 2018-10 | reverse complement strand
GCACGAAACGCATGTTTGCGGAAATCAGCTTTTTACGGGCGATTTTGTCGCCTTCTTTAGCTTTTTGGAAAAGTATCTGTTCTTCTTCGCGGGAGAGGGGTGCGGTACGACGGATATCTTCTAGGTATCTTTTGAGAGTAGTATCGGTAGAATCAATATGCATTTTAAAAACCTTGCCCTTATAATATCGCTTTTTTAAAGCAAGTTGCGTGCCAAATGTGTAAAATTTTCCAAAATTTTTACAAAAAGTCCTTTATAGCCCCCATTTGCGGTTTTGTGAGGCGAAAATGAGGGTTTTAAAAGTCGTGTTTTTATAAAAGTGTCATAAAAATATAACAAATTTTTAAAAACGTGACAACTTAGTAGGCGGTAGACGGTAGAAAGTAGGAAGGAAATGTAAAGCGTAAGCCCCCTGTGTATTCATTATGAACATTGAGAACCTTACTTCGGAGGATGACGTTTCATTTTGCAATGCGTTTTACTAGATGGGGCAAGCCCCAACCTCTTTGGCTCGGTTATATCCATGCAAGCATGGCTGCAACACTCGCCTTCAGAGGTTGTCTTCGACTTCGTTTCACTTCGCTCAGGATGACAAATGCGTTTTTAATAGCTTTCTCTCGTCTAATAACCCACTTCTAACTTCCTATTTCCTACTTCCTACTCTCATTTTTTCATATATTATCCCCGTTATGTCTATTAAAGAGCCCGATCAATCCGTATGGAACCGTTTTTGGCAGCGCAAGAACGACATGGACAAGGTCTATCCGTCTTCGCCGTCTATTATAGAAGCTATTAAGAAAAATTTTAAGCTCGAAGGCTTGAAGGTTTTGGAAGTTGGTGCCGGGACCGGTCGCGACAGTGCCGAACTTGCTCGCCTCGGCGCCGATGTTTATGTGCTCGATTACGCCGAAAACAGCCTTAAAATTGTGAATTCGCTCCGTGAACGCGAAGGCCTTACGAATTTGCATTTGGTTCGTGGCGATGCTTTCAAGTCGCCGTTTCCGGACAATACTTTTGACTTGGTGTTTCACCAGGGCTTGGCTGAACACTTCAAGGATTCGCTCCCGCTGATTCAGGAAAATTACCGCATCGTCAAGCATGGCGGTTGCTGCCTTTGCGATGTGCCGCAGACGGTACACCCGTACACGATTATCAAGCATATCTTGATTGCGATGGACAAGTGGTTCGCCGGTTGGGAAAAGCAATTCACGATGGGGCAACTGAAAAAGCTTATGCGTGATGCCGGCTTTGAATGTGTTTACGCTTATGGCGACTGGATGCGTCCGAACCTTTACTACCGCATTCTGCGCGAACTCTGTTTTAAGTTCGGTATTGAACTTCCGAAGTATCCGCTGGATGGAACGGCTTATCAGAAAATTAAGGACAAAATTTTGGATAGCCTCCAGTCTGTGCCGGTGATGCACTACACGCAACTTTGCATTGGTGTTATTGGCCGTAAACCTTAGGTAGTTGCTTGAAGATTCTTGTCGTAAATTATCGAGATCGCATGCATCCGGCTGCTGGTGGCGCCGAAAAGCATTTGCATCGCATCTTCTCGAAAATTGTAGAGATGGGGCATGAAGTTGTCCTGTTTACGACATCGTTCCCAGGCGCTAAAGAACGCGAGGTTGTCGATGGAATTCAGGTCATTCGCAAGGGCGGTGATTTGTTGTTCCAATTGACGGTCGCTATGAATTTGAAAAAGCTCGATCGCGAATTCAACTTTGACGTTGTTGTTGAAGATTTGAACAAGTTGCCGGTCTTTGCCCACTGGTTCGTCCGCAAGCCGCTGTTGGTGCAGATGCATCACTTGTGGCGGGGGTCGATTTTCTCCGAAGCGTTTTTCCCGATTGCGTTTATGGTTTGGTTCTTTGAACGGATCATTCCGTTCTTTTACCGCTCGCAGCCGTTTGTGGTTGTTAGCCCGAGTACCCAGAAAGAACTTGCAGAAATCGGTGTCGATGAAAGTCGAATTTCCGTGATTTACAACGGCTCGGAAATGCCGCCGATAGCCGCTCCGCAAGAATGCGCGGAATCTCGTGAAACGAGCGAGAATGCAGAAGTTCGCGCGAATGCAGCTCTCGAGAATGCTGATGCTGGCAAAAATGTGCGGGCTCCGTATTTTATTTGGCTTTCGCGCGTGCATCGCTACAAGGGAATTTGGACGGCGCTCGAAGCGTTTGAAATTTTTTCGCAGAAACATCCCGAAGTTCAGTTGAAAATTGTTGGCGGTGGTCCGCTTTTGAAAAAGCTTCCCGCTTGGATTAAAGCACATGGACTTGAAGGCAAGGTGGAATTGACAGGCTTTGTGCCTGCCGCTCGCAAGTACGAACTGCTTTCGTCTTCGCTTGCGCTGTTGCAGACGAGCTACAAGGAAGGCTGGGGCCTCACGGTGATGGAAGCGGCGCAGCTCTGCAAGACGACGATTGCGTCGGATGTGCCGGGACTGCGCGATAGCGTCCGTGACGGCGAGACGGGAATCCTGTTCCCGTCGGGAGATGCGGCCGCGTGCGCATCTGCTATGGAAAAAATTTATGACGATGCTGAATGGCGTGCGAATCTCGGTCGGAATGCCAAGCGTTATGCTCTCACATTCAGTTGGGAAAAGTCTGCTCGCGAAACTCTAGAATTGTTGGAACGTACGGTTGAGGGTGGCGTACGAAAATGAAATTGAATCCGAAGCTCAAGTCGCTGATTATTTTTTGCTTGAAACTGGTGGTAACGCTTGTTCCTGCTTACTTTGTCTATCGTAACATTGTGAGCGATCCGGAATGGAGTGCAAGTGACCTTTCCAACTTGTTTAAAAACAACAGTGTGTTCCCGCTTGTGCTTGCACTTCTTTGCCTTGCGGTCTCGAACTTTACGGCTTGCTACCAGTGGAAGTTGTTGCTCGAAAAACAGGGTGTCCACATGAAATATGGAAAGCTCCTCAAGCTTTATCATGTCGGACTTTTCTTCAATAACTTTATGCCGGGAAACGTCGGTGGCGATGCCAAGAAGGTTTACGATATCCGCATGCAGGGCGGTCAAGATACCGTTGGTGCGGGTTTTACGGCTACGGTATTTGATCGTTTGTTTGGACTTTTCTTTATTACGTTATTTGCGCTTGCGGTCGGTGTGTTGTTCTTTGTGCACGATCCGGAACAGCGCGCGTTCATGTGGCCGTCGGTCTGGATTTTCATGGGCTTCTGCGTGATGTTTGCTGGGCTTTTGAGCCGCCGCATTGGCCGCTTCTTTTGCCGCATGGCGGGGAAGGTGCTGCCCGAAAAAATCGAGACGCGCTTGTTGCGCATGTTTGAACGTTTCCAGAAGTTCCGTTCCAAGAAACTTTGGGTAAACATCATTTGCCTTTCGACGGTCACTCAGGCGTTGCGCATCTTTGTCCACTTTTTCTGCGGGATTGCGGTTGGTGTGAACCTCTCGATGTCGTGGTATTTCTATTACATTCCGCTTGTTGCGATTGTGAGTGCGCTCCCGATTTCGATTGGTGGATTTGGCCCGCGTGAATTCTTGGCGCAGTCGCTTTTTGCACGTGCTGGAGTGCCCGGTCTTGAATCGGTCGTGATTCAGTTGCTTGCTTATTTTGTAAGTTTGATATTGAGTTTGTTCGGTGCTGTCGTGTTCTTGGTTGGGCAGAAACCCGTGCCGTCAACACCGAAAAATGCAAATGGTCATCTTGAAGCAAGGTCGTAAGGCTGACGCGATAGGACCCATAGTTTCTTATATCCTTAATTTTATCCGTTTGCTATATGAATCTCGCGTAAAAAGGAACGCGGAATACTGAAATCTGTCATGGACCCTATCGAGCTTCGCTCTCCAGGGTGACAGAATTTGAAGTCATCCTGGAGCTAAGCCGTAAGGCTGACGCGATAGGATCCATAGCGATTTTTAGAATAAAAAATTATGGATGTAGAAAATATTTTGGCGGGGCTAAACACCGACCAACGTGCGGCGGTGTTGCACGATCATGAAAAGAACGGACAACTTTTAATTTTGGCAGGAGCGGGTTCGGGAAAGACTTCGGTTTTGACCAAGCGTATCCAGTATCGTATTTTATGCGGTGTGCAGCCGGAGAAAATCTTGGCGCTCACGTTTACGGCGAAAGCGGCTGCCGAAATGCGGGAGCGCGTACAAAAGCTATTCCCGAATGCGGGCGTAAGACTTTGTACGTTCCACTCGCTCGCGCTGTTTATGCTGAAAAGCAAAGTGCCAACTAAGTTCACTGAGCAAGGCCGAAGTGAACAGGTGGCGACTCGGCCCTTCGACGAGGCTCAGGGACCTTGTGCGTTTGCTTATGAACTAGTCGGGTTCAAGAAGATGCCGGTGCCGACGGAATCGGCCGACAAGTCTTTTATGCAAGAACTTGCGAAAGTTGGCGGTCGAAAGTTCCGATTCTCGCGCGAAGAACTTTTTTCAGATGCGCATCCGTTATCGCTTATAAAAAAACTGGAGCCTTTGCGTGAACGGGTGCTTGAATCCGGTCAGGTTGTATTTGAAGACCTTATTTATCAGGCGATAAACTTGCTCGAAAATCACGAGGAGGCGCGCGCGTATTTTCAAAATCAATGGTCCGAAATTCTTGTCGATGAATATCAAGATATCAATCCGTCGCAGTACAGGCTTGTCAAGGCGCTGTTGGGCGAACGCAAATCGCTTTTTGTCGTGGGCGATGACGACCAAGCTATTTACGGGTTCCGTGGGGCGGATATAGGAAATATCAATCGCTTTCGCGATGACTTCAAGGAGAGTTCGCTTATCCGCTTAGAATGGAATTACCGCTCGGTGGCGAACATTTTACATTTTTCGAATACAATTTTTGAAAATAAGCCCATCCATTTGCGGAAAGTTTTGCGTGCGGGCAACATGTGTGGCTCGGGCGGTTCCGCTATTTTCAAGGAAAACCGTAAACCGGAAGTGTGGGTGAGTGAAGATCCGGTTGTAGAAATGCAAAAAATTATCACGAATATCAAATTGCTTCGCGAAAGCTATGACCTCAAATGGAAAAATTTTGCGATTTTGGTTCGCTATAACCGCCAGCGATTGTATTACGAAGAAGCGCTCCGCGAGGCGCAACTCCCTATTGCGGGGACCGAGATGGAAAACGGCGAACTTCTCGAAGACGGAATCCATGTCGAGACGGTACACGCATCCAAGGGCCTCCAGTATGCGGTGGTCTATTATGCGGGAATGTCCGAGGGCCTTACGCCGGGATCATGCACGGGAACGCGTGAGCAGCGTAAAAAACAGCTGGACGAGGAACGTCGATTGTTTTACGTTGGGGTCACGCGGGCAGAATCTTTCTTGGTTTTGCTATATTGCAAACGTAGGTATTGGAAAGGGCGCCTTGCGAAACTGAAACGGTCCCGCTTTTTGCCCAAGGAAAATTTAAAGACAGAGATAGATATGCCTGTTATTTTATTTAGAATATTTGCCGCCGCAAGAATACTCCTCTTTATGCTTGAGTATATTGTGAAAATTGCGTTCATGTATGTTTTCCGCCGCAAGGACTTGGATACATGGCTCGAAGAAAAGGTCCAAAAATTCTCAAGGTATTGCATGCAGGCTATCCGCGTGGATTTGACGATCGAGGACCAGGCGCAGCTTGCCAAGGTGGATTGGACTCGTCCGGTATTCGTGATGGGGAACCACCGCTCGTATCTGGATATCCCGATAGCGTTCCTTGCTTTGCAGCGTACCGTAGGCTTTATTGCAAAAACGCAGTTGCAGCGCATTCCGATTTTGAACTTCTGGATGCACAAGCTCGGTTGCGTCTTTATTAATAGAGAAAAGGGCGGCGGTGCAGAAATTATCCAGAAGGCGGTGCAGTCGGGCAAGATGCCGAGATTGTTCATTTTCCCGGAAGGCACTCGCAGCAAGCGCGAGGGAATGGTCGCCTTCAAGAGCGGCTGCTTTAGGCTTGCGGTCGAAGCGAACGCTATTATATTGCCGATTGTAACGAAGGGTTCCGATGAAGCTTGGGAACATCGCAAAAATTGTAAAACTCGCCCGGTGAACGTGAAAATTCTTGAACCGATAGATACGGTTGAGTTTAAAAAATCTCATGGAGGTGATGCGATGGATCCGCGCCATGAACTGCTCCCGTACGTCCGCGGCAAAATGGAAGACGCTTATGGAAATGGGAAAAGCTTATGATTGGCGTCTTTGATTCTGGTTTCGGTGGGCTCACGATTCTTCAAAAGCTCCGCCACACGCTCCCGGAATATGATTACTTGTATTTGGGGGATAATGCGCGTGCGCCGTATGGCTCCCGCAGTTTCGAGACGATTTACCGCTACACGCTCCAGTCGGTGCGTGAACTTTTCCATCGCGGGTGCCCGCTCGTGATTTTGGCGTGCAATACCGCTTCGGCAAAGGCGCTCCGCTCTATCCAGCAGCAGGTATTGCCGGTGGAATTCCCGGACCGCCGCGTGCTGGGCATTGTCCGCCCGACCGCCGAAGAAATCGGAAAGTTCTCCAAAACGGGACATATCGGCATTTTTGCAACGGCGGGGACGGTGTCCTCGAACAGCTATGTTATTGAAATCAGCCACTTTTTCCCGGAACTTAAGGTAACTCAGCATGCCTGCCCGATGTGGGTGCCGCTGGTGGAATATGGCGAACGAGGCACGGAAGGCTCCCGGTTCTTTGTGAAAAAGGACGTGGACCAGCTCCTTGCTGCTGACCCCGAAATCGATACGGTTTTGTTGGCCTGTACGCATTACCCGCTCCTCGAAGACGAAATTCGGGCCGCACTTCCACCGCATGTTCGCCTGGTAGTCCAGGGAGATATCGTCGCCGACAAGACTTTAGACTACCTGAAAAGGCATGTGGACATGGAAAAACGCCTTTCGAAGGGTGGAATTGTTAAATATTTAACGACCGATACCGCAGATTTTTTCAAAAAAGGCGCTTTTCGCTTTGGAATGGAAGATATTTGTGCGGAGTCGTTGACTTTTTAAGTCATAAATTATATTTTAATGGTTGTTACTGACGAACCGTACTCGGTCCGCTTGTATTCTTTTTAATTTTCGAACTTTAAACTGAGTGGATTTATAAAATGCCGAAAACACAGATCAATCTTGAGGGTTGGCAAGACTACCGAGGCAACATGGCCGGTAGCCTGCTTTATGTCGAAACTAGCCATCAGTCCGAAATGCCTGTACGCGACCAGCTGAATGAAAATGAAAAAGGTTTTCTCTATGAACCGAACTACGAAACTAGCACCTATGGTCTGATGAGCTGTTACAATGTTAAGGCTATTAACACGATCGTAAAGAGCAAGAGCCGCTATATCCTTTTCGGTACACGTTACGAAGGGTTGAGCGATTCCGAAATGCGCAACAAGTACCTCATCATGGGTTACATGCGTATCGATAAGATCAAGGATGTTCGTACCCGCCACGTGCAGCGCTACATGGCAAACCCGGAAATGGAAGAACCGGAATGCATGCAGATGGAACACAACTGGGCTGTTTATGGTCCGATGCGCTTTGTCTCTCTCGACGATTCTTTCGTGGTGACGGATGAAATTCTCAAGGAATGGGGCTACAAGGGTCACGCTTCTCGCCAGCTCAAGACCGTGTTCTCTAAGGACCACCTCGAAAAGATTTTGGCACACTTGGATTCTAAGGAAGATATGATTGACGAGTATATCGCTACCGTCGATGAATACAAGGAAGCTCTCGCCGAGGAATAATTCTTTTACAGAATGAAAAATGGCCCGCGGATGCGGGCCTTTTTCGTATGCTGAAAATGTCGAGTGCGGCAACCTCATTTTTGATGCAAGGCTATTCCATTGTCGTCGCCGACTCGTGTGGGGGTCTCTAGAACTTGACGGAAATGCCGAGGTGCGTGGCGAAGCCGTTGCTGAACAGCAAGTCGGAGAGTCCGCCTTCCAAGGAGCCGGCTTTGTCTTTTTGTGTGCCGGATTGGGTCCCGCTGCCGTGTTGTTGCGAAGGTTCTGTGCCATCTCCCGGTTCCGCGCCTTTGTTGGAGTTTTGGTCTTTATAGTCGATGTAGAACGGGATGATTTGCGAAACGCCATATACGAGCGCTAAGCTTACGGGGCCTTTTTTGCGGATTTCGCATTCGAGGGAGAGGATTGTCCCGATGGCGCTCAATTCTCGGAATGTTTTTTCTTTGTAGGTGTTGACGGTGGCAAGGCGCGTTGTTTCTGTTTTCTTGTCGATGTCGAGGTCGCCTTTGATGCCGAAAAAGTCTAGCCCGGCAGTTGGCGTAAAGACGTAGCGCTTGCCGAGGTTCCAGCGGTAGGAACCGCCGCCAAGGAATGCTGTTGTGCTGAGGTCGGCATCCACGCGGAATGTCTTTTGCAAAAAGGAAAATGAGAGGCTTTTAATGACGGAGGCGGGGAGCGCCCGGTTGGGCGCGAGCGTTTCGTAGAAACGGTTCGGGTTGCTGCTCAACCTCCCTGCGAGGTAGAAGTATTCGAGGTGCGTGCGCACTTGTTCGCGTTCCCACTTGGCGTATAGCGAATGGAATGTGGCGTCGAGCGGCATGTACATGAACCGCTTGCGGCTTTCTTCGTTGTGGTAAATGCCGTAAAGCGTGATGTCGGCGTTGGCGAATGTATAGCCTGCGTCTAGGCGGGAATTGCTAAAGTCATACCCGTATTTTGCGTTTAAAATTATGGCGCCTGCGGAATCCCTGACGTAGTATTCCTTGTCCGGATTGTGGGGAATTGTTTTTAGGTAAGCGCCCGATAAATTGATATGGTGTGCGTTGATGTTGTATTCAGCTGAAAGGCCTCCGTAAAGAACATGGCTTGTCCAGTCCACTGATATGGTGCCGACCATTTCGGTTTTGTGGTCTGGAATCCAGCGCATGTTCCCCATGTCGATAGCGCCACCGGCGAACGTTGCATGGACTTTAAAAAGCGAGTCCTTCGGGTGCGCCGAAAGAGTTGCCTTGACGAACGGATAACTGCTAACGTTTACATCAAATGAAAGATACCTGTAGTTTCCTTCGAAACCGGCGCTTGCAATGTTTTGGCGGTTCAGTCCTTTAATGCTCCATTCATCGGTATAACGGCCTTGAATGGCAAAGTGTTCAAACGAACCGTAGACTTTATAGTTATTAACGGTTAGCGAATCCTTAATGCTACAAGACTTTGTCGAAAATTGCTTGTCGCTCAGGTGTAGCAAAAAAAGCCCGCCGCAATCGGCGAGCCCAGTATTGCTCATGGCGAGGGCTGCGTTTACCGCAAACCCAAGCGCAAGGAATGTTTTTTTTGCAGTTTTCACTACCAGTCGATACCGCTGCTACGAGATTCGGTCTTGAAAATTTCCCAGAATCTAGCTTCTGTCATGCCCGGGAATACACCGCCAACGGTGATGTCGGGGAAGAAGATGAGGTTTTGCATCTTGTCAAGCGTGTAGTTATAGAAGTTAGCTTTTCTGTTGGTTTCTATTGCCTTGGCGATCATTTCTTCGGAAACCTTGCCGTTCAACAAACCTTGAATAGAGATGGTCTTGTTGCCTGCCGGATCCGTAAAGTAGAATACGTTAGGAATATATTCGTCGTAAGGAATTGCGAATACTTGAACGCCATCTTGAATTTTGCAAACGGAGGAGCTCAGGGTTACCGGAGCAAGCGTCTTTAAAACTGAAGTGTCGTCGCTGCTATGATAGTAGTTGTCTGTTGGGGTGAAGGTAACAGTGCAATTCGTTGCTTTGACGTCGAAACATTGATACATGTAATCATTGTTGATTTCTGTATCGGCGCAGTATTCTGCGGTGCCTGCTGAGTATCCCCTTGTGTACAGGTCGCCGTAGAAGTAGTCGAGCTTTCCGTTTTTCTCTATTTGGGCTCTTACAGCTTTGTTGATTTCAAATTCGGCATAAGTGTCTCCGCCCCAAAGTTGCGGTGCCCAGTAGAAACCTTCAGCAGGAATGTTCCATACGGAGTAGTCGTTCGTCTTGTGGTAAGGGAGATAATCTTGCCAGCCATCGGTAATTTCGAAGAACTTGGCGATGTTGACCGTAACCTTGGAACCTGCCGGGAGCGTGATTTCTACACCGGAGTGGAGCGCCTTGCGGTATTGTTCCAAGGAATCGATTGCCTTTTGGAAGTCTTTTGCGCTCACGTCGGCCATTTCATCGTCGCCGACAATGTAAGGGTCATTCAATTGAGTCTGGATGCCCTTCTTGGATTCGTCGATACCGTACTGGAGGCCGACTTCTACGAATTGAATCGCGGAATCCAGCAAGTTCGGGATGTCTCTATAGCGCGTTTTCCAGTTGTCGTAAACGGTCGTGAAGGAGCTGCCCTTATCCATTAAGGAAATGATATGGTCTGCAAATCTCTTGGTGTCACCATCGTATTCGTCGGCATCGGCCATCCAATCGTATTTGCCGTTCGAGGAAATATCGATGTTGAGGCTTGCGCCGAATGTGAGTACAGCCTTGGCGACGAACATGGTGGCAAGTGCCGGGGCGAATTCGCCACGGTCGAGTTCAAGCTTTCTGTTTTCAAGGTCGTAGTGGCAGACGAAGTTGTCGTCGCCAACGATGTTCTTCAAGTAAATGATAGCAGAATCCAAGGACGGAATGGCTGCTGCTAGGGCTTCTTGGCCCATGGTCGTGAGGTGCTTTCCGTCGCCTGCGATAAGGAGTTTGTTAAAGTCTTCGACACCCATGTCGGCGAGGTTTGTCTTGTTCGTGACAGTGTCGATAAAGGACTTGATCTTGGTGTTGTTCATCAAGTCGGTAATGATGCTCAAGGCGTAACCGAGTTGTGCTTCGCAGTTTGCGGGGTATTTGTCCAAAACGGACTTGAATGTGCTCTTGGTTTGTGCACTGATGGTTTGAGCATTCTTGAGGTTGTTGTCACCCAATTCTTCCAAAACGTCCTTGATGCTTGCTTTTGCGCTTTCCAGTTGTGCGGCTACGGTTGCGTCCGTGACTTCTTGACAGCTAAATGCATTGAAGTTCGGGCTAGTTGGGGTGTCGGCGGGTTGCGCGACATTGGTGGGGTTGCTGTCGGAACATCCCATCATAAATGAGCATGCTCCAATAGCAAGAGCGATCAGTTTACTTGTTTTTTTCATAAATACTCCTTCTTTTTTGTAGCGTAATATACAAAATTGATTTTACAGAACAAGTCCTTTGTATGAAGTTTTTTTTTACCGCCGCGAGTCGGTTATTTCTTGCGGGCGATGAGTACAACGGCTCCTTGTGCTGCTTGGAAAAGCAATGGGATGTAACCTAATAATCCGGCAGACAAAACGACAGGGGCAGGGATTCCAAGGATTCCCGTGAATAGCGCTACCTGTGTTCCTTCGCGGACGCCGATGCCGTTTAAAGAGATCGGAAGCATCGATGTGACGATTGTAATGCTTGTGAATACGACCAAGATGCTGATATCTACGTGGACTCCGACGGCGCGGAAATAGGCGTAAGCGATGAACAGCGTCAATAGCTGTAACCAAAGGGAATCTAGCGAAGAAAGCAGAATTTGTTTCTTGTGCTTTCGGTATATAGAAAGGCTTTCTTGGAGTTTGGTAATGAATTTGAATTTATTTGTGATTGATTGCGGGAAGGGGAGCTTGTCCGAGAAAAGGCAGAGCGAAATGAATACAACGCAGGCGAATGTGGCTGCCGTCATAATCAAGGTGTAGCTCAAGGGAATGTCAGCCTTGCTGAGTGCAAACGGGAGTGCTATAAAGAAGCAAAGGAACATGGCCAAGAGGCCCTGTATGCGTGCGATGAGGACTGCGGAGACCGATTGGCTTGTCTGGTTGAACTTCTTCCCGAAGGCGAGCGATTTGACGGCATCTCCGCCAAAACCGGTGGGGAGAAGGTTGTTGAAAAAGTAGCCCATGGCAGTGTAGGCGTAGTATGTTTTGAACGGAATATCGGGACCTTGCACCGAAAGTCCCTTCCAGCGGTTAGCCTGAATGACCATGACAAGAGTGGCGGCGACTAGCATAGCTACTATCCACGGAGTCATGCCCAAATTCCAGTTGTCGACAACCTCGCTTAAAGGGATTTTATAGAAAATATAAGCGAAACCACCCACGCTGACGAGGATTTGTATGATACGCTTGGCGAAACCTTTTTTGTTTGTCTTATTCTGTGCCATTGTCATATATTATAGCATTTTTCACGAGATGTTGTAGTTGTAGTTGAACTTTATATGAGCCAAAAAATCAGGATTTTTATGTGTTTTCATGATACAGTCTGTATCCGCATGATACGAAGTGTATCCTCATGATACAAATTGCCAATTTCTGACACAAAAAACTTAACATTTTTGAGGAAAACGTCTTGTTTTGGTATAAACAAAATGTTAATTTCTTTAATACCAAGAATGGAGGAAATATGAAATTAAAAAATTTAGCTTCCGCTGCAGCATTAGCTTCGTTAGGAGTGTTTGCTGGGTGCTCGGCCTCGTCAACACCATCCCCTGTCGCAAATGGCATTGATGGCAATGTCA
>JAEEGJ010024620.1_pt1 | contig 12454 bp, 15 predicted proteins | sample 8958761 | NCBI WGS metagenome assembly JAEEGJ01 (sample SAMN16246546, study PRJNA631951) | gut metagenome | biome: gut microbiome; feature: rumen; material: RS-attached | host: Bos | place: Iran: Karaj | collected 2018-10 | reverse complement strand
CAAAATTGTAAAGATATAAATAAAAATTATAAAAAGTGTTGACATATGAACACAAACGTTTTATAGTGAACAAGAAAAATAAATTAAAAGTATATTTTTAAACGAGGGAGGAAATGCAAGGGGAAGGTTACAAAGAAATAATAGATTTCGATTATCTCCATGAAATGATCAATAAATCAGGGATGACGATGGTGGAGATATCTAAAAAATGTGAAATAAGCAGACACTCGCTGTATCAGAAGATTAACGGTGAAAGGGAATTCAGAGTTTACGAGTTATACAGGTTATGCAAGGTTATTGGAATTGGAATTGAAGTGCTGAAAATATAATTTTAAAGAATATTCATTTAAAATATTTTTTGGAGGATACAGACCAATGGATCAAAGCTATAGCTTAACAGATGTACTTGATAAGCTTGATTATTTAGCCAAAAACACACATGAGAAGGAAGAAGCAATGAAAAATGAGCTTTTTTATGCTTCAACTGTTGGGGTAACAGAGGAAAAAGCTAGAAAAGCAGTTAAAAGTTGTAAAGCATGTGAGCGTATTAAACTAAAGCTCTTATGTCACATTGAAGAAATAAAAAAGTATAGGAGGGCTATCAATGACCGAAGAAGACGCTAGGAAAACAGTCACAGTTGCAGGCAAGGAAGCCATACATCTGGCGGTGAAGATGGAAACAGAAGTAAAAAGCATTGCCAGAGTACTGGAAAAGAAAGCATTTGCCGCGACAATCGGTAGAGGACTTGTTAAATATCAGAATCGGACTCGTGTATTTCAAGGACAAAAGGCTTTAAAGCATTTTTTAGAGTTTGATAAAAATACTAGAAGTCCAATTGGAAAAGTAGATATTTCTGATACGGATTTTAAAGAGTTTGCTGATCGTTGTAAGAAAAATGGTGTTGATTTCGCCATGGTTAAAGATAAGACGGATGAAAAAGTAGTTCATTTCTTCTTCTCAGGCAAGAATGCAGAGGTCATGTCCCACCTTTTTGAAGAGTATGCCAAAGATAAATACTCCCAGGATCTGGTAGGTGACGTTGAAGAAAGAGCTAAGGACAAGGATGTTATTGAGAAGAGCCGTGAAGAAAAGGAACTTGAAAACAAAAAATCCGGAGTAAAGACATTTGAGGACAAATTGAAGGAAAAAGAAAGAGAAGCTGACAAAATTAGCGAGAAGCTCCTGGAAAATGCACAGATATTAAAGGATAAGGAAATACCTTTGGATAAGGAGCTGTAATGGATTCAAAGAAAATATGGAAGTTTGTCCCATATGTTGCGACTTTTCTAATCGCAGATAAGTTGGCATATATCCTTAGAACAGCTCAAGGCAATGATGCTGCAGATTCACTGGGAGCTCTAAATCTTGAGAATCTATTGGGATTTCCGCCGATTTCACTTCATATTTTTGATATTTTATGGGGGATAGGAGCCTGCGGATGTCTTTTCTTATACATCTGGTATAAGGATTCTACAAGAAAGAAGCTTCGCCCTGGTGAAGAATATGGTAACGCAAGGTTCGGAACGCCTGAGGATATAAAGCCGTTTATAAATCCGAAGTTCAGAGAAAACTGTATTTTGTCGAAGACAGAGTTTTTGACAATGGAAGATAGAGTGAAGCCATGGTACATGGGAAGAAATAAGAATGCGGTCTTCTATGGCGGATCCGGTGCAGGTAAAACCTTCGGAGTATTGATGCCAAATCTGCTGCAGATGCATTCAAGTTACGTTGTCATTGATCCAAAAGGAACTCTCATAAAATCTTGTGGATGGCTTATTCAGAAAATGGGCTATAAAATCAAGGTTTTCAACACTATCAACTTTGATGCATCTATGTGTTATAACCCATTCGCATATATAAAGAATGAGGTTGATATCGTAAAGCTTGTTACTTGCCTCATGGATAACACTAAGGAACCGGATGAAAAAGGACAGGATCCTTTCTGGCCAAAAGCAGAAAAGCTGCTTTATACAGCAATCATAGCATACATCATGGAAGTCGAGGTTAAAGATGAGAGAAACATGCTCAGGATGATAGACATGATAGATGCGATAAAGGTTACAGATCCTATGACCGTGAAAAAAACTAGAAATAATGAAGATGGTGAGAAGGAAGAAGTCAATGAAGCTGTTGAGGCTCCCTGTGCTATAGATCTCATGTTCCAGGATCATGAAGCAAAACATGGACAGACATTTGCTGTGAGACAGTACAAGAAATTCCTTAAGGGTGCAGGGAAGACTAAAAGAAACATCTTGGCTTCTGTAGGTGCAAGACTATCACCTTTTGATATGGATACCTTAAGAGATAAGATGCACATGGACGAGCTGGAGTTTGACAAGCTTGGCGATGAAAAAACAGTAATGTTCTTCATTATTGATGATTCAGATACAACATTCAATTTTCTTGTATCCATGGCACTTTCGCAGATGCTTGATGTGCTCAAGAGGCGAGCATTTAACTGTGGCGGAAGGTTAAGGATTCCGGTAAGGGTACTGTGGGATGAGACATACAATACAGGACAAATACCTAAGCTTGAAAAAATGATAGCTCAGTTGCGTTCCAGAGGAATATCTCTTTGGATGTTTTTCCAGGCAAAAAATCAGCTGATTGACCTTTATGGAGAAAAGAAAGCTGAAAATATCGAGGCAAACTGCGATGTTAAAGGTTTCCTTGGAGGTAATGAGTTCACAACATGGAAAGATTGGTCAGAACTGTTAGGACAGGAGACCATTGATGTGCTTGATCAGAGTGAGTCTTATGGTATGACACGGAGCAGCGGAACAAGCTACAAAAAAGCAGGGAAGAAGCTTAAGTCCATCGATGATATAGGCAATATGTCCGGAGATAAGTGCTTGATAAAGCTAAGAGGAGTACCTGCATTTTACTCTGAAAAGTATGACTGTGCGAAGCATCCACTATATAAGTACACATCGGATGCGGATCCTAAATACTCGTTCAATGTCAGAAGATATATAGAAAACTTCAGGGATGAATATCTAAATCAGATGTTTGATGATTATACCCTTGATGCTTCATAAGGGTAACAACGGCAGAAGCCGTTTTACTATAACAAAATATAAGTTTAAACAGGAGGAAAAATCATGGAATTCTTTACTGCAGGCGTGGATCTACTCAAGATGGTAATCACATTATTGGGTGCAGCTGCTATTATAGGCGGCCTTGTAGAAGTGGGAAGATCTCAGTCAGACAACAATCCAGCTATGAGAACAATCGGAATTTCGATGTTCTGTGGCGGAGCAATCATCATCGCGGTTGCACTTATTCTTGTTCCAAAGCTTTCATCAATGATCACAGTTGCGTGAGTTGGGGAGGAGAAGGGGAGAACCCCCTTTTCCTCTGACCAAAGTGAGGAGAAAAAATGGAATGGTTATCTAATTATTTCAGGTCAATTTTGCTTGAAATGTTAAAAAGCTCGGCAATGGGGTTCTTTGATGAACTCAATGGTCTAACTACATCAGTAACTGATCTCACAAATGTAAATCCCGGAACATTCAATGCGACACTATTTGGAATCATAAGAAATATAAGCAACGTGGCGCTTGTGCCGGTTGCAACATTGATTCTGTGTTATCTGATGACAATAAACTTCATAAAGATAGTTGAAGATAAGAATACATATAAAGACATGACATATATGCCGGTATTCAAGTGGATACTGTTTACCACCATAGGAATAATTCTTATATCCAAAACATATGACATTGTACTTGCTGTATTCGATGTTGTTGGATGGATCCTTACAAAAGCAGGGGCGGTAATAGCCTCAAGTCATGCAAGTATGGATCTCCAGACACAGCTCAACAGCTTGGTAGACAGTATAGACAGTACTGATATTGGTGCCATGTTTGGAGCAATTGTTCAACTTACAATATGCAGACTGCTGGTAAGCATTGTTGCTGTTCTCTGTAAAGTAGTCATGTACTTCAGAATTATAAGCATACTCGTATATTCTTCAGCAGCTGCGATACCTACTGCAACACTTATGGATAAGGGACAGACTTCAACAGGGCTTAACTATTATAAGACACTGGCAGCACTTGGACTGCAGGGATTCTTCGTAATGATAGTAGTTGCTGTATTCGATGTTCTTATAGTTGATCTGGCTACACATGGTGCTTCTTCAATAAATGAGCTTATTTGGGGAACACTGATGTATGTTATAGCACTTTGCATGGGACTTTTTTCTACAAAAAGAGTTGCGGAAGTTACACTTGGAGCGAGGTAAAATGATATACATTTAACTATCATATGTATATCAAATGTATATATAAAGTAATACAGAAAGGAAATGTATGGCTTATACAGATAATCACTGTGACTTAAACAAAATAAAGGACAAGCCCATATATGGGTTCACAGTCAGGCAGATAATCAGCTTCGCTGTGATAGTAGTAATAGCTGTTCCGTTATATGCAATCATGCTATCCAAACAGATGGATACAACGGTAGCTTGTCTGATCATAGGTCTTATAGCATTCCCAATTTTCTATACCGGTACATATGAGGACATCAACGGTAGGACTGTAGAGAAAATCCTGCATGACAAGATTCGTCTGATGTTCAGGACAAAAGCCAAGAGACCATTTTCTACATATAACAGCTATGAAGCAATCAAGAACCAACAGATATTAGAGAAGAAGTACAGAGAGCTGGCAAGAAAAGAAATATTAAGAAAAAAGCAACTTGCTGCAAAAAAGAAAAAGGTAGTTAAGTTCTCATTTAGAAAGAAGAGAAAAGATAAAAAGCAGGAGAATTCTGCTTCAGCGTAAGGGGGACATAATGGTAAAGGAAAAACAAAAAGTAGTAATCAACAATCCTTATGTAAAGCTCTCCAGAGAAGATAAAAGAAAAATGGAGAGGGCAATTGCTAAAGCCAAAAAAGAAAGCAAATTCCCTACAACAGCGCAAAATACTATTCCTTACCGCGTAATGTATAAAAATGGAATGGCACAGCTGGAAGGCTTTCTCTTCTCAAAATCAATATGTTTTGAAGATATAAATTATGAACTTCGAGACAATGAGGATAAAAAGAGCGTATTTAAGAAGCTGTCTGACGTTTACAACTTCTTTACTGAGGATATGCATGTTCAGATGACTTACATGAATACAAGAGTTCCGCAGGACGAGATCAATGAAATGCTCAGGATAAAGAGCCAGGGGGACCAGTGCGATGAGCTTCGTGAGGAAATGACCGAAATCCTGTTGGACAAGGAAAAGAAAGGCAATAAGGGGATAGTAAAGAAAAGGTTTCTTACATACTCGATAGAAGCTGAGAATCCTATTGAAGCATGTAGGAAAATGAAAGATACAGATCTGGCCATACAGGCAAACCTATATAAAAGTGGTCTTCGTTCCAAGTCGCATGTAATGAAAGGAACAGAAAGACTTAAAAATCTACATTCAGCAATGCATCCAAGTGGTAAAGATAAATTCAAATTTGCATGGGATGCGCTATCAAAAAATGGGCTGAACTCTAAGGATTTTATAGCACCAATATCATTTAATTTTCCGGTGAGTGGTAAGTATTTCAGGATGGGTGATACATATGGATGCGTTTCACTGTTGTCACTTGATTGTCCAAGAGTTGATGACAGGATAATAACAGATTTATTACAGATTGATACACCGATTATTGTAAGTATCCATATTGATCCTATCGACAGAGTAAAGGCAAAGAAATACATACAGAAGAGGAATATGCAACTTAATTCCTCTAAGATCAAGGAACAGACTACAGCGTCAAGAGAAGGATATGACATTGACATCCTGCCACCAGAGCTTACTGCTAATGGTGAGGATACCGCAAAGATGCTACAGGAAATAAATTCGAGTAATGAAAATCTCTTTAATATGACAATTCTTGTATGTGTTTTTGCTGATACTCTTAAGGACCTGCATGTGGTACAAGAGCATGTAGAGAAACTTGCAAACAAGCAGTCTAGTCAGTTGATTCTATTAAGGGATCAGCAGGAGCAGGCATTTGTATCATGTCTTCCTCTTGGAATAAGTCATATTGATATTAAAAGAACTATCATGACAAGCCAGCTTGCTATGCTTAACCCTTTTACTTCAATAAAGCTGTTTATGCCGAATGCCGTGTATTACGGTGTAAATCCATTGACTAAGGAATTGATCCTGGCAGACAGGACACAGCTTATCAATCCAAATGGTCTATATCTTGGAGTCCCTGGTGGAGGTAAGTCATTTGCAGGGAAAAGAGAAAAGCTCATGTACTACCTTCAGAATGATATGTGCGACATTGTGGTAATAGATCCGGAGGATGAATATGCAAAGGCTGTTGAAATGATTGGCGGTCAGACAATAGACCTTTCATCAGTATCCGGACAGTATATCAATCCCATGGATATCAACTTCGATGTTGGCTTTAACGATGAGGATCCGATTAAGAATAAATGTCTGTTCATGCTATCTATTGCAGAGCAGGTCGCAAGTAGGAATATCGGAGGGGTGAAGACGGGACTTGAAGGCGATGAAATCAGTATAGTCGATGATGTTGCCAAAAAGATTTATTTAGATTTACACGAAAAATACTGGATTGGAATGCATAGAAACCCGACTGTTGATGAAATGCCAACGTTACAGGATTTCTATGATGAGCTCAGGAAGGTAGAGAACCCAAAAGCTCAGAGAATAGCAGACTGTTTCAAGATATATATCACTGGCTCTTTGAATATGTTCAACCATAGAACAAATGTGGACCTTAATAACAGGGTTATATGTTTCAACATAAAAAGAATCAGTGGCAAGAACCTTAAAGAAGTAGCGATGATTATTCTTACCAACTTCATTTGGAACAGGGTTTCGTTTAACAGGGACCAGAGAAAAAAGACGCTTCTGGATATAGATGAGTTTCACTTGATGCTGAGAGATCCTGAGACTGCTGCATATTTTGTTGAATTCTGGAAGAGATTCAGAAAATGGGGTGGAATTCCAACAGGGCTTACCCAGAATATTACTGATCTTATGAGGTCGCCTGAGATAGAGCAGATTTTCTCAAATTCAAAATTCATTTATATGCTTCCGCAGTCCAAGAGAGATAAGGATATCCTGCAGGAGCACTTGAATATTTCAGATGAGGAGCTCGATTATGTAACGCAGACAGATTCCGGTGAGGGGCTTATGTTCTTCGGTGACATGATAGTGCCATTCAAGGATGAGTTCCCAAAAGGAAAGATCTATAAGGTCCTGACCACCAAACCAGAGGAGGTATAGGAACTTTATGGGAGAGTTTGCATCAGATTATAACGGGCTGGATAAAAAAGAATATTTTAAGCGAAATAAAAAAGGCACAGCTTTTGGAAGCGAGTATTTTACACCATCCATGCCCTCTGATGCAGCAGACAGGGCATTTAAGGTAATAAAAAGGGGAACTGTTCCTCAGTTTATTGGAGATAAAGCAAAAGAAGGTGCCAAGTTTGTGGCAAAGGAAGCTGGAAATGGTGGCAAGTTCCTTGTTGCAGACACAGCAAAAATTTCAGAAAAGGCAGCAAAAGGATATGTAAAGGGAGTCAGTAAAGATACCTTTGGTGATGATGGTGGTGCAAAAGTCATAAATGTTGAAAGCGTTGCCGAGCATGTTGCAGACAGGGCGATAAAAAAGCATAAACAAAAGCGTAAAGCCCAGATAAAAACAGAGCAGAAGTTTTCGGCAAAAATGATGGATGCCGAATACACCAAAGCTATAGCCAATGGCGATTTTAAGAGGTTTGAAGAAAAGTTTAAAGCTGCAGACAGCGGCTTCAATGTTTCTTCCATCGTCAGAAAAAATGGTCCAGCTGATTCACATGAAGCATATAAGGCTTTCCGGAAAAAAGCCAATCAGAAACGTTTCTCCAGGAAAGTATATAGAAAGTATCATAAGACACCTACAACCGAGATTAAGAATCAGGTCAAAACAACAGCTTCAAAAGCTGTGAATGTTGTAAAAAATGTACTCCTTGAACTATTAAAGAAGCCATATGTGTGGGTTATTGGTGGAATCACGCTGATTCTGATAGTTATGTTCAATTTATTTATGATGATTTTTTCATCATTGCTTTCATCAGAGCAGGGCGCGGGGCTATCAAGTACCTATCTGTCAGATGATACTGAGATTCAGGCTTGCGAGACATATTACAAAGGGCGGGAAGATGCCCTTCAGGTCTGGATTGATGATATTGAGACTAATTACCCGGGGTATGATGAATATGATTATACGGACGTGGCTTCAATAGAGCACAATCCTTATGTTTTAGCCTCATATCTAAATGCCAAGCTGCATGAACCTTTTACCGCTGCAGGTGTCAAAGATGATATGGATGAGTTTTTTGAGAAACAGTACAAGTGGTATACCACGGATGACTGGGTAGAGCGTGAGGTTCATGACGAAGATGAATATGGGCATGTCCTGGAAACAACACACACAATCAAGGTTCACGTTCTTTATGTACATGTAAAGAATAACGGGGAAGTAAAAACAGCATATAGCCTTCTTGACAAGGAAGGTGGACAGCGTTTTTCAGCTCAAGTATCAGTTAAAGGTCAAAAACCATATCTGTGGAGCGGATATAACATTGATGAAACAGATGGAATAAATGTTGGTTCAAGACAGACATATAAAATCCCCAATAACATACTAAGGGATGATCCACAGTTTGCTGCATTATACAGTGTGGGAGCAAGTCTTATAGATACACCCTATGTATGGGGAGGAACGGATCCATCCGGTTTTGACTGTTCTGGCTTTGTCAGCTATGTGTATACAGAGTCCGGATATGCATATATGCCGCGGCTTACTGCGCAGGAGATATATGACAGATGTACTACACTTTCAGCTGATGAGGTAATGCCGGGAGATCTTATCTTCCTTACAGGAACATATGCAACATCAAAAGATGTAACACATGTTGCTATATATATTGGCAACAATATGGTGCTTAATTGTGGTGATCCGGTTAAGTACTGCAATATCACAACGGGTTGGTGGAAACGCCATTTTTACGCCTGGGGGCGCTACAACGGATAGGAGGAAACCATGGATCAGTTAGTAGAAAAGATTGAAAAAGATATTGAAAGAGAAGTAGATAAAAAGCAAAAACTCGAGGAGAAACTAAAGAGCTGTAATGAAAAGATTAAGCAGTTGCAACAGAAAAAGACTGAGCTTGAAGATTCCCAGATGCTTGCAAGCATAAAGGAATTCAATGTATCGCCACAGGAACTGAAGGAGCTCCTGTTATCCATAAAAGGTAAAGGAAAGGCAGATGTAAAGCAGATTTCCGCAGAAAAAGCGGTTCTTGAGGAGGAAAAGGCAGTATGAAAAAGATTAAGAAGTTACTTTTAAGCCTGACAACAGCAACAATGTTTTTTTCAATGATGGGAACAACTGCATTTGCGCAGGGGGATCCGCCTACAACAGAGGAAGAGAATAGTGTTGTTTTACCAGAAAACCCAGTAGATGAAGTGGCAGAGGATGATCACACACCCATTTCATTTGATGGAACAGGCACTGTAATTGATAACATTGAGAATGGTTCTAAGCATTTCTATACAATATCAACCGATGCAGGAAATGTATTTTACCTGATTGTGGACCTGGATAAAGATTACAACAACGTATATTTCCTTGATACAACCAAGGAAAGAGATCTGATTGCTTTGGCGGAAAAGGCAGAGGAACAGGAAGGAACAAAAGTTATTGATGAACAGCCTGTACCACAGGTTGTGGAGCCAGAGACACCGCAGGAACCGGAGGTAAAAGAACCTCCAGTACAGAAAAGCGATAATTCAGCAATATACATCATCTTAGGAATACTGTTAATAGCCGGGATTGGAGTAGTTTTCTATTACTGGGTATACAAGCCTAAAAAGGATATAGAGCAGGCAGAAGAGTTTGATGAAAACTTTGACTTCAAGAATGAAGATAAGAGTTTTGACGATGCGCTGCAGGAGCTGAATTCATATGAAGACTAAGGCAGGTTCAGTGCTAAAAAAGACGGATAATGATGTTTTTGCTTATTGTACTGTTCAGCTTTGCTAGGCTATATATAAAAAGCTTCAAGTACACATTTGCTTCAGGAGTAATCATTTTAATGTTAGCCATATATATAGTGGGAATGGTAAAGAATTCGGCGAAAGCCAGAAAGAATCGAGGTTAGTTCAATATGAATAAGGTGGAGCTTATCGGAAGACTTACAAAGGATCCAGATGTAAAGAACAGCCAGAATGAAAACACTACAGCTGTCACAAGATATACGCTTGCTGTAGATAGACGTAGCAGGGGAAAGTCACAGGAAGAGCAGACTGCTGATTTTATCAGCATTGTAGCTTTTGGAAATAGTGCGGAATTTGCTTCCAAGTACTTCAAAAAAGGCTTAAAGGTAGCAGTTACGGGGCATATTCAGACCGGTAGCTATACAAACAAGGATGGCGTAAGAGTCTACACTACAGATGTGGTAGCTGAGGATCAGGAATTTGTAGAAAACAAGCACTCAGGCGATTCTAATGTGGATAATACTGCGCCTATAGATATGAGTGCACTTGAGGATGAAATGCCATTTAAATAAGTTTTATAAAGCCGGGGCTTGCCCCGGCTTATGTGAAAGAAGGTGAAATATATGTATGCATCGTTTGGCACATCAGCGAGATATAAAGAACAGTACGATTTTGATGTATTTAACCTGCTGATTACTGCTTTAAAAGAGTCGGGGTATAGAAAATATCAGTATATAGTTGATTATTGTCATGTGCTAAAAGCTAAAGATTCTGACGAGATGACAGACATGATAGAGACAAACATATATCTGAGCGAATACATAAAGCTCAAGGAGATGGAGACCAGGCTTCGATATGATCGAGACTTCTTAGAGCACTGTCTTGAGAACATGAAAGATTACACTTCTGGGATGCTTGAGAGAGATACTAAGTTCTGGCAAGAGGTCAGACAACATAAGGCAAGAGTCATCATGGATATCAGAGATTATATCCGTGATGTAAGGAGCAGCGGAGAAAAAATCTGTAAGAAGAAATTTGCCGACTCTAAAGGATATAAATATGATGAAGTACTGAAATTTTGGCAGGAAGCGGAAGAGGTAGTTTAAAGGTGGGAGATTTAAAGAAAAAAACAGTTACTAACGTAGAAGAGCTTAAGGAAGCTATAGTAAAAGCAGACGGGCAGACAATGGTGAGCATAGCGTTGGAATCAAACGAAAGAGAGGTCCCAGATAATGCCAAAGGAGGAAAGCTACGAGCTTAAGCAGGTTGACGTAAGACTTAAGCTAAGCGAAGCACGACCTTTATATAGTAGAAATGAAATCAGCAATCCTGAAAGAGCCGTAGAGATCATGAAAAAGGCTCTTTCAGAACTCGATAGGGAATACTTTTGTGTAGTAAATCTTGATAGCAAGAACAGACCAATTCACTTCAATGTGGTAAGCATTGGAGACATTGATATGGCACCTGTTCCGATGCAGAACGTCTTCAAGAGTGCCATATTATCTAATGCTTCAAGCATCATGGCATTTCATAATCACCCATCCGGAGATATAACCCCTTCACATGCAGATATAGATCTTACAGAGAAGCTTGTGGATGCAGGCAGGCTCATGAATATACCGGTACAGGACCATATTATTGTTGGAGAAGGTCAGCACCTTAGCCTAAAAGAATATGACAAGGACCTGTTTTCTCACGATAGGAATATTATTGACAAAACAAGAGGCGATCCTAAGCTTCAACCGGACATTCAGATACAGGAATATAAAAACATTGTTGAATATGCAAAAGAAAAGAATGTAAACGTCCATGTGATAAATGGTTTTGTATCAGCACACAGGGATGAGTTTGTAGGACATATAAAAAAGGATAAAGTTGGAGCTGCGGTTGATAGGTGGGGGCTTGAAAAGATAGCTAATTATATCGATAACAAGCCAAAAGATGGAATAACGAGGTTTACAAGATACTCGCGGGAGCTAAGTCAGGGAAGGGAGGTAAACAGGGTTATGGAACCTGTATTGGGCGAGCAAAAATACAAAGACTTAGGAGACTCTTTTCAAAGTGATGCAGAAGTAGGAATAGATGTACCAGATCTGGATGACGGTGCAGATGATCGTATAAGTGTTTCCGGTGGGAATTCTACAAGGAATCCAGCAAAGGCAAAAGCCAAGAGTATAAAACATTATTCTATTCCCAGGCACAAAAGTGTCATCATGGAAGAACTCAGAAAAAAAGAAGCAGAGATAGAATCCTTAAAAGCAGAAATGAAAGTAATAGACAGAGGATTGGAATTTGATATTTCAAGGGATGATATAGATTTTGGGAGATAGCACATGGCAAAAAAAAACAGAGTGCGGCCAAATCATTTAAAGGTTTATGTTACAGATGAAGAGAAGGCCCTTATAGAAAAGAAAATGGATGCTGCAAAGATGCATAACATAA
>JAEEGJ010024617.1_pt1 | contig 12454 bp, 9 predicted proteins | sample 8958761 | NCBI WGS metagenome assembly JAEEGJ01 (sample SAMN16246546, study PRJNA631951) | gut metagenome | biome: gut microbiome; feature: rumen; material: RS-attached | host: Bos | place: Iran: Karaj | collected 2018-10 | reverse complement strand
GTCTGGGACCAAAGCTGATGATCTTGAGATCACGAAGTCCTGCGATTGCTCTTGCGATAGGCACGAACTCGTTGATCATCTTAGCGCATCCTTCTGCTGTTCCAACAGGATACTCAGGAATATATGCTTTTACATTACGAAGGTGGAGGTTGTAGCTTGCGTTAAGCATTCCGCAGTAAGCATCTCCTCTTCCGTCGATAAGATCATTCTGTGACTCCTCTGCTGCAGCACAGAACATGATAGGTCCATCAAAGTGCTTAGCAAGAAGTGTCTCTGAAATTTCAGGTCCGAAGTTTCCAAGATATACGCAAAGAGCGTTACATCCTGCTTTCTTGATATCCTCAAGAGCATTTACCATGTCGATCTCGCTCTCGATAATGCAGATAGGACACTCATATACGTCCTTATCATTAAAGTTCTTTTTGTAAGCCTCCATAACGGCTTTTCTTCTGTTCACTGCAAGTGATGCAGGGAAACAGTCACGGCTGACTGCAACCAGTCCGATTTTTACCTCTGGTATGTTAATCATAGAAATCCCCTTTCTTTGCGCTTAAGCGCTATACCTTCATTTTCTTTATATCAATGTGAACCGCTCATAAAAATTTGCCATTTTTTATTAACGAGTCGGTTCCCATAAAGAACTGCCATTTTATTATACACTTTTACAAGCTTTTAGTATAATAAACAATTTATGAATCAGAGTGTGATCTCTTTCGAAATACACTTATGTCCCGTAAGTTCTTCCGAACGGCTGTCAGGCTGCATTGTTCCTGCAAAAAGATCGAACTTCTTAGAGAAGATCTTTCTGTTTCCGTCGTTATCAACTGATGTAAATGCCTTTGCATTAACAGAAATTGTTACTTTCTGCTCGCTGCCTGCTTCTACATGAACTCTATTGTATCCGCAAAGACAAGCATTGGGAATTGCAAGTTCATATTCCTTATCCTTGATGTAGAGCTGTACAACATCGTCTGTTGCCATTTTGCCGTTGTTTGAAACAGTAACAATAACCTCAGCACCTTCAAGCTCACCGTTTGCTGCCTTCTTAAGCTCAACATCTGCGTCTGTAACAACACAGTCGCCGTATGTAAGGCCGTATCCGAAGGGATAAAGAGGTGTTCCCTCAAAATATCTGTATGTTCTGTTCTTCATTGAGTAGTCCCTGAAATCAGGAAGCTCTTCTGAAGAATAGTAGAATGTAACAGGAAGTTTTCCTGAAGGAGAAACATCACCAAAGAGAATATCGGCAACGTCTTTTCCTCCGAGAGCTCCGGGATACCATGCCTGGATAACGGCGTTGGCGTCATCATCTGCTCTCTTAAGGTTAATTGCACTACCTGACATATTTATTACAATTGTAGGCTTGCCACACTCAAGTACTGAGCTGATAAGCTGTCTCTGAGGCATAGGAAGATTAAGATTGAGCTTATCTCCCGAAGCGAACTGGTTACCTGTATCACCCTCTTCGCCCTCAAGTGTCTCATCAAGACCTACTACAACAACTACTACATCTGAATAATCAGCAACTGCCTGAGCCTCAGCAATTCTGTCTGCTCCGTTAGGATCAGAAAGTGCGCTGGCATTTGCCTGCCACAAATGGCTTCCCTCTGAATAAAGAACTCTCACGTCATCACCGACTTTGTCCTGAATTCCTTCAAGAACAGTGATGTATCTTGATGATACGCCGTGATAGTTTCCGATAAGTGAAGATCTTGAATCAGCATTGGGTCCTACTACGCCGATAGTCTTAATCTTGCTCTTATCAAGAGGAAGGATACCATCGTTCTTAAGAAGTACGATACTCTCTTTTGCTGCCTTGTGAGCTGCTTCAAGGTGCTCTTTGCACTCAACAACAGTGTAAGGAATCTCATCGTATTCTGTCTTATCGAACATTCCGAGAAGGAATCTTGTTGTGAACAGTCTCTCACAAGATGTTGTGATAGTCTCTTCATCAATAAGTCCCGCTCTGTAAGCGTTCATAAGTTTCTGATATGTACATCCGCAGTTAAGGTCACAACCAAGATCAAGAGCAAGCTTAACAGACTCTTCAGGTGTTCCCGTAACCTTGTGATTCTCATGGAAATCTCTGACTGCCCAGCAATCAGAAACGAAATGTCCCTGGAATCCCCATTTACCTCTTAAGATATCAACCATAAGAGGCTTATTTGCACAACAAGGCTCATCATTTGTTCTGTTATATGCGCCCATTACCGCCTCAACATCAGCTTCCTTTACGCAAGCTTCAAAAGCAGGAAGATATGTCTCCTCAAGATCTTTTGCAGAAGCTTTGGCATTGAAATAATGTCTCTCAGCCTCGGGACCTGAGTGAACCGCAAAATGCTTAGCACATGCAGCAACCTTCATGTACTCGCCGTCACCCTGCATTCCTTTGATAAAAGGAACTGCAAGAGTACTTGTAAGGAACGGATCCTCACCGTATGTCTCATGTCCGCGTCCCCATCTGGGATCTCTGAAGATATTTACGTTGGGAGCCCAGAATGTAAGTCCCTTATAAATATCTCTGTCACCGCGCTTAGCCTGCTCATTGTACTTAGCACGTCCTTCAACAGCGATTATCTCACCGATGCAGCCCATGAGTTCCTCATCAAATGCTGCAGCAAGTCCGATTGCCTGAGGGAACATTGTTGCCGTGCCTGCACGTGCAACTCCGTGGAGTGCCTCGTTCCACCAGTTGTAAGCAGGAACTCCAAGTCTCTCAATTGCGGGTGCGTCATAACGAAGCTGACCGGCTTTCTCTTCAACGGTCATTTTCGCCACGAGCTCTTTGGCTCTTTTTCTTGCTTCTGTTCTATCCATTCATTCACCTCATATATTAATCTCATTTATACTTTTCCGATAATATGTATAAACATTGTACTTAGGTTCTATACACTAATTCCTATCATTTAGTGCTTTTTTTATCTTGAAATTTGCTTATGGCAATTATGACAAAATAAAACAGAGACGGGGCTGCGCAGTTACACGCATCCTGTCTCTGTTTCATTAGTTATTGCTATTTGAACAGTATAATTTTAATTATCAGTCAAGGTTCTCTTTGTCGCCGTGGATAGACTCCCATTTAGCTTTTCTTTCATCAATGATAGCCTGTCCGCCTGTTGAAAGGTATTCCTGCATACCCTGATCGAATACTTTATCGAACTCAGCTACAGGAGCAACGATTGCCTGATCGATGATCTGGTCTCTCTTCTGTGAAAGAGGATCGCCCATACCTGTCTCAGCCTCGATTGCACCGATGTGATAAGACTTAGCTGCACGATTGTCTGTCTTAGCGATCTTGTCAGCTTCCTCAACAAGTGCAGGATCAATTCCTGCATAGCTGTATGCAATTGACTTGCTTGTAAGTTCAGGATCAACAAGCTTAAGTCCGTTTGTTGTGATTGTGTAGTCGATGTTCATTCCTGAGTTCTGAATGTCATTTCCTTCAGCTGCGATGATTGAAATAACGCCGCCTTCACCAACTTCGTGTGTAACACCCTCATCACCGATCTGGAGATACTCAATGTTCTCCGGTGTGCTGATCCACTCAAGGTAAAGAAGTGATGCAAGGACATTTTTGTTTGTTGCAGGTAAGAAGATCTTACGGTCTACAGGACCTGAAATCCACTTTGTGTGTGTTCCGTTCTTATCCTGGAAAGGATCGATAGCGATGAACTTAGCATCGTCTCCACCGAATTTCTTGATGTTAGCTTCGATTGAGTTCTCACCGTCTCTGAAAGGGTAATCCCAGTTATGTGTGAATGCTCCGACATAGCCGGCTTTGATAAGGTCATCCTCTGTCTTGTCTCCTGCTCCGTAAAGCGCGAAATCTTTCCAGATAAGACCTTCGTTGTACCACTTGTTAAGAAGTGCAAAACCTTCTTTTACGCCGGGGATTGTGAATCCTCTGTCATCAAAGCTGTTGATGTAATACTCTTTATCTGTCATCTTAGGATCTGCAAATGACATTGTAAGAGTTTTTGCTCTGTAACCTGCATCAAAGCTGATTGAATAAGGGATCATCTTAGATGCGTCTGCTCCAAGGAGAGTATCTGCATTGTCTCTGAATGCGCAGATTACGTTGTAGAACTCCTCAGTTGTCTTAGGAACTTCAAGGTTAAGTTTCTTGAGCCAGTCTTCTCTGATGAATGTATTTACATCGTTCTGGTTCTCACGAACAGCGTTGATATCCCAGATGGTACCTGTATCAGGATGCTGATCCCAGTAAATGTTTGTCTCACCGAGGTGCTTCCAGAGATTAGGAAGAATGTCTTTATTAGACTCAAGCGCATCCTTCATATCAACAATACCGCCCATGTTTCCATAAGTCTCGATTGTTGCGATATCATATGTAACGCATACGTCAGGTGCATTGTTTGCAGCAAGAAGGTTACTGATCTGCTCAACCTCTGTCCAACGGGGAACTGCTACGAACTCAACTTCTACGTTGTATTTGTCAAGCATTCCCTTCTTAATGTAATCTGTGTACTTGTTGTTTACAGGATCTGATCCGCCGTCATTACCACGATCATAAACCTCAACAGTAATGTGCTGAGTTTCTGCAAACTTACCATCCACGAGTGCTGAAGCATCAGCTGCTCCGCCTTCGTTTGCTGCGCTTCCGCCATTGTCTGACTTAGCGCCGCATCCTACTGCCATAACAGTCATCATAGCAGCAAGCATAAGTGATACCACTCTCTTTTTCATACTAACCCTCCTTATTTTTTGTATGAATGTTTTTTATTCTTTTACTGCGCCGACCATAACTCCTGACATGAAGTACTTCTGGAGTCTGGGATATACGCACAGTATAGGAATCGTAGAGAACATAACAATCGCTGCTTTCAGAGCTTCTGAAAGACCGGGTGATGAGAATCCTTCCTGTGTAGCAACTTCAACACTGTTAACATTATTAAGAATGTTGTACAAAAGAAGCTGCAGAGGATACCATTTGCTTCCGCCGGGGCCGCTCAAATACATAAGAGCATCTGAGTATCCGTTCCAACGACCTACTGCATAGAAAAGAGCAAGTGTTGCGATAACAGGCTTTGAAAGCGGAATATAAATGCTTGAAAGTATTCTAAAGAATGATGCTCCGTCAATCTGTGCAGATTCGCGCAAACTTTCAGGTATTCCATAGAAGAAACTTCTCATAATTATCATGTTGTAAACTGACAAGCATCCCGGAAGAATAAGTACCAGAGGCTTGTTCAAAAGTCCCAAACTCTGCATAAGAAGATAGTTAGGGATTGTTCCTGCATTAAAGAACATTGTGATAGTGATAAAGATATTGATAACACTACGCCCCTTAAGTTCGGAATAAATCAAAGGGTATGCACATGCTGCTGTCATAACAAGTGAAACAATTGTGCAAATGATTGTCAAAATTACTGTCCAGATAAAGGACTTAATATATTTAGGATCCGTAAGGACCATCTGATATGCATCGATGTTGATGTCAACAGGTAACAGATATACTTCATGCTTAATAAGCGCATCTGTTGAACTGAGTGACCTTGCAAGCAAGTTGATCATCGGAATGATACATATCAAACTGATTACTACGCAAATTGCAGCGATAACATAATCGCTAATATAATGCTTAGGTTTATGCATTGATGTTCTCCTCTCTTTTACCAAATACCACGCTCTCCAAGCTTTCTGGAAATTGTATTAGCCAGAAGCAGGAATACTACACCTACAACAGACTGGAAGAATCCAACCGCAGTGGTAAGAGAGAACTGTAATCCCTTGATACCATGTGAATAAATATATGTAGGAAGAACTTCTGCCCATGAAATAACAAGGTTGTTTCTGAGTGCAAAAGGTCTGTCAAATGTTCCGCCAAGGATGTTACCGATCTGCATGATAAGGAGCAGAACGATAGTTGATCTGATTCCCGGTAAAGTAATGTGCCAGATCTTGCTGAGTCTGCCTGCACCGTCTACAGATGCAGCCTCATAAAGCTCATTGTTGATACCTGCAATAGCAGCAAGATAAACAATTGAGTTCCATCCAAAACTCTGCCAAGCTCCAAGGAATACATATGTCCATACCCAGTGTCCCGCATCATTAAGGAAAGGAACTGTCTGTCCTCCAAGTTTTGTAATAACCATGTTTACAAGACCTGTAGAAGGTGTGAACAACTGAAGTGCCAATCCATAGATGATTACCCAAGAAAGGAAGTGAGGCATGTATGCAATAGTCTGAACCACATTCTTGAATCTCTTAAAGCACAATTCGTTAAGAAGAAGTGCAAATATAATCGGAATCGGGAACCCAATAGCAAGATCAAGAAGATTAAGCACTAATGTGTTTCTGAGTGCTCTTCTGAAATCACTGTCGGAAAATGCCTGGATAAAATACTGGAATCCGTGATTTCCGGCAAGTTTCTGGCTCCAAATACTCTCAACAATACTGTACTTCTTAAAAGCGATCTGAATATAGACCATAGGAATGTACTTAAAAATAAGCAAGTACAACATAGGTAGCGCAAGCAACAGATAAAGCTGCCAATAACGCTTAAAATAGATACTTACCGGTTTACGTTCCGCCGGCGCGTCACTTTTAATTTTGCTCATAAATTTCTCCCTAATTAAAAAAAAATTGCACAACTTGTATAATAATTCTACTTATCACTTTGTGCTAAATCCTATCAAATAATGCTTTTTTCATCTCGATATTTGCGACAAAAAACTGGCCGCATTCCGCTATTTTTCTAGCATTTTTGGCAATTGACATAGTTGTTGTTTTTATTGCAAAACTTGCTATGTTAGCGCTTACATAATGGATATTTATACATAAAAAATGCATAACGAGATTCTTTTTCTGCATATTTAAAGAAATCGCGCTATGCATCTTAAAATTTTATTTCAAAAAACCTTGTATTTATGAGCTTCTTCGCAATTTTATTACTTAATATATTTTTCTGCCCTTCTCGTCAGCAATGTCACTCTTTCTATAGAAATAAGAGTTAACCTGGTCTCTCCACTCTTTTGCATTGGCAACCTGAAGCTCGAATCTCTCAGCTACTCTCGCAAATACCTCGGGATCGACAGCATCTTTTAATGAATCCCAATCTGCCGCAAGCTTCTCTGCACCCTCTTCTCCCTCGAAGTGAGAATCGTAGATGTACTGGATAAGAGTCTGACCACTCTTAAGCTTCCATGTATAAGGAATATGATGGAAGAAAAGAAGCAACTCTTCGGGACATTTCTCGGGATTGTTATATGCTGATGCGTTTGGCTCATAATACTGCTGCGCATATCCTGTTCCCTTGTCGGATCTGTCTACACCGATTCCCTTGTGATCTGCTCTGTGATATGTGCCCCATCTTGAATACTCATATCCGTCGACGCTTGGTCCGTAGTGTACGTGAGGAGTCACCATCCATCCGATCCCGAGAGGTGATGTGTATTTCTCATAGATATCTCTTGATCTCATGAGCATATCAACGAGCTTGTCTTCGGATGCCTTGTCCATATCAAATGTAAGAGCAACCCACTCTCTTGCGATCTCATCCGCACCAAGTTCGGTATTATAGGCAAGTCTTCCGAAACCGTAGAGGTTTGCTGCTGCAAGATCGTTTCCGGTCCAGTTGAAATCGTTACCTGTATTTATTACCGCTGCCATTCCCGCAAGCTTATTGCCCATTGTTCTTCCACTTACAATATCGGCAACAGTGTCATTCTTCTCACTGCAATATGTTCGGAAATCAAGAACTTCCTTGAACATGGGCATGAGATAGCAAAGATCTATCTGATGTCCTGTGTACTCCTGCGCTATCTGAACTTCAAGAAGCTGATTTGTCTTGGTAAGTCCGCCAAGAAGAGGAGAAATAGGCTCTCTTATCTGGAAATCCATGGGACCGTTCTTGATCTGAAGGATTACATTGTCATGGTACTCTCCGTCAAAATCCTTGAAGTAATCATATCCTGCTCTTGCTCTGTCAGTCTTGTAATCTCTCCAGTCCTGAGTGCAGTTGTAAACAAAACATCTCCAGATGATTATTCCGCCGTAAGGAGCAACAGCATCAGCGAGCATGTTTGCTCCGTCAGCCTGTGTTCTTCCGTATGTGAACGGGCCCGGTCTTCCCTCTGAGTCAGCCTTTACAAGATATCCGCCAAATCCGGGAAGCTTCTCAAATACTTCTTTTGACTTAGCCTGCCACCATGCGATAACGCCTTCATCAAGCGGATCGCACACCTCAAGACCTCCAAGCTCAATAGGAGCCGCAAAGTTGATAGAGAGATAAAGCTTGATCCCATAGTCTGCAAATACATCCTGAAGCTCTTTTACCTTATCAAAAAATCTGTCTGTTATAAGGTAAGTAGCCGCCCCTTTAACATTAACATTATTGATGACAATTCCATTTATTCCGACACTCGCCATGAAACGTGCATAGTCAACGGTTCTCTCATTTATATACATTTCGTCATTCTCAAAAAAGAATGATTCTCCCGAATATCCTCTTTCAATACTTCCATCCATGTTATCCCAGTGGTTCATCATTCTGAGCGGGTTGGAGGGAGCTGCCTCTTCGCAAATATCTTCAACAGAAACTCTTGCACCAAGCTTTCTGAGAATTGCAAAAACGCCATAGATCACGCCATTTTCATCAGATGCTTTAAGTGTGATACCACTCTTTTCACCTTTTACAAAATAGCCTTCCTTTGCAATACTTGCATCCTTTGCAATCTCAAGAACGTAGACATCACCGTCATTCTCTGTTATGTCCGCATCAAAATATCCCTTGATCCCTGTTGCAAATTCACCTATCGCGCTCTTAACAACGCGATCTTCCTTGGAAAAATCATTGCAGATAACTTTCCAACTCTTGTTGTCTTTGGATATTTGGTGATATCCAAGCCACATCTGTGACCAGTTCTGTGTTTTCATAAAAAATGTTACCTTTCCTTTAAAAATCTTTCTTCTATTTTTTATAGTAAAATGCTAAAATTAATCTCGTAGTATTTGTTATACCGTTTTATAGGAGTTATCAATATGATACAAGACATAAATGAAAAGGCCAGAGAAGATATCATCTACGACACCCTAAAAGGCGTCCTTCTATATCACAATACTCTTGCCAAATATCCTATACACTGGCACAACGACGTGGAGATTATTTTGCTCTTATCGGGAACTCTCAGTATAAAGTTCCATAATGATAAATCCACTATTGTTAATTGCGCACCCGGCGACCTTATTATGATCGCTCCGGGAACACTTCACGAGTACATTTCCGAATCATCGGGAGGAGAAAAGCTCATCCTACTCTTCGATATCGGTGGTTACTCACAGATTTCCGCGCTCGTTCCCCTTCTTAAAACACTTCCGCCTTATGTTCATATAAAGCAGACCGAATATCCAATCGAGACCGCCAAGCTTCAGAATTATTTCTGGGAGATTGACAGACTCTACGGCGAGAGCGATGAATTCCTGAAAATTTCGGTATACTCTCTTGTCACGCTTATCCTGGCGCAGATTGGAAGCATGCATCCCAATGAAAAAAGACAGATGCCCGATTCCGCTGATCCTCAGCGCAAAAATATCGACAAGATTGTTTCTGTCACAAACTATATCGATTCGCACAGATCTGACGATCTTACGGTTGAACAGCTTGCTGAACTTGCAGGTTTTTCCAAATTCCATTTTGAAAGACTTTTCAAAAACTATATGGGTATTTCCTGCTATCAGTACATTACCAAGCGCAGAATCCTCATGGCTCAGGAACTTCTTGGCGATACAAACATGTCCATTATGGATATCGCGCTCCAGTCCGGATTCTTCAGTCTTTCAACCTTCAATCGTGTGTTTAAAGACATAAACAAGTGCTCTCCAACCGAGTTTAGAAAGCTCTACCGAACCGGTGCGGATCTCACAGGAAAAGAAGCCAATCCAGGCAAAAAGAGATAGGACCGGCTTCTTAAATATTTAATGTATCAAGAGCTTGAACGGGCTCATCGGTATTCCCGATACATTTGATACAAGTCCGCCTCTGTATGTGTTTTCACAACACCACAGAACTCTTCTGAACTTTGTTTTGCTGCCGTCTTTGCATTTGCAAATTACGGCGTTTTCTGAAAGCACTGCTTCAGTCTCATGCAGCTTGCCTTCTTCATCTTCAAGGAAGAAGTCTTTTATTTCCGTGCCCTTATCGGCATCAACTACGCACAATCCATCGGCATGTCCGAGTACTACCTTAACACTGTCACCCTCTGCTGCCGCAGCAAGCGCAACAGGTCCTGTATACTCACCATTATAGCCGTATTTGATATGTGCTGCCCAAAGAGCAAGTCTCTCTCCGACAGGCTTCTTTGTAACGGGATGGAGATCGTTGTCCTCACCAAGTCCCATTGTTACAGCAAGTCCCGTTGAAGGAATTGAAAGAATCTTGTTCTGTATAAGTCTGAACTCTCCCCAATTCTCATTTTCATTAAGATCGATCACAAAGTTGGGAAGCTGAACAGCGATAAAAGGAAGATTCTCTTCTTTCCACAATTCTCTGTAACCCTTTACCATTCTCTCTGTAAGGTCTGCGTAATCCCATTTCTCATGAACATTACTCTCACCCTGATACCAGATAACACCGTCAATAGGGAAATTGTGGCAAGGAGCAGTCATTCCGTTAAAGAGTCCCGAAGAATTCCAGTTGATGAAATCTGTGGGCGGCTTGGGATCGCACTTTGCACCAATCCTGTATTTCCACTCACCGTCGAGATTAACAGACGCATCTTCGTTAAAAATCTTATATTCTTTGCCGGGGCCCGGAGTAACTCGTCCAAGACCAAGTTCGATGGTAAGTCTTATTGATATAACATTGTCTTTTTCCCTGGTAAGGCCTTCGGGAATATCATATTTACGAGGCGGATACTGATAACCGGTCTCGCCGATAAGCTGTCCGTTTACGTATACCTTGTCTGAATCAACCATTGTTCCAAAGAAGAATCTTGCTTTTTTGCCCGCAAGTTCCTTAGGAAGGTCGAATTTCCTTCTAAACCATACAGAGCCTATATGACCTTCAAGAGGCGTTCCCGTAAACATTGTGGGAAGTGTCATTGTATCCCAATAAGAATCATAAACATCTTCAAGATCCCAATGTCCCTCTATTCCTGCATCTGCCGCCTCAAGTTCGCCGGTCCACTTCTCATCCTTCGCAACATTGTATTCCATGCGCTCTTTTCTGAAAGCTTCATCGTTGTACTTATCAGTCTCTGCGATAAGTTCATCATAACCTTCAAGCATCTCTCTGCTCATCCATGATGATGCTCTGGAACCGCCAAGGCTTGCATTGATAAGACCAACGGGCTGGCCCGTCATACTCTGCAATTTATTGGCAAAAAAGTATGCTGTAGCGGAAAAATCCAAAATAGTATCTTTGCTTACATGTTTCCAGCTACCTGTATTATGTTCCTCGTAAGGTCCTTCAAAACAGGTCTCTTCAACTATCTTAAAAGTAGATATTCTCTTATTCTCTTCTACATTAACAAGTTCAGGATATTTGTCTTTTACCCTGTTGATAGGAAGCTCCATATTGGACTGCCCGGTGCAGAGCCAGACAATTCCAAGCATTACATCTTTAACTGTTATGCTGTCTCCCTTATCGTCCGAAACGACAAGCTCGTAAGGTCCGCCGCTCTCTTTGGCGGAAAGATATACGTCAAATCTTCCCTTGTCGTCGCACTTTCCTGTAGCACTCTCACCGGCGAGACTTGCAGTCACTTCCGAACCTGCATCGTCCCATCCCCAAATATGAATGCTTTTTCTCCTCTGAATAACACACCCGTCAGATAACAAACGCGGTAAAGTAAGTCTAGCCATAGTATATTGCCCCATCCTTTCATGTTAGATAGATTATACTAATCGCAGACCTATTTTACCGCGTACTTAATGCTAATATTTTCCCAGTTTTTGCTAGTGTTGTGTCTCATCAAAAATGAGATATCACACTTATGCTTTTTTCCTTAGATTTCCTGTCCCGAGGATCCGATTCTAACCAGCGCTCTGTACAGTTTTGCCTCGGCACGAACCCTTGCTTCCTTATCAAGCTGCTGGTTCTTGAGAAGTTCCTCAGCCTTTTCTTTGGCTGCCTTGGCACGCTCAATATCGATATCTTCGCTCCATTCCCAAGTTGTGGGAAGAACTCTGACCTCGCCATTCATGACTGAGATCATTCCACCGATACAGGCCGCTTTTCTCTCACTGCCGTCGGCCAGGGTAACTTTAGCGGTTCCCATTCCGATGGCGGTACAATAATTGGTGTGACGAGCAAGGATCTCAACATCACCGTCTATTGTACGGAGCATTATCTTCTGTACTTCACCTTCAAAATCAAGACCATCCAGGGATACAACCTGTAAATGATATGAAGTGGACATAATCAGCTCCTTTACTGCTTTTTAGCCTTCTCAAACACTTCGTCGATAGTTCCGACAAGGAGGAAAGCACTCTCAGG
>JAEEGJ010024615.1_pt1 | contig 12455 bp, 12 predicted proteins | sample 8958761 | NCBI WGS metagenome assembly JAEEGJ01 (sample SAMN16246546, study PRJNA631951) | gut metagenome | biome: gut microbiome; feature: rumen; material: RS-attached | host: Bos | place: Iran: Karaj | collected 2018-10 | reverse complement strand
TTCATTTCTATTTTTCTTACTTCATCCTTTTTAGATTTTAAACATTTAGAAATATTAATTTTTCTCATATAATACATAATCTTTATTCCACATATTATACTAAATATTTGTGCTTCAGTACCTGTACCATATATTTTATCCTTTCTCATATTAGATAAATTGGTTTTAATTTTTTTGTTTGTTTGTTTAAAGTCCGACAAGCCGGCTCATATTTTATATTAATTAAATAAAAAAAAGAATAAACCAAAGCATCTTACTCATATTTTGTTTAATTATTTTAATATATTGGGGATTGAGCCCAATCCCAAATATATTAAAAAAATTAAAACCTGGTTAAAATTATTTGATTATTAAATATTAATTATTATTTTATTTTATAATTATTCTTTTTTAGAAAGTACATTTTTAATTGAATATTACTTTATTCTATAAAAATGATATTATAAAAAATCAAAGGAAAAAAGTTTGTAATGTTTTTAACTAAAATGATAGATAATGAAGAATATAAATCATGTTCAAATGAAGGGAGTAAAGATGAGCTATTTATTGTAAATATTTCATTATTTATTATTTTTTTATTTTTTAAATAAGTTATAAAATTTTCCTCATTTATCATCATTGATAAACCTATTGAAGAAGAATAAAATGTTTTATTTTCCTTTTGAATATATGCAGAAAAAAAAGGGAAATTTTCAATAGAAATTTCGATGTCTTTTAAAATAAAATAACAAGTATCTATAGAATAAGTTCCTTTATTAAAAGGTAAATATTTAGTATCAACAACTTTATTAGAATCTTTAAATGTTTTTGATTATTCTGATATAAATTTTATATTATCTTGATCGTTGGAAATATAAAATGATGTTTATTACTTCATTATTGAATAGATTATCCTTTATATCCATGTTTTGATTTTTTTTCAAAAAGTAAAATAATTTGAGAGAAATGAAAAGATATTTTAATTATTAATAAAAATAGAAAGAAATTGTTCATCTTTCTTTTTTGTATAAATAAAATGTTATTTAATTAATTTGTTTATAAAAAAATAAAATTTTTTATTGTTTGATTTTATCATTAATTAATATAATGAAAATATCCACATAATTATATATATGTTTCTTTTAAATAATTTATATATTTAAAATGAAGGATACAAAAAAATCATGTTTTAATTGTTTTAATTTATTTGATTTTTATGGTATAAACTTCCCATTTAGATATAAAAAAAGGTCGAAATTTGCAACTAAACTTGGGATTTTATTATCATTAATAACAGTTATTTTCTCATTAATGTTTTCAATAATATATTTAAAAGAATTAATAGATAGAAATTATTTTGAATTATATTCTTTTAGAAATAAATCAACAATGAGAATAGATTTCTCAAATATTCCTTTAATGGTTGGATTACTCGATTCATTTGGAAATCCAGTTAAAATTGACCCAAATTATGTTGATATTATATTAGATAATAATAATCACATAATTAAAAAAAATGGAGAAAGAAGTTTAGAAAGAATTTCAAAGTCAATTGAACTTGAATCTTGTATTAATTATTTAGATTCTTTGAATTCTACTTTTAAAAATGATATAATTAATGGTTTAGATAATCTAAATATAAATGATTTTCTTTGTGTTAAACAAGGTCAAAATTTAACTTTTTCTGGTTTATATGGAGATATGATTAATGGATTTGAAATATTAGAAATTCATTTAAACAGATGTAATAATTCTAAAACTAATAATACATGTAAAAGTAATAATGAAATAAATAACTATTTAGAAAATTTATATTTTGGTTTAATATTTTTAGAAAAAGTAATTGATCATAATAATTATAAAAATCCTATTACTAATAAATTTAGAGTTGAATTAGTAGGACTTTTTCCCCAAATAATTAAAAGAATTTATTATTATATAAGAGCAGGAATATATAAATCTGATAATGGAATTATATTTTCAAATACAAAAGATACATATTTTTATGAATTCAATGATAAAATTATTGATCAAGTAAATAATGAAGAAGATATTTTTTATAATAATTTAAGTATTTTAGAATTTGCTTTTTCTTCTCTTGATTATATTAAAATTTATAAAAGAGTTTATAGAAAAATTTCAGATATTTGTGCTATTATTGGAGGTTGGATTGATTTTTTATTTCTCATTTTTCAATTTATTACAAAATATTTTAGTCATAAAACATTAATTGTAGATATAACAAACCATTTAATTTGTAGAAGATGTAAAGAAAGTTGTGAAATGCAATATAATAATAATTCAAATTCATGTCAAATTTTTCGTTTAAAAAAAATTTGACTCATCATTATGATAAAAATTCTAAAACAAATAATACTTCTCTTTTTAATTTGAATCAGAAATTTGAGAAAAATGAAAAAGAAAATTTAAAAGTATCCAATTTGAATAACCCTAATTTATATGAAGTGAAAAATAAAAATAAAGATTCTTCACTCAAAGAACAAAGTTCATCGAATGACTCAAAAAATATTTTAAAAACAGAAAAAAAAACATTAAATATTTCAGATATTGACATTGGAAATCCAGTTTTACAAAAATATTTTGAAGAAACTAAAAAACAAGGTAAATGTAAAGGACAAAAATATCAAATTTCATTTTTAGATTATATTCTCCCTTTTTCATGTTTAAAAAAATGTTCTGATTATAATCTTTTAATTTTATATACAAATGTTTTTGAGAATTTTTTAAGTCTTGAACATTATTTACCAATGATTGAAGGATTTAATAGAATGTATTATCGAGAAGGAGATGAATATAGAAATAAATTTAAAGGTGCTTTATTTAGGTTACAAAATTATGATGAATATTAAATATAGAATATAATATTTTTTTAATGGAATATTATTTTTTAATTTTAGTAAAGTTAAATATATATTATTTTATCTATAATTTAAGATTTTAAATTTTTATTCATCTGATTAAAGATTTTTATATTAAAATATTTATCTTATATTCAATAAATTTATATATTTTCAAATTTTTTTCAATGTTTAGTTACATTTAGTTTAATAAAATAAGTAAATAAATATTATTTATTTGATTTTTCCTAATTTATTTTATTTAGTTAAATAAAAAAAATAATAATTTTAATTTATTAATATAAATGGGTTATGACTTAATAAGAATTAAAACTGATTCTAATAACAATTATAATAGTCTTTGCAGCTCTCCTTCTTGTGGTGAACAAGCTGGAGAAAATTTTAAAGGTTCTGGAAATAAACAAATCACTTTTTATTGTTTAAAATGTGGAAAAAAAAGAAAAAGAAAATTATTATGAATGCAATAAATGTTATTATATTTTTTGTAATCAATGTCTTTATACTGTTAGAATTTATTTTAAAGATAATAAGTTATTCATATTAATTATCATTTATAATCTTTTTGAATATATGTGGATGATTGGAATTATTTAAATAAATTAAAAAATTATAAGACTATAATAGAATGAATATTTCCAATTAAATAGGCTGTAAATTATTAATATAATTTCTTATAATATGATTTATATTTAAATATACTTCTTTGGTTTTATTTTTGATTAGTCCACAATTAAAATATGACAATTTAGCAAAATGTCCTTCTTGTTTTGAACAAGCTGGAGAAAATTTTAAAGGTTCTGGAAATAAACAAACCACTTTTAATTGATTCAAATGTGGAAGAAGAAAATTATTATAAATGCAATGAATGAAATTGTATTTTTTGAAATCAATGTCCACAATTAAAGTATGAAAATTTAGCAAAATGTCCTTCTTGTGGTCATTCAGCTGGAAAAAAATTTAAAGGTGTTGGAAATGTTCAACTCACTTTTAATTGTTTAAAATGTGGAATAAAAAAAGAAAAAGAAAAGTATTATAAATGAAATAAATGTAATAGTATTTTTTGTAATTAATGTCCATATTTCAAAAATGACATTTTGGCAGAATGTCATTCTTGTGATAAACCATCTAGAGAAATTGATGAAACATATGGAAATTGCTGGAGGCCTTTTAGGATCTTAATTTTAATGAACAAATAAATTAAAAAGATATGAATATAAATATATTTAATCATTTTACTCCAAAAAAGCATTTAATGCATAATCCAAATTTACAAAATGTACAATAAAATCTTGGATAATAAGTATTTTTACATCCTATACATTCTTCCTTTAAAACATTGTTTAAAAGAGTCATTTGATGTCCAGAATGAATCTTTTTATTATTTTTTTACAATTTTCAAAATTTTTTTCACATGTTTGACAAAAATGAATATTACAATAATTACAAGAATAAATGTTATTAAAATATCTAAAACATAAATTACATTCTTTTGAAGTAAAATAATTTAACTGAAAATCATGTAAATGATAATCATTAATACTTTCATTTTTAATTTTTATTCCACAAATATTAAAAAATGAACAATTATCATCTTTTTTACTTATTTTTTCTTTTAATATTAATATTTAATTTTTCACATCATTAATTTCATTTGTCAAATTATCATTTGATGTGGTTAAAGAAGATATTAATCTTTAAGAAGATAAATGCTCTTTATGAAGCTGTTCTAAATTTAATATAATATCACAAAGAACATCTTCTTTTCTAGGAATTTTAAGTTGATAATGTTTATTATTTAAATTATGAATTAATATTAATTTAATTGATGAATTATCATTTGTTTCAATTAACTCAACAGTTTTTTTTTCAATACATTCCATTAATAATTCAAAAGGATCTAATATTCTTTTGTATATTCTTTAATATAGCTATTAAATAAAGATGATTGATGATTAATTAAAATTTGTATTGACTCATCTTCATTCTGAGGGACAACAGAAATATTAAAAATTTTATTCTTATTAGAAATAATTTCACATTGACAAAACAAATTTCCCATTCTATATTTTACTTTTATTATTTCTATTTTTTATAAAGAGGAAAAATAATTTCTATTTTTTTAAAATATAAAAATGATATATATATAAAAATTTAAAATATAACTAATTAATTGTTAAATGATAAATCTAAGATAAATTAAAAATAATTTTTTTGAAAAATTTAAATATACTCCAATAAAACAATTATTATTTTAGAAAAATGAATAGTACAAAGAAATCTTTAATCATAGTTCCAGCTTATGATGAAAATGATTATAGATTTCCTACTTTTCAAATTGATGGAATTGATGAACAATTAAATAAAATATCAAAAGACAATTTAATAGAAGATTATAAAAAAAGTTTGGAAACATTCCCTATATTTTTTGAAAGATTTGATTTGTTATTTAATATGGAAAATCCTCTTTCAATTCCAATTAGAGATAATTTTAAAAAAAATGGATTAAATTTATCAACACTTAGAATAAATTATTTGTTTTTAAATAGAAAAATTGAAATCTTTTTAACAGTATTAAATAATAAAAATATAAGAAAAACAGAAGATAATGAATTTTTAAATATAATGAGAGATTTTATAGATAAAAATAGTTCAACAATATATGTTAATGATATAGAAGAAATAAAATTACATTTTAATAATCAAATAGAAAAAGAAAATAAGGTTTTTGAATTAATTAAATCTAAAGGAAATAATTATTCTCCAAGTATAACTTATTTAAATGTTTTAATAAAATTTGTTTTACAATTATTAATTGAAATAATATCTCTCTTAGAAAATATCATAAATCAAAAGAAATTAAAAGAAATAGACAATAATATTCTTTCTAAATTTTATAATTATCTTTATGTTTTAGAATCAATTAATGAAGTATTTGAAAACTTTTATTTAATATCAAATCAAAGTTTATGGGATTATCCAAAAAATTCAGAAAAATGGAATAAAATAAATAAACATTTTAAGAGAATATTACTTTATTCTAGAAATGAAATTATTCAAAGAATAAAAAATATAGAAGATATGGTAAATTTAATGTATGCTTCAGAAAGTAAAGGAAGAGAAGATAATGATAATATTATTTTACAGAAAGCAAGTTCTTCATTGTATTTATTTTATTATTTTTTTAATCAAGAAAAAGCAAATGCTCAATCAAATAAATATTTTTTATATGCTAAAGATGAAATTTCAAAAAATATATGGAAAAAAATTGATTCATCAAGTTTAAAAGCTGCTGTTAAATTTATTCTTCCTAGTATTGAATATAGAGAAAAATGGTATGTTAAAAAAATAAGAAAAGAAAAAAATTTAAGTGATTTAAATGAAATATTAAAAAATATTGAAAATAATAATTTAGATAATTTTAAATCAAAAGATTCTTATATTGGATTTCAAATAAAAAAAACAGATGAGCCTTTTCCACAAAATGAAAAATATATAAATGATTTATTAAAAGAAAAATGTTCTAAAGAGGAAAAAAAGAATTATATAAAGTTATTATTATTAAATAATAAAAAGATAAAGAATCCAATAAGAAATAAATTTATAGAATTTTTTGAAAATATAGGAAAAGAAGAAAAAAAAGAAAAGAAAGAAATAATATCAAATAAATTAATATTTCATGTTCATGGAGGAGGATTTGTAACAGGAACACCTCAAATTCATGAACCATATACAAGAAAATTTTCAATAGAATTGGGTGTTCCTGTTTTTTCAATTAGATATTCTTTATCACCAAAATATCCTTTTCCAAAAGCTTTAGATGATATTTATCAAGCTTATATTTGGATTATTACTTATTCAGAAGAAATTTTCGGTATTCAACCTAAAAATATTTTATTTATTGGTGATTCTTCAGGAGGAAATTTAATTTTAAGTTTAACTTGTTTATTAATTGCTAAAAATATTCAAATTCCTAATTCTTTATTTTTAATTTATCCTGCTTTAAAACTTAATATTAATGATTTATGTCTTTCTTATTTAAATTGCTTTACTGATAAAGTTTTAGAATATAAATTTTTAAGATATTGTATTGATTCTTATTCTGATAATGGAAAAAATTGTATTAATCCTTTTTTATCTCCTTTATATATGAATGATAAAATTTTAAAAAAATTACCAACAACTAGAATTTTTAATGGAAGTTCTGATCCTTTAAGAGATGATTCTCTCTTATTTTGTTCTAAATTAATTGAATTAGGAGTTGATGTTGAAATGAGAGAAATTAAATATTTCCCTCATTGCTTTATTAATTATGATCATCCTAAACTTATGCCTGAAGTTTCCATTGTAATGGATATTATTATTAAAGAAATGAAAAATGTTTTGGAACAATCTTAAAAAATAAATTTATATTTTTAATTTTTTTTCAATTGGTTTTTTTTTTATTTTATTTTATTTAATCACTTTTTTTAACTTTCTCTTATTTGTAATTTGAATTAATATTAAAACAATAATTAATTATTATATAGTAAATTAAAATTTTACAATGTTTCAATTTTTTTGTCAATTTGTTTCAAAATATATTCTAATTCTTCTTTATTCATATCTTTTAATAAAAAAGAAATACTACTCATCACTCCAGCATTTCTTTCTTGACTTTGAGGTCTATAATTCCTATTTTCATAAATATTATTCATATGATAATTAATTTTATTATTTCTTTCATAATAATAATCATTATTATTATTTCTATTAGAAGGAATTTTATTATAAATTCCAATATTATCATATTTTTTTTCTTGTCTTTTCCTATCATAAGGTAAATCTCTTTGATAAGGATTTTCTTTTTTTTTTCCATATTTTAAAAAATCATTATTAAAATTATTTTTTTGTTTATTTTCCCTATTTTCAAATTCTTGAATTTGACTTGCGCCTTCTCTATCTTCATCATTAATTTCAATATTATCTAATTTAGATAAAAAAGGAAGATATCCTATTACAATATATCTATATCCTGGTTTTGAACTTATTGGATTTTGTCCTAACCATAATTCTCTTAATTGAGTACATGATGATAAATATTTTAACTCTCTAAAATCACTTATTAAATTATCTTGAAGTGATAATTGCTTTAAATTTATTAAATTTTGAAAGTCTTTTAATGTTTTTATTTGGTTTTTACTAAATGTTACACTTTTTAATGATGTCATTTCTCTTATTATTGATATATTCTGAAGATATTGTCCCCACATATTTAGTTGAGTTATTGTGCTTAAATTATAATTTTGAGTCTTTTTTACTATCATTTCTCTTGTTAATGTTGACATTTTTTGGGAATATATAATTTTTTTTATTAATATTTTTCTCTTTATTTAATTCATCTTTGATGGAATTTAAATATATTTCTCAGGAAAATAAGTTTTATAATGTTTATAATTTTATTTTTAATAATTTTTCAATTAATTATAATATGTTTGAATCTTAAATTATGTTAATTCAAATATACAATGAAAAATTGAGTTTTTTAAAAATTAGATATTCAAATTTAAAAAATATTTTTTTTTGTTTTTTAATATTTAATTTATTGAATCAAAATGAATGAAGAAAATATAAAATTTGTGAAATTTCATAAAGTTAATATTTTAGGAACATCTGGAGTAGGAAAAAAAACTTTATTTACCGAATTTAAAAAATATAATAATTCTGAATATTCAAAAGAAGAAGATAATAAAACAAATGAAGAAGAAAACAAAATAGTTTCTAATATTATAGAACTTCCAATAGAAAGAATATCAATTCCTTTAAAGAAAGAAGAAAATTTGTATTTACATTTAAACATATATATAACAAATTTAGATAATTTAGAAATAATAAAAGAAAAAAATAAATATTTATTATATAATTCAGAAATAATATTATTAATTGTTGATATAACAAATACAAATTCTTTTCATGTAATAAAAGAATATTTAGATTTTATCTTAAAAAAAGAGAATGATGATATTTTTGATTCAAATTTTCAAAATAATGAAATAATAGTTTTAGCAAATAAAACAGATTTAGATTCTGATAGAGAAGTAGGAAGTTATGAATTAAATCAATTAACAGATGAGCATCCAAAAATAAAATTACTTGAAATTTCATTAAAAGATTTAGATAATTTTGATGAATTATTATATCAAATGAATAATATTTTAAAACAAGATAATTTTAAAATTCATAATATAATTGAAATTAAAGAACCAATTCAAATCCCAAAAAATTTAAATAATAATTTATTAAACGTTAATTCAGTTATTACAATATTTTTTTTAGGAAGTTCTGGAGTAGGGAAAACTTCTTTTATAAATAGATTTTTTTCAAATTTATATTCTTCTACTACTTTAAGTACTTTAGGAATTGATGTTGAAAAATCATTACTAAAAATAAATGGAAATTTATATAGATTAGAAGTTTGGGATACTGCAGGACAAGAAAGATTAAGAAGTATTCCTAAAAAATATTATGTTAAAGGTGATGCTTTTCTTCTTATGTTTGATGTTACTGATGAAAAAAGTTTTAATGATTTAAATCAATGGATTAAAGACTTATCTAGTGCAAGAAATCGAGATAATGATTTTAGTACTACTTGTGATACTGTTATCTATTTAATTGGAAATAAAATTGATGATTTTGATAATAGAAAAATTTTAAGCAAGGATGCTGAAAAATTTTCGTCTGAGAATAATATTTATTACATTGAAGTTTCTTGTAAGGATGGTATTAATATTTATGAAGTCATGATTAATATTATTATTGATGCTTCTAAAAAATTAGATTATATTCGAAAAAGTATTTTTTTAACTAAAAAAAATCAGAAAAAAAATGACAACAAAAATTGTTGTAAATAAAAGAGAATTAAATTTATTTTTACTATTATTAAAATAATTGAAGTTTTCAATTTGCAAAAATATATAATGATAATTAGATGAAAAACTTAAAAAAAATAAATCTAATTTTAACTAAATTTAATTAAACCTTTAAATTTTAAATATTTAAAATCATATTTTTATTTCAATATATATTTAATTATTATTTATATTGATTTCACTATATAAATTAACATTATTATTATTTTTAAAAAAGAAAGAAAGATCATAATTGTTTAAACATTCTTTACAAAACAATTTAAAATCTTTAATTAATTTTTTATTTTTAAAAGCTTTTTTCTTTAATTCATTTATCTTACTTTGCATTTTTTCAATTTTTTTATCTATAATAGAATTATTTAATTCCTTATTAATTCTATTCTCAACAGATTTACTAGTTAAAGTACTTGAAATTTTAGAAAAAGATTTTTGAAAATTTGTTTCATTATATATTTTATTAAATTCAATTTGTTTTAAATTTAATTTAGGAACTAAATTTGAATTTTTTTGATGAGAAATACTACAAAAATTAGAATCATCAAAAGAATTTAAAGAAGAATTATTTTTTTCTTTCATTTTTCTTAACATTTTTTTCTTAATATTCATTTTCATTGGTTTCATATGAATTTTATCAGGAATATTAAGGATAACTGGTGATAAATTCATATTATTTTGTTTATTGAATCTTTTTTCAAAACTTTCAGAAAGTGTATTTAAGGATAATTCAAAATCTCTAAAAATTAAACTTTTATCTTCTTCACTATTATTATCTATTTCATTTTCTCTTTCTGTTTCCCAAACTATCTTTTTATCACTTATTAATTTTTTTGGTGATTTAAATAATTTTAAATTTGATTTAATTGAATTTAATTTTATTTTTAAATCTTTTATTTTATTTTTTTCTTTATTTAATTGTTTTAATTTAATTTGTAATTTATTTTGAAATTCTAGTGATTTTTTTGAAAAAAAATGATCGCATTCTTCTCTTGAATTTTTATCAATATAATTTTCTCTTATTCTTTCTTGAATACAATTAAAATTTTTCAGTCTTTCTTTATATACTTCTATTATATTATTTTTGAAATCTATTTGATTTGAAAGAATAAAAGAATCATCTTGTAATAAATTTAAATCTTGATATAAATTTTTTACTTCTTTTTCTAATTTTTTCTGTAATTTTAAAGCTTTTTGATTTTCTGAATTTATTTTTTCTTTTAATCTTTTATTTTTTTCTTTTATATTATTGTTCCTTTGCTCTAAATTATCTTTTATTAATGTTTTCTTTTGAGGTGACATTTTTCCTTTAATTAATTGGTTTAAAAGTCCTTTTAAAGCTAAATTTTTTTCAGAAATATTTGTGATTTTCTCTTTTAGAATATTATTTATTTTAAACAATTGTCTTATTTTTTCAGCATTTTCACTTATTGATATTTTCACTTTTCTTTTTGTTGTATAAAAAGGCTCATCAAATAAATATATATCATCACTTGAACGAAAAGTCATTTTTTCCATTTTTTATTTGATATTGAAAAATATTTAATTTAAATATAAAAAAATTTAAATTAAATTTTTCGAACAATAAATATTAAAAATATATTAAAAAAGTAATAAACTATAATTCATAATTGAAAGAAGAAAAAAGAAACATTTTTTAAAATATATTTAGAAGGAAAAAATATAATAAATAAAAAGCAAAAGAAAAGGATAAAATCAAATAAGTGAAAATTTAATGAATGAAATAAGAACTTTAGTAAAAAAGATTTTAAAATGAATATCAAGTAATAATTTTTTAAAAAAAGAAATAATTCTCTTTTATTTTTCTCATATAAAATTCATTGAACATTAAATTGATGATTTCAAAAAAATTAAAAATTATAATTTCTTAATATTTATTATAAGCATCTTTTCCATAAACATCACATAATAATTTATTTAAATGTTTAATAAAAGCATTAACAGGGAATCCAACAACATTATAAAAATCACCTTCAATACCCTTAATAAAAATTTTTGCACTTGCTTGAATTCCAAATCCTCCTGCTTTATCATAAGGATCATTAGTATTAATATAATCATTTATTTCATCTTCTGAAATTTTATCAAAAATAACATTTGTTGATGTTATAAATTGTTCTTTTTTAATGCAATTAAATTTTTCATCAATTATTCCTATTACCATATATGTATGAACTATTATTTTATTCTCAGAATATAAATTTAACCATTCTTTTAATTGGTTTTTATCTTTTGGTTTTTCTAATATTTTATTATTAAATTCTATTATTGAATCTGCCGTTATTAATAAATCACAAGGGTAATTTCTTTGATTCTTTAAGTAATATTCAAATTTACCATTACATGTTTCTTCTACATATTTACTTGGTGAAATATTATCTTTTGATATATTTTCTTCAAATTCACTTTTATGAATTTCAAAATTAAATCCTAGTTCTGATAATATTTCCTTTCTTCTAGGTGATGAACTTGCTAATATAATATTTTTTTTATTAAGAAAAGGAATCCATCGTGTATACATAAATTTAAAAAAATTAAAAAATATATTAAATACAAAAAAAAATTAACTCTAAATTTTATTTCATTCTATTGTTTTTTATTCTTATCCTCAATATAATCTTCTGTTTCAGGTATTTTATAATTCAATTTGAATAGAAATATCATTACTATAATTATT
>JAEEGJ010024613.1_pt1 | contig 12456 bp, 5 predicted proteins | sample 8958761 | NCBI WGS metagenome assembly JAEEGJ01 (sample SAMN16246546, study PRJNA631951) | gut metagenome | biome: gut microbiome; feature: rumen; material: RS-attached | host: Bos | place: Iran: Karaj | collected 2018-10 | reverse complement strand
ATATCTTTCTTTATCTTCTTTAACTTCATTAACTTCTTAACTTCAATCTCTTAGAACTTAATGCTTGCACCAACCTGGTAATTAATGGTGCTGGGACCATCCTGCTTCACACCTGCACCGGCCCACTCAGGATCAAAGCCTTTATAGCTCGTAAAGACGAACGGATTGGTAATCGTTGCATAGAGGCGGAGATGTTTGCAGCCGAACTTGTTGAGGATGCTCTTGTCGAAGGTATAGCCTAAAGTGATGTTCTTCACCTTTAGGAAAGAGGCGCCGGTAACACCTTTGGCAACGTTCCACTCTGAGGCCTGACGACCTACACCGCTACTGCTACCACCGTTGTTGGGGAAAGGATACTCACCGTAGTGTGTGGTCTCCTGATACTTCGGGTTGATATAGGTACCGTCCTCATTCACACCGTCGCAGTCAATCAACGTACCAGCGGGGATGTACCAGTCCATGTTCAGCTTCTGACGGCCACGGTCACCCAAATCGAGGATGTTGCTGGTCAGGAAGGAAGAATAAACCTTATAGCCCACCTTGGCATAGAGAGAGAATGAGAGGTCCCAGTTCTTCCAGCTGAGGTTAGAGGTGAAGCTACCAGTAAAGTCAGGATCCATGCTCTGGATAGTACGGTCCTCAGGATCGATGTTGCCATCACCATTCTGATCGACTACCCAAGGCTGGCCTTCCGTCAGACCGTAAACTTTGTAGTAATAGTCGTACTCCTTCATGGTAGAACCAGGTGTCAAACCTGCATTCTTAGCTGCCAGATTATCAGGAACCGTCATGTCACGGTCAGAGACGATGCCACCCCATTCGTAGGCATAGACGTTGTTAGCAGAATAGCCAACGAATAAGTTATCCGTTTGGCCTTTACCAAGCACTCTATCACCTGTACCGTTGATCTCGCGTACCTTATTTTTATTATGGGCGAAAGTGAAGGTTGTTTCCCAGTGCCAATCCTTATTCTCTACATTGATAGTCGTCAAGGCAATCTCAATACCGGTATTGCGGACAGAACCGACATTGGTCACCATGGTGCCACCACCGGAAACGAGCGGAAGCTGGACTTCAAAGAGCAGATCCTTAGATGTCTTCTGGTAGACATCGATGCTACCGTTGATGCGGCCACCAATGAAACCGAAGTCGATACCGGCATTATACTCGGTAGAGGTCTCCCACTTCAGATCCTTATTCACAATGCTGGAGGCAGTATAGCCTGTGCTGTACTTGTCGCCGAAAGGATAGAAGATAGAACTGGAAAGGGTTTGCTGAGTATCGTAATCCTTGATACCTGTATTGTTACCTGTCACACCAAAAGACAAACGGAGCTTCAGGTTGCTGAGCCAATTGCTTGTTTTCTGCATGAATGGCTCCTCTGAGATACGCCATGCAGCGGCGGCTGACGGGAAAGTACCCCAACGGTTATCCTTGGTGAACTTTGAACTGCCATCACGACGAATTGTTGCAGTCAGCAGATAGCGGCTCTTATAGCTATAGTTCAGACGCAGGGCGTAGGAAGTCATACTATTTTCTGAATAAGAGGTATATGACTTGTCGCTTCCATCTGCTACAATTGTTCCAGAACCAAGATTCCACCAGTCCGTGTTTTCCAAGACATCTGTTGCATTCCAATAAACCTTCTCAGAGTTTGAAGCTTCTTGTGAGAACAGAAGCATGGCACCAATGCTGTGATCATTGGCGATGGTGGTATTGTAGTTAAGGATGTTGTCCCAAGTCCAAGAGAAACCACGATTGGTAGTCATACTTGCACCGTTATGTTCCAAACTGGAATCATAGAAATTACCATTCTCATCCTTGTATCCCTCAAAGTAGCCCTCACGGTAGTTCGTGTAGTTGGGAGAGAACGTGGTCTTGAAATCCAGACCCTTGATGATATCAAACTTAACGTAGAAGTTACCTAAAACTTTCCAAGTCTCGCGCTCCTTGCTGGTACTCTGCATCTTGAGCAGGGGATTGGGCTCGTCAGAGAACTGGTATGAACTGGTGTGTAAGGCGGCATTGTTTCCGGGCTTGGCGTTCAGTTTGCCATTGGCATCGTACGGTGTCATATAGGGATTCATACGGTAAGCGCTCTGAATGGCTGCGTCGTTGGCATATTCGTTCTCAATACGGGCAGCATTAAAGCTGAATCCGGCACTTACAACCTTATTGATTTTGGCATCAAGACTTCCCTTGAAGTTGATATGGTTCGACTTATCGCCTTTGTAGACACCTTCTTCACCGTTGTAACCAACACCAATATGATAGTTGATGCTTTCACTGCCACCGCTGACGGCCAAATAGTGGTTCTGCTGACTACCGTTCTGGGTTACCATGTCAGGCCAGTCGTAAGTATTGCCGCTGGCAAGCATTTCCTTCATACGGAAAGCTCCTGATCCTTCAGCCTCACGAAGCAGACACTGCTCCAGGATGGTGCCGCCAATCTGGTAGACGGGATGTGAAGACAAATTAGAAGTTGCTGTAGCACCATTACCAGCATAGGTCAGGAACTTCATGAAACGGAAGTTGTAGAACTGCTGTCCATTCATGAACTCTGGCAGACGAGCAACCTTGGACCAACCATAGTATCCGTCGTAGCTGATGGTCGGTTTCTGGTCGCGCTTCACGGTTGTACCGCCTTTGGTGGTTACCATGACGACACCAGCGGTAGCACGGCTACCGTAGATAGCAGTAGAAGAAGCATCTTTCAGCACATCAATACGCTCGATGTCCTGCGGGTTGAGCCAGTCGATATCGTCACACATCACACCGTCGACCACATAGAGTGGGGTGGTAGAGGAGTTAATAGAGGACTTACCACGGATCTCAATGCTGTAGCTGCCGCCACGACCAGAGGTCTGAGTGATGTTCACACCAGGGTTGCTACCCTGCAGGTTACCCAGCACAGAGGGAGCACCTTTGGCATTCAGTTGCTCAGTGTTCACGGATGATACAGAACCTGTCAGATCCTGCTTCTTCATCGTACCGTAACCCACGACCACGACGTCCTGAAGTGTTGTGGCGTCTTCCTTGAGGATGACGTTGACACTTGATTTACCAGCGACATTGACATCCTGCGACTGCATACCGATGTATGAAATCGTGAGCACATTGCCGCTTTCCATTTTAATGGTGAAGTTACCGTCGAAGTCCGTCACAGTGGCATTCTTGGTACCTTTCTCCATTACAGTTGCGCCGATGACGGCCTCACCCGTTTCATCGACCACATTTCCTGTCACCGTCTGAGCAGATACTGTGCCGAAGAAAAGGCTCAGTACCATCATCAGTGCGATGCGGAACGCTTTCAAATTGCTTTGCATACTTAGTTATTAATTAGTTATTATTTAAAAATTTGATGCAAATTTACGTGTTTTTTGGGAAATAAACGAAGATATTTCCTAAAAACAACACGTAAACGTTTACAAAATTGTGAAATCAACAATCATACAAAAAGGTGCAGCCGGAAGTGGCTACACCTTATTTATAATATATATAAGAGTGGGTTATTTTAGGATGGTCTTTTTGCCGTTGATGATATAGATACCCTTGCCAGGATTCTTGACGCGTACACCTTGGAGGTTATAAATGACATCATCACCCATAGCCTTCTTTACCGTTTGGATGCCAGTGGTGCCAGCCACATGACCTTCCGGGCCAAAGCCACCCATGGCGTTGGCAGAACGGATGGACAATCGGTAGAGGTCTGGATTGACTTCGATGTTGTAGGATGTCTCATCTGTTAATGTGATAAACTTGTCGTTCATGAACAATGCATACATCGTCGCGCCATCGACTGCTGTCCAAGTGACAGAACCGTTGACATAGTTGGCATCGGCAGGGGCAGCCACTTGTTCGGTGAGTTTCGCGGGATCCCATTTTTTTTCTGCATAGGCAGAGAACATCTTTTCGTATGAGAACTCTGCAGCCTGGCTGGCAGTGAGAATGGTCTGGAAGCTTGACTTGATCCTGATGGTGTTTGTCTCAGGAGTGATATTGTTGCCATCGACATCCATTGTGTTGAATTCTCCGAATACCAGGGGATCGGTGGCAGTCCTTCCTTCCTCAGTCCAACGAGTGGATACGAGCGCGTTTTCTGCATACTCGTCAAGTGTGGTGTTCAGATAGACTGCTATAGGCTGGTTGCTCCATGTCCGTCCGAAGCTCCAGTCGCCTTTGCCATCAGCGAGGTCAACCACTTTACAGTTGTCAAAGACATAACCGAACTTTGTGAGTGTACGAGGTGCAACAATCATACGTGTGCCGCCACCATTCCTAAATCGGGGTTCTAAGGAGAGGGTGGAGTTCTGGATACGGATGTCACCGCCTCCGCAGATAAAGTCTACTGTGCCGTGAATGTCACAGTCCTCCCAATAAGATTGTGCTCTGTTGTTCATGCAATAATACGTACTCTCATGGGAGATCATCCTGACGTTTTTGCCTATTGTGTAGTCGCCTTGGTCATTCAGTACTGCGGCAGCGCCTTGAGAATTGGCGGAATAGTAGTCAAGGTCGTTCTTCAAAGTCAGATCTTGCAGATATAAGTTACTAGAAACTTTGTCGTTCAGTAATAAATCAGCAGAACCCAAACCCTCAAGCGAGTAGTCTGGTTCGTTGACAATGATGGTATTGTCTGCAGACTGTCCTATGATGGAGATGTTGTGTCCGCTGATGGTTGTTTCCACAGCATCGCCTAAATCGTAAGTGCCATTTGGCAGGTAGATGAAAAGCCGTTCAGCATTTTTAGACGAGTTAAGTATGTTGGCCAATTCAAGCACATCAAGGAAACTGCTTTCATCGCCAGGCGTGACGATGTACCAATTGCCTTTATTGACATAGTTCGCATCCGCCGTATTGATGATCCTGATGCTGTGTATTTTCATCTCGTTTTCTGTCTTGATCAGGAGAGACAGAGTGTCGCTTTCACCCTCATAGTTATAATGCAGGAAATCTCCGTCCTCTTTTACTGTGGCGTTGAGAACTGTAAGCGTGTCGCCTGTTTCTGACATAAAGACGATGGTGTCGTTCTGATTCTCCTGACAGAGTTTCAAGGTGATTGTCGCTCTCGGGCCAACGAGCAGGTCAATCTGATTACCGTCCTTAAAGGCCCATCCGTGAGTCTCACTGGCCCATCCGAATCCTTCGCCCTTGGGATTAAAGGCCTCATGGTTATTTGGATCGAAGTATATGTCGGTGAGGTCATAGTTGTATATGGCATATGTGCTGGCCTCTTCTATGATGGTTGCTAAGGCATAGAGGCTGATGTCGTAATCGACGGTTTCGCCAACGGTAAATTTGCGACCACCGTCAGCTTCGTGGTACCAGCCACGCATCTTGTAGCCTTTCTTGACTGTGACAGCATCATCACTGACGTCAAAGTGATCGATGGTCGTGCCTATCTCCCGACGTGCTTCCGCCAAGATGGTAATACCATCACTGTCATAATAGGTCAGCTTGGCACTGGGCTTCTGGGTGACTTTCAATGTATATTGTACCGTTTGGTCGTCATCGGAACTCATCTTTATTACAACTGTACATTCCGTGTCGTCACCATCATAGATGATTTCGTCAACTTTACCCGTCTTAACAATCGTAGTAACAGGGTTCTTTTCACCGACCACCGGGGCATCAAAGTCAAGTTCCAACTCTCCTTCAAAGTTTTCGTTGAAAAGTGAATCGGCTGCATATTTCGTGCCGTTGACAATCAGCGAGTCAAGAGCAGGAGGATCCAAGGGTTCAGGTATCTCCTTTTGAAGAACGCTGATACTTAACAGACTACCGCCATTATTGACAATGTTTACATAGCCATTATCGACGTCAGCCTTTGTTGCGGTATAGCTGGTGTCTGCCTTTGCAGTGGCTTCACCGCCGATCGTATAAGCAAAGTCTTCTCCGCCTTTGACAGTTACCACGTCGAGATTACTCCTGACTTGAACCTTAAAGGTCACACCGTCATCAGTTTTGATTCCACTTGCGGCTTGTTCGATCTTATTGCCGTTTGCTTCGACGATCAGAGCGATGCCATTGCTCTTGATAGTGTCTGGCTCAGTACTTTCAGATGCTGCAGTCAACAGGGCAATGGTTGCTTCGTCATTGAAATCCCAGGTTGCGGTCACATCCTGGGCTTTGGCGAGACCTGCCAGCAGACACATTAACCATAGTGTGGCAAATCTTTGTAATTGTCTCATCATAATGAATTGTTTTTAATAAGATAATGTTTAGATATGATATTTTTATTTATATACTTTTGTGGTTGTCTTGCTGCCGTCAGCCATACGCTCCACACGGATGGTTACTCCCTTCCGGGGAGCGTCGAGCCTAAAACCTTCGAGTGAGTAGTATTCTGTATTGAGGATGCTTGAGGTTGACTTCAATGATCTGATAGCTGTTTTGACACAAGCGGGGTAGTATTCATTGATAGTCGTCTCTGCATCGGCATTCCCTCCCTTTATGATATCTTCTACTATGGAGTTCATATAGACTTCAACGTTTGTGTACCAGCTTTTTTCGGTATCGAGGGTATAAGCATTGCCGTCAGTAGCATCGTTAGGATTAAGGCCGTTGGCAATTTCCCATTCATCGGGTATGCCGTCACCATCGGTGTCAAAATCTACAGCACGTGATGTGGACTCAAGAACGTATTCTCCTTGGTCTTTTACAAAATCAATGATGCCAGGAAGGTGATTTACCGCCTTGCCATCACCGGTCTTTTCTGCGGACCCCGTATATGTTGTCGTCCCGTTTGCTGCTTCTTCCATATAACGGCTATCCACTGCATCGCGGTGAAGGGACGCACCACAGTATGCTAAGACTTTCTCGTAGGCAACAGTGGCCGCATGGGTTGTGACATCGCCTGTTTCTACAGGTGATTCCATTTTCAGCCTCACACAATCTACCCCTTTGCTGTCCTGAACATATTCAACATCCTTGCCATAAAGATGTTCGGCATCCGGAATGTACTCTTCGCCGTTAATGGTTGAAAGTCCGGTGTCATATATAACACCTTCCCAATCGTAATTCTCTGCTTTGTCTCCTGCAGCAGTCACATAGTTGCCGTTGATGTAATAACGAGCGGCATATCCCATGTAGGGCGAACCTTTTGCATTACTGGAGGTGGCAACAGATACCTGAGTGACACGCCTCTTATTGCTTGTGGCATCTCCGGCTTTGTAGTAGTTGTTCACGATATTAATCTGGCCTCCGCCCGTTCCGCCGTAACAACCATTGCCATTTCCCCAATTATACATGACGCAGTTGCGGAAGTCTACAATTTCTGCCTGTATTGCGTTTTCGTATTTCTCCGTGTCATATTTGGCATATTCGTCTGCATAGCGCGCACCGCAAAAGCGTGGTACGCGATTCTGCATATGACAAAGAAAGTTATGGTGGAAGGATGCCCCTTTTCCACCCCAGATACCTCCATAACTGTGCTCTCCCTTTGTGTGCCCCGGATTGGCAAGTGCCTCACCTAATGTACACCATTGCATGGTGAAATTCCTGTTGTCGTAGAACGAAGCAATTTCATCAATGCTCCATGAGAAAGAGCAGTGGTCCAGAATCATTCCTGTCTTCCCACGCTGCCATGTGGCATCGGCACCATCGTTAACATCGACCTCCTCTCCACGTCTGAAACGGATAAAACGAATGATATTGTTATTGCCTTCCCTGATGGTGTAATAACGTAGTGTAATACCGGGAGCCGGAGCAGTCTGTCCAGCAATCGTTATGTTGTCTTTGATGGTCAGGTCAGATGCAAGGGCAATGATGCCGCCTACATCAAAGACAACGATCCTGTTCGACTTGCTAACGGCTTCACGTAGAGACCCCGCACCTTTATCGTTGAGATTGGTCACATGAACAACCTCGCCACCGCGTCCACCGGTGATATAACGTCCGTGTCCTTCTGCACCAGGGAAGGCGGGGATTTCCTCTTGTGCTATTGCTGTCATGGTGCCGACAGCCATTACAATTGTTAATAGGATATTCTTCATCATTGTTTGTCTCAATTATATTATTTAGTTGTAGTGTTCGTTGTGTCGTAGCCTAACATCTCCATTTCGAGTGAGGCCCAGATAAAGGGACCAACACCCTTAGCATCATTGTCGCGGATGGGCTCGGAGAGGTAGTAGTCATAACTGCCGTCACGCTTTTGGTTCTCATTGACGGTGCCCTTGGGGTTCACCTTCTTCATAGCAGCGATAACCTCAGGTGTAGCAGCAGGACCAAGACCAGCCACCGAACAGCAGTTGGTGAGTGAAATTGTCTTGTCGGCATTCACACGGATGAAGTTGTTGATGATACCCTTATAGGCTTTGATCCCGGCATCGCGGTATTTTTCACCGACATAACCCTTACGGAAAGCCTTCAGCAGGGCATAGGTGAACATCGCAGAGCAAGTGCTTTCAAGATAATTGCCCTCACGCTGTGGAGAGTCCATCACCTGATACCATACACCGCTCTTCTGGTCCTGCCACTTCAAAATGGCGTCGAAATCCTTAGTCAGGAGGTCGATGACTTCTGAGCGACGGGCGTAGTCCTCGGGCAGAGCATCGAGAACTTCGATGAGTGCCATCGTGTACCAACCCTGGGCTCGGCCCCAGCAATGCTGTGAAAGTCCGGTTTCTTTGTCGGCCCAGAAGGCGTTGCGTGTCTCGTCGTAGGCGTGGCGATTCAGGCCAGTCTTTGGATCGAGCGTACGTTGGTAGGTGATAACGAGCTGATTCACAGCATCATCGTAAATACTTTGAACTTTGAACTTTGAGCTTTGAGCTTTATGATTACTCTTTTTGCTGCTTATTCCTTCGGTAATAGGTGCCGTGAGGCAACGATAGGGCAGTCCCATGAAAATGCCGTCGAGCCAGACCTGATAGGCGTAGATGGCCTTGTGCCAGAATACCTTGTCAGCGATAGTGCGCGGCTGGTTCTCCAACTGTTTCATCATCGTTTTCATAGCCAGCAGGTTCTTTGCCTCAGGCCACTTCTGATACATACGGGTCACGAAATGCCCTGTACGGATATTGTCGAGGTTATAGTCGAGGATGTCGTAGCCCCGGATGTCACCTTGGGCATTGATCATCGTATCGGTATATTCCTGGCAGTATTGGCGGATGTCCTCGCCTCCATATTTTAAATAGGTGTCGAGCATACCCTCCAATTCGATGCCCATCACGTAGCTCCATTTGGGCCTCGTCGAGAAATCAAGCAGATAACTCTTCGGCACACGCTTCATCTCTGAATAAGTGAGCCACTCGCTATAGTGCTTGTAGGGCATCTCCTGCAATACGAGACTTCCGTTCAGGAAGAGATTGTCGAAAGTGATATTCCTAGTCTTGCCGGAAGAGAAGTTACCTGCCTGTACGCCGTTGAACTTGCAGTTCTTCACCAGAACATCGTAAACATAGGTGTCTTCGTCGAGACCGATGATCTGCACACCGTATTTGGACTTCTCGCTGGTGACGTTCTCCATATAGATGTTGCGGACGGTGGGATAGTAGCCTCTGCAGCAGACCTCATTATGTTCGTAATCGAGGTTGATCTTCAGTACGCTCTCTTTGCAGACACCCACCTTGATATCCTTCATATTGATGTTCTCGATGATGCCGCCTCGGCAGGAGTTCGTCTTGATGCGCAGCACACGTTCCAGTTCCGGAGAGTCCATCACACAGTCGTGGGCAAAGACATTCTGGCAGCCTCCGGAAATCTCTGAACCGATAACCACACCGCCGTGACCGTTCTTCATCTCGCAGTTGCGGATGATGATGTTCTTTGATGGCATATTTCTTTCCCTACCGTCACGGTTACGGCCGCTCTTAATGGCGATACAGTCATCGCCCGTATTGAAGAAACAATCCTCGATGAGTACGCGGTCGCAGCACTCCGGATCACAGCCGTCACCATTGGGACCGTCGTTGATCATCTTCACTCGACGGACGGTGATATCGGTAGAGTGGAGGGGATGGATCACCCAGAACGGCGAACGCAACAGTGTGACATCTTCCAACAGGATACCTTCGCACTTGTTGAAACTCACGAGTTGCGGCCTCAGACCATCCTTAGGACCGAAGACGCGCTCTGGCGAACGCTCACCTTTTTCATTATACATAGGTGTGCCATCTTCGCCGTTCTTCAGAAGACGGGGCCTTGACTCGATGCGCTGACTGATCATACCTTCCTTCCAGCCGAAGCGGGGGTTGCCGTTCCAAGGCCACCAAGTGTCGTTCGAACCACCACCGTCAATCGTTCCCTTACCTGTGATGGCAATGTCTTTGGCACCGAATGCATAGACACAGGGCGAGAGGTTGAAGCACTCCAATCCTTCCCACGAAGTCTCCACGATGGGATAGAGTTCAGGCTCGAACACAAACTCCAGCACAGCGCCCTCCTCAACCACGAGATTCACACCACTCTTCAGCGTGATGGCTCCCGTAAGGAATTTCTGTCCGGCAGGCACAATAACCTTGCCACCGCCCTTCTTCGAGCACTGGTCGATGGCCTTTTGGATGGCCTTCTGGTTTTTGGCTGCCGTTACATCAGGACTGGCACCATACTTGGTGATCGGGTAGGTCTTGTCCGCAAACTGCGGTTCACGGATACTCTGCTCAATCTGCTTGTACATCGCCTCGTCCCAGCCTTGGGCGATTGCCAATACTGGAGCGAGAAGACTTAGCACGAGCCATAGGGTTCTTTTCTTCATTTTATTATGCATTTAGTTCGTAGTCTCACAATTTGCGCACAAAGGTACGTAAAATCCGTGAATACTACGAACTATATTGCCGGAAAAACAACGTAAACGTTATCTTAGAACGTCCTTATTGGATCTCCCAGCCGATAGCCGAGGCACCGAGTACGGCAGCCGAGGCTCCGTCGAGACCACTCACCAGGAACTGAGCTTTGTTCTTGAAGATGTTCATCACGTGGTTGTTGTAGGCTTCGCGGATGGGCTTCATAATCAGCTCACCAGCCTTCACCATACCGCCGAAGAAGATGAATGCCTCAGGCGAAGAGAAGGCAGCAAAGTCGGCACAAGCCTCACCCAGCATCTTACCTGTGAACTCATAAATCTCCTTGGCCAGCTCGTCACCCTTGCCTGCAGCGATAGATACGTCGAGAGAGGTGATCTTCTCAGGATCCATATCACGGAGCAGAGACGGACGGTCTGTCTTGGCCAACAGTTCACGGGCCGTACGGGCTACACCCGTTGCTGAGCAATAAGCCTCCAAGCAACCAGTACGTCCGCAGCCGCAACTGCGTCCTTCAGCACCACGAACCATCGTAACGTGCCCCAACTCTCCAGCGAAGCCGTCGTGACCGTAGAGCAACTGACCGTTCACCACGATACCTGATCCGACACCCGTACCAAGGGTGATGACGATGAAATTCTTCATACCACGGGCCACACCATACACCATCTCACCGATGGCAGCGGCATTGGCGTCGTTGGTCAGAGCAACGGGGATATTGTTCAGACGCTCGCTGAACAACTTGGCGAGAGGTATCACACCACTCTTTGCCCAAGAGAGGTTCGGAGCGAACTCAATCGTACCGTTATAATAATTACCGTTGGGAGCGCCGATACCCATAGCCTTGATCTTCTCGATGCCGCCCACCTGGTCGATGATTACCTGCAGCGCCTCAACACAGGCGTCTACATAGTCTTCCACTTTCTCATAGGTACCAGTCTTGATGGCTGTCGTTGCTTTGATCTCACCACGGGCATCCACGATGCCGAAAACGGAGTTCGTCCCTCCTAAGTCCAAGCCGATGACGTAAGGCTTGATAGTTGCGTTCTGTTCGTTCATAATCTTTTGGTTTTTTGTTTATAATCTATTATTTGGGTACAAAGTTACGAATTATTTTTGAAATCATATCTCCTTTTCCCGATTTTTTAGCATTTAATTTGGATAAATGTTTGTCAGATTGGAAAAAATTCGTAATTTTGTGCCATCTTCTATACGATTTTGATATGCGAAAGAGTTCAAGAACACAGATAGTGATGCCGATGTTGATGCTCCTCATCCTTGCCGTTTCGTGCGGAAAGAGTGGGCATCAAGAGAGGGTTGTCAGGTCTGGCCATGCTGACAGTGTGCTTTTTGATGTAGGTGTGGTGAAAGACTATGACCGTATGTTGGAACTCGCTGACAGTTTCGAGGCCGTTGGTGATTTGTCTAAGCTCGATGCCAATCGCTGGAGGGGCGTCGCCTATTATCGCCAGGGACAGTACCGTAAGTCGGAGCAGTATTACTGGAAGGCGCTTGAGAGCAAGGCTGAGGGTGACGAAGATATGCTTAGTTATAATAAGGTGGCGCGCCGTCTGTCGGAGTTGCTCCTTGTGAGAGGCGACTACGAGGGATCCCTCCGTGTGGCTATCCCCGCTGTGAAGAAGATGGACCAGACGGGTATAGGTTCCGACATCGACTACGCCATCTTGCTGAACAATATAGGCTGTTGCCAGCT
>JAEEGJ010024610.1_pt1 | contig 12457 bp, 7 predicted proteins | sample 8958761 | NCBI WGS metagenome assembly JAEEGJ01 (sample SAMN16246546, study PRJNA631951) | gut metagenome | biome: gut microbiome; feature: rumen; material: RS-attached | host: Bos | place: Iran: Karaj | collected 2018-10 | reverse complement strand
GAGTACAGGAATGATGTCCTGTACGACACTCTGTTCCTTGTATGTATCTATGACGACATAGAACCTTCTGCCTTCGGGGGCCTGCGGAACTGTAAATGTCTGTGGATTCCAGTATGCGTTTATAGCGATGTAGACAAGCTCATCCTCTCCCGAGCGGTTCCTTCCTGCATACATTATTCCAACGAAATGGTGATTGCTGTTATAGTCGGGCCAGAAAGGCTGCAGGCCGTGCTGCGAGATGAAAGGATAGTTAAGAGAACACATCTGTGTATCAACTCTTATTATCCTGTGCATCTTTCTAAACCAGATCATGTACTGGAAGAATTCAAACAGATCCCTGTTCTTATCAAGAAGAGACCAGTCGAGCCAAGATATCTTATTATCATGACAGTATGCATTGTTGTTTCCAAACTGTGTATTTCCGAATTCATCTCCGGCCAAGAACATCGGAATTCCGCGGCTTAGCATTAGAACTACACAGGCATTCTTTACAAGCCTTGCTCTGAGATCATTTACTTCCTTATCGTCCGTCTCACCCTCAAAGCCGCAGTTCCAAGAGTAATTGTCATTTGCTCCGTCTGTATTGTTCCAGCCGTTTGCCTCATTATGTTTATAGTTGTATGCATACAGATCATGAAGCGTAAATCCGTCATGGCAGGTTATGAAGTTAACGGACGCAAAGCATCCTCTGTCTTCGGGATTATAGATATCGGGGGAGCCGCTTATCCTCATTGCTGCCACTTCACCCTTGTAGTCATCTCCCTTTAGGAAGCTTCTTATATCATCCCTGTATTTGCCGTTCCACTCAACCCATCTTCTCCAGTTGGGGAATGAACCTACCTGATACATGCCGCCCGCATCCCAGGCTTCCGCTATAAGCTTGACCTTGCTTAAGATCGGATCAAATGCCAGTGCTTCAAGAAGCGGCGGATTGGCCATAGGAGAACCGTCCTTGTTTCTTCCAAGTATTGAAGCAAGATCAAATCTGAAACCATCTATCCTGTATGCTATTACCCAGTATCTTAAACAGTCTATGATCATCCTTCTTACAACAGGATGATTGCAGTTTAGTGTATTGCCGCAGCCGGAGAAATTATAGTAATACCCTTCGGGCGTCAGCATGTAGTAAACGTTATTGTCTATTCCTTTAAATGAAAATACAGGGCCCTGTTCATTTCCTTCAGCCGTATGATTGAACACAACATCCAGGTATACTTCTATCCCGTTGTCATTTAAAAGCTGAACAAGTCTCTTTAATTCATTTCCTTCTTTGTTGTATTCAGGGCGAGAACAGTATGCGGTATTTGGAGAAAAATAGCTTACTGTATTATATCCCCAGTAATCTATGAGCTGATGTCCGTCATATTCTCGGTGATCATGCATCTCATCAAACTCAAAGATCGGCATGAGTTCCACAGCATTCACGCCGAGAGCTTTTAGATACGGCACCTTTTCTCTGATACCGTCAAATGTACCTGGAAATCTGACTCCTGAGGAATCATCCATCGTAAATCCTCTTACATGGAGTTCATAGATGATGACATCTTCCATAGGGATAAGAGGCTGTCTGCTGTCACCCCAGTCAAAGTCATCTTTTACAACGCGGGCTCTGTATCCGGAATAATCGACCTCATCCACGCCAAATTCTCTAAGTCCCGCAACAGCCTTTGCGTACGGATCAAGAAGGATATTCTTCCTGTCAAAGAGAAGGCCTTTTTTAGGATCATACGGTCCGTCCATGCGGTATGCATACTCAAGGCCTTCTATATCAACCCCGAATACTATCATGGAATAGCAGTTTCCTATGCGGTAATGCTCTGGAAACGGTATTATCGCAAACGGCAGATCCTCTCTTCTGTTAAACAATAAAAGCTCGCACGAAGTAGCCTGGCTGGACTGAATAGTGAAATTCACTCCGCCGGGTATCGGGGTTGCACCATTGATCTCATAAAACCCAGGTCTTACATCAAATCCGCCGATATTGTCGATCGGGATCAGATTTATATGCTGATCTCTGACACTGCTCTTATTTTCTTCTTTTAGAAACGATTCTTTTGCCATATATGCTTTTTACGCTTCTTTCTCTACAACTTCCAGTGCTGCCTCGATAACCTTGTCCATGTCATAGTATCTGTAATTGCCAAGCCTGCCTCCGAATATGACATTCTTTTCATCTTCGGCAAGCTTTGCATAGTCTTTATAAAGCTTTGTATTTCTGTCATCATTTATCGGATAGTAAGGTTCATCACCCTTATTCCATGTCGCAGGATATTCCTTCGTGATGACCGTATCTTGCTGAGTGCCAAAATCAAAATGCTTATGCTCTATTATCCTCGTATAGGGGATATTTCGCTCAGTATAATTTACGACTGCATTACCCTGATAGTTTTCTTCACCCTCAATGAGTTCATGTTCAAACTTAAGCGATCTGTATTCCAGCTCGCCCAGTTTGTAATCAAAATACTCATCGATCATACCGGTATACAAAACCTTATTCCAGGTAACATCCCTTTCCTTGCTTTTTGCAAAAGCTTTATACTCGGTATTTAATCTTATATCGATGCCATTAAGCATCTTTTCGATTATCTGAGTATATCCGCCTATCGGTATTCCCTGATACCTGTCATTGAAATAATTGTTATTGTAGGTAAACCTTAACGGCAGTCTCTTTATGATGAATGCAGGAAGGTCCTTGCAGTCTCTTCCCCACTGCTTTTCCGTATATCCTTTAATGAGCTTTTCATAAACATCCCTGCCTACCATTGACAGGGCATGCTCTTCAAGATTAGCGGGTCCACCTGCTTTATTTGCTTCGGCCGCTCTCTGATCGGCTATTATCTTTTTAGCTTCCTCAGGTGTCTTTATGTTCCACATCTTTGAAAATGTGTTCATATTAAACGGCAGGTTATATAACTCATCCTTATAGACTGCAACAGGCGAATTTACAAAGTTGTTAAACTCACAAAACTGATTTATATACTCCCATACGCTCTTATTACTCGTATGGAAGATATGTGCGCCATACCAGTGAACATCTATATCTGCCCATTTCTTGGTATAGATATTTCCTGCGATATGGTCTCTCTTATCTATTACAAGGCATTTTTTGCCTTTCCTTGTCATTTCGTGAGCAAATACTGCTCCGAATAAACCTGCTCCGACGATCAGATAATCATAGTTCATTTAGCTACATTCCCCATTTTCCCGTCCAGGGATCGATAAAGTATTCAAGTCTCGTATCAATGAGTCCCGCAAGGAAAGAGAACGCACTGTTTGCCATAATGACAACCTTGCACATGCTCATAAGCTGCAAGTCAACATAGCTTTCCCCTCCCATGTTTCCTGAGATATATTCGATCTTAGGTGCAAAATTAAGTCCCAGCTGATAAGCATTCTGATTGCACCAGAAAAGATCGTCAGAAAACACATACACAGTGAAATCATCATAGTGATCCGCAAGATCCTTTAGGGCATTGAAATAATACTGTGTATCGAGATCAAGTCCCATCTTAACAAAATTGCCTCTGCGGATATGCATTCCAACAGAAACACCTTTAAGGATCTCATCTCTATAAATCTTTGCCTGCCTGCTCTTTATCTCTGGGAACTTAAGTTCTTCAAGCATTTGCTCTCTGAAGCAATCAAACCAGTTCTTCTCAACCCAGTCACCGTGATAATATACAACAGGGTTCTCGATCTTGCTTATCTCCGGATAGAATCCGCCTTCGGGAAGCATCCTGTAGACCTTGCCGTCAAAGACATTCTCGGTCTTATAATCATCCTTGTCTGCATACATGATGATGTTCTCACCATTGTCTTTAAGGATCTGTGGAATACTCTTTCCTTTCTTTCTCAGTTCTATCATTTCCTTCCAGGTATCGGCATCATAATACTTGCTTAAAAGTTTTGGCTGTACACCGAAGACCTTTTCAAGTTCGTAGCCGTTATACTTGTTTTTAATGAAAAATGCCGAATCATCCAGATACCATTCCTCATCAGGATTTGTCATCTCACCATATCTCATGAATACATACTGAAATACTTGATTTGCAAACCCTCCGTTTAATAGCTGTATCCTCATAACCTTCTAAACCCCCGTGGACATATGCGCTAATTCAACGCACACTATCGTCCTATACTGTAATACTCTACTCCTGCCTTCTTCATCTCGTTAACATCGTATAAGTTCCTTCCGTCGTATACGAGAGGCGTTTTCATAAGCTCCTTATACTTTGCAGGCGCGACCTCTTTGATCTGAGCCCATTCAGTAAATACAAAGCAAATATTTGCTTTCTCGATCGCCTTTTCTGGTGAATCGACGTATGTGATGCTTCCTCTGTCATTCTTTCCTTCAGGAAACTGCTGTTTTGATCTTGGAATACCCGCCGGATCATATGCATATATATCAGCACCCTGTTCCAAAAGAAGCTTGATATTTACACCTGCCGGAGCCTCTCTAAGATCATCCGTACCAGCCTTAAACGTAAGACCTAAAACAGCGACTTTGAGTCCGTCAAATGTGATCATCCTGTCTTTTGCTTTCTCAAAGAGTTTTGTCTTCTGTTTTGTATTTACATCAACACAGGCTTCAACTGTCTTTAATTCGTAGCCATGCTGTTTTGCCAAAAACTTTAATGCCTTGGTATCCTTAGGGAAGCAGCTTCCTCCGAATCCGATGCCGGCATTTAAGAATCTCTCTCCTATCCTCGCATCATAGCTCATGCCTCTTGCGACATCTTCTATATCTGCTCCGACAAGTTCGCAAAGGTTTGCGATATCATTCATATATGAGATCTTGAGTGCCAAAAAATCATTACATGCATACTTGATCATCTCTGCGCTTCTTCTTTTAACCGATACGATAGGAAGATTAAACGGCTTATAAATCTCCATAAGCTTGGCCTCGGCTTCCTTTGATTCGGTTCCTATAATGATCCTTGCGGCGTGAAGCGTATCTCTTACAGCTGTACCCTGAGCCAGGAACTCGGGATTTGATGCAACCTCGATCTTTATATCCTTATCCAGGAAATCATTTATGAACTGTTCAGCCTTGTCGTTTGTTCCTACAGGAACAGTTGATTTAACAACTACCAAGCAGTCATGTTCAACAGATTCCGCGATCTGTCTGCAGACCGTAGCTATATAGCTTAGGTTTGCGCTTCCATCAGGCATCTCCGGTGTTCCTACCCCGATAAAGATTGCTTCTGCATCCTTATAGGCTGACGCATAATCCGTTGTATAGTGAAGACGGCCATTGGCATTGTTCTTCTTCATCAGTTCTTCAAGGCCTTCCTCATATATTGGAGATACTCCGCTCTCCATGAGTTTTACTTTTGCTTCATCTACATCCACACAGGTTACGTTGTGACCAACTTCTGCAAAACAAACTCCTGCCACCAGTCCTACATAACCTGTTCCTGCTACTGCTATTTTCATCAGTCTTTACTCCTTATCGCAAGTTTTATTAGATCCATCTCATAATCTTTTCTGTTCTTTTGAGCAATGTTTTGAAGTATCATTCCGGCAAAGAATGACTGGACCGCAGCAAGTCCCACAAATCCACACACAATAAGAGTAGGGAACTTTGCTACAAGCCCTGTATTGATATAATCTATAAATACCGGTACAAAGAATCCGACAGCTACTGCCATAAGTACAAGCGACAGCAGTGCAAAGAATCGAAACGGTTTATATTCTCTGAACAGTCTGATTATCGTAAATATGACTTTCATACCGTCAGAATAGGTGTTGAGCTTTGATTCGCTCCCCTCAGGTCTGTCTCTGTATTCGACAATGACATTCTCAACCTGCATGTTGTTGCTTACAGCATGGATCGTCATCTCTGTCTCTATCTCAAATCCCTTTGAAAGAACAGGGAATGTCTTAACAAACTGATAGCTGAATGCTCTGAATCCGGTCATTATATCCTTGATATCACACTCAAAGAGCTGATTGATGCTCTTTCTTACCAGGCTGTTTCCAAAGTTGTGAAAAGGTCGCTTATTCTCTGTAAAGTATGTGCTCGAGAGCCTGTCTCCAACGACCATATCTGCGTTGTGATTCAATACCTTGTCACACATCTCACGGGCATACTCCATAGGATAGGTGTCATCACCGTCAACCATTATATAGCATTTAGCATCTATCTCTCTGAACATACGGCGTATTACATTGCCCTTGCCCTGCATATATTCATGTCTTATGACTGCTCCTGCCTGACCTGCAAGTTCTACTGTCTTATCGGTAGAGTTATTATCATATACATATATGACCGCTTCAGGCAATGCAGCCTTGGCATCACCAACAACTTTTGCAATGGTCTTTTCTTCGTTATAGCAGGGTATCAGAATCGCTATCTTGTCCATATCTTCCCCTTATATATAATAATTTGAGTAATTTATATTTTATCATGAATTAGGTTGAATGGCAAAATCAGAAATATTGATAATTCATCTCTTTTCTCAATCTAACTTCCAGTCTTGTACAGAACTTAAGCTGAAAAACAAACACACCGTTCAATTTATTGCTTTTACATAATAAATCTGATAGGACAGAATTAACAGTATATAAAAGTTAACCTATTCATTAATCATATCCTAAAACGCTCAATCGATTCAGCTACCTTTTTAAACACGATTATTCATTTCATCTTTACTTTCAAAAACCCATACCAAAGTGGAAGAATAGACGTTTTAGCATAGTGACTAAAGATGGGAAAAACCAGAATACTTGTGTCCTCATGCTAGTGTTGACGCTGGTTATATTGGCAGTGAAAAAATATTATTGAGAGTATGATGGACATAATTGCTAGTCTGATTTTAAGTAGATATAGTTCATTTATACCGTTTTTTCAGAGAATGCATATGAGGAGTGAAGGTAAGAATCAATCTTTAGAATACTTTTGAAGCAATCTAAATGTATAAGAATTAACAGCTTGCTAGTTTTCAATGTATTACTTTAAAACTATGAGTTTCTATTTTCGATTAGCACATGTAAAACCTTGGCTTAGCTTCTATAGCTTTTTATGATACGGTTTTTCAGTTGTATAAAAAATAAGACCAATTTTTCTCCAAATTCGTACTGTATCACATTATCTATGTGCAACTCCGTCTACATGCACCACAGGAAAGTGCACAACCATCTAAAGAGTGTATATACGTGCTCAACTGCTAGTTGCTATCTAAAGCATTGATGGCTTTCAATACACCTTAACACATAATCCCCCTCTCACTTTATTCAATATTTTGCCCTGAGGTTATGTATTTCTTTATTAAGTTTCAACGATTAATTATTGACATTTTGGTTTTGGTAAGTCAATCTTAATAATCTTGTTCATTTCAAACTATTCAAAGCAGTAGCCCCTAGGAAGATATTCTCTTGAGTGTGACGCTTCTCGGTTTGCTCTAAAGCCTTTTATCGTTTTCCAGCACCTGTTTGTTGTGCTTTCGTTGTACACCCTCTTCATAGTCCTCCTAGATTTTGGGGGTATAAAGAATGACGGTTGTTCTCCTTCGGGATTACAACCGTCTAAATCAATAGTTCAAACATATAACTAAACTTTATTCATTGTTCTACTTTTTAACAATACCCGCTCTCTTTAGATCTTCAAACAGAATTTCCGTCCGGTATTCCATACCACGTGTGTTTGTATGATAAATGGTATCATACATATACTCACCTGGGAAAATATAATCAACCGGATTACTTATAAAAGGAATTCCTATTTGGTCTTCAACTTGTTTCGCAGCCTTTTGTAGTTCAGAGTAATCACATTGAACTGCAGCCTCGTATGTTGGACAACCAATCCAATATAAAGATGCACCCCTGTTCTCAACATATTTTTTATAGTCTTTTAAATACTTAACCGTACAATCTGGAATAACAGGGTTTTCAAAGTTTATTCTCCCATTATTGACAGGGTCTTCCTCATATACTTCAATAATAGGTGAATCATTGCGCTGAAGTTCCATAGTATTCCCATTATCTGAAAAATAAGCGCTAGAATAGTCTCCCACATCCCAACCTTTATAGGTTCTTTTTTTATTTGCAAATGTAAAAAGATATCCTAAAATATCATTATACTTTCTTGGTGGGACATACTGATACATTTCTATTTTCTCATCTATTCCAATCATAATAAGATCTGTGCCAAAAGAATTCATATAATTCTCATCAGTTACCCAGCCCCATTCATATCCCAAAAGTACTATATCACCCTCATTAATATTTGCCTTAGAAAGCTCCGTCTCATACAGTGCACCTATACCAGCATGAATAGCTGTATTTGCGACATTAATACCTGTCATATCCGCAAGTTTATTGCCATCCAATCCAAATGCTGCACTACTTCCTGAAATTATTATAATTTTGGGGCTTTCCGTTTTTGTTAGAGTTTCATACTTTACACTAAGTATATTTGTATAATTGTCTTTAAAAACATCTTTAGGCTCAAGTACTATTCCTAGAAATAAAGCCATCACTAAAAAAACTCCCGAAGCAATCGCGCCGACAACAAATGTAACTGCATTTTTCATAATCAAAACTGATAGTAAATAAACTGTGTATTAACATCTACATTTCCTACAACAGCAGACAGTATAATCACCATAATCATAAAGCCTGCAAATAGGATTTGAAATATTAATGGTTGTGTCCTAAATACCTGAAAATACTTACTTGCATCCTTTCTAAAAATTTGAACTATCAAAAATAGAGTTGTTGCCAAAATACATAAAAATGTATTTGTTACATCTCCACATATCAAAAACAAATCTGGGTTTAAGAAATCAACAAAACTAACTTTAAATACACTTTTTAACACTAGTAGCGCTTCACGCGTGTTCGGAGCTCTGAAAAATATCCATGTAATCGATATTATAAAGAAAACTCCCGTTCGTTTTATCATGCGAATACTAAAGCAATTATCATCAATCCCAATGCCTGAGTAAATTCTCTTTTTTAGTGGCGATAACACTTGTCCCGTTATCTGTAATAAGCCATTTAAGCCCCCCCAAATAACATAATGAACATCTGCGCCGTGCCAAGCTCCACTAAATAAAAATACCAACAAAACATTTATGTATTTACGTACTGTCCCTTTTCTATTACCGCCTAATGGTATATAGACATTTTCTATAAACCAATCATTCAAAGTAATATGCCATTTGTTCCAAAACTGAGCTAAATTGGTTGCCATATATGGATTTTTAAAATTATTTTTTACTTGAAATCCGAGCATTCTGGATACACCACATGCCATATCAGAATAAGCCGAAAAATCGCAGTAAATATATAATGAAAAGGCAATCGCTGCTACTACAGGCTCTACACCAGTATGCGCACTCCAGTCATCCCAACAAACATCAACAATTCCTTTGAGCCTGTTAGAAACGAATACTTTTTCTAAATAACCCCATAAAAATAACATGAATGCTCTTATAAAGCTTTCTGGCTGAAACACTATTTTCGCTCTAAATTGAGGAAGTAGTTCCCTTGATTTCTGAATAGGTCCTGACAAAATCACTGGAAAAAAAGATACATAAGCAGCATATCTAATCAGATTCTTCTCTGCTTTCATGTCAAATCTATATACATCGTTTAAATAGTTTGTAGATTGAAAAATATAAAATGATACCCCTATAGGTGCAAGTAAATCAATTGTTTTTCCAGCCAGAGCAGTTATTCCTACTTTAGATGCAAAATAGTCCATTTCATATAATACAAAATTCGAATACTTTAAAACAAACAGAATTGCCAAATTTGCCCAGAAAAACATTCTGAATAAACTTTTTTGCTTATGTTTTTCTAAAACTCGTCCCCCCGAATAAGTAAGTAATGTAACTACAGCTAAAACCACCAATATTTTCAAATCACCGTAACCATAAAAAATATAACTAACTGCAAATATTAACCAATATCTGAAGTTTGATGGGATAATGTAGTATAATATAATTGTTATAACCAAAAATGGTAAAAATACTAATTCCGTAAAGCTCATACTCGTCCTCTTCCAGTGCGACTTAATAATTCATTCTAAACTCCTCAATCAATATCGGCCACAAAAAGAATACTGGGCACATGTATCTGAATAGGCAGTATGCAGGTGTTGCTATCATGATTGAGATCCATAACACTATAAACGGTACCATTGCAACGATATAAAGACTCTTCTTTCTTCTGATGAATTGTCTTGTAACAAGAATAACCGCTAAAAACTCCACCGACATCTGACTAAGCAGACACAGTACGGGCAGTTTACGGGCTATTAAAACCAGTTTTGCAAGAATCCCCTGCAGAGAATGACCTGAAATCGCCTCAATAACATCTATCCCATCTATACCGAGATCATTTGGCACAACTCCCTCAGTAGCTACCGTATTACTTATGCCGTAATGCCAGTATCCGCATGTTTCAAAAAGATACGCTTCAACGAATCTCCCAAAATTATCAGTTAAAAGGCTTGTCCATGTCTTTATGAGCCTTGCAGGATCTTTATCGATGATATCTGAGTTAAATGATTCAGAAAACTTGTATGTATCAACATATCCGGGAGCAAACTCCTTCTTAACGTCTTCAAAAGGCATGATGCTCTCAAGATATTCTCTGTCCTCAGTATTTGTATTACCGTCCGTATAGATCGTATATGCGATCTGAGTAAGAGGGATAGATGCCGCTTCGACAAATGACTGCTTCTCAATGCCCATTGCTGGCCAGAAAGCATGCTTATATAGGCCGTTTAATGAGAAAACGATAATAAATGCAATGAGTATCTGTTTGCGATACTGCTTCATAAGAACAAGCATGCATACCGCAAGCGCCCCTATCATAAATATACCGTTGTTTCTTGAGATTATCGTCAGAACTGATAGAACAGTGAGCATAACCCAGACTGATCTGTGTTGTAAATGTTCATCATTATCATGTACTGCCCTGCATGTATCAAGTAGCAGCAATGTCAGCAATACAACAATACATGCAAATAAAACATCCTTTGTAATGTATATGGAATACATTGCTACGATCGGATGCAACGCAAAAAATCCCAGACACACATATATGAATCCTCTTTTTGCATGTCTGTATTCAAGCCAAATAAGAACAAGTGATAAAACAGCTGATAAGATAAGCATCTGGCAAAATGCCATCACGCCGAATGCTGCTGTAAGATCTGACCCACCAAACAGTTTTATGAATATATTAAGAATTGCCGTAAAGAATACCGGATGATGATTGGTCCATGGGATCTGCCCAAGACACATCTTTGCGCATTCAAAATCATCATTTCCTATCCCGCCGGGGAAATATGTAAGGTAATATGGCAGCCAGCAGATAAGCATCACCATAGAATAAACAGCCGCTTTAGGCCATATCCTTACGAATGTCGAACTATCAGAATCAGTATTATTGATCTTTAGACTTCCTTCGTCTGCCGAAAAAAAAACAATGTGAAGGATTGAAACAAAGAATGGTATCAGAAACAGGATATATATGACATCTACTGCACAAAACGAATTAAATACTCTCTCATCAAGATCGATCTTACTGCCGACTACATAGGCTATGGCCATTATCACGCCAAGTGATCCGGTAAACTTAAAATCTGAGACGGCTTTTGTTCTGTACTCCCCAGTAAACAGTCCAAAAGTTTTGTTATATAAGATTAAGCAGAGCGCAAAGACACAGGGTATCATCAGTTCGATACCGGTGATACCGTAATCACTAACCATAGCGATGGCTATCGCTGTAGCAAATGCCATAACGCCTTCAAGAACATATGTGATTGTTTTACACTTCTTTTGTTTCATCAATAAACTTATTCTCAGACAGAGAATACTTTCCGCCCTTTAAGAACTTATGCTTTAATACCCACCAGCCGGGAACCCATATACGCTGTTTCATTGCAGGTGAAGCCGAGCCTATCATCCAGCAGTTCTTCTCGCAGTGCTTAACCTGATTCCTTACTTTAGCTGCCTGTTCACCATACCATATCTCGTCCCAGGAACTGTCATGAAGATTGCCCATGATCATTTTCTCACAGCTTCCGTTACAAGGTAAAACATTTCCAAACGGATCAAGGAAGAATCCGTTTGTTCCCATCTCGCACGGGAGCAGTCTTGGCTGGTCGTAGATATAATTGATAAGACCATGATTGAAATAGCCCCTTGCCCATTTCTTTGGTGAGTTTGACTGAAGCAGCCTGTTTATCAGCTTTTCAAATTCTTTGGCAACCATGAGCTTGTCATCTATCTTGTTATCAGTCTTTCTGAAATAGAACGAATTATGAAGTGTAGCTGTGGCAAACTCCATCCCAAGCTCGTTGGCCATCTCGTAGAGCGGTACAAGATCCTTGCAGTTCATATCCTGGACCGTCATGCCAAATCCCACATCACCGTGTCCCATATCGACCAGTTTTTTGAGTGTGCCATATCCTCTGTTAAATCCGTCAGGCAGTCCTCTT